>Ga0209678_1000405_pt1 | contig 14651 bp, 14 predicted proteins | sample WorMetilvaeELBA1_FD_187404 | JGI IMG/M metagenome (GOLD analysis project Ga0209678, IMG submission 187404) | Marine gutless worms symbiont microbial communities from Max Planck institute for Marine Microbiology, Germany - Olavius ilvae ELBA.1... ...
AAGATAACTACCGTTTACGAGTTTTTAATGCAAGTAAAAAATGCATTAAACTGGAAAATCTTCGTTTTCCTTTTATGCGATATTAATCAGCAATATCAAAGAGTTCTGGATACCCGTTCGAACACTAATTAAGGTGGTCGCTGCGCTCCATCATTTCAATGGGGGGATGGAAATCTGGCTGGTCGTGATGATAAACAGCTGTCAGCCAATCAAAACCATTTGGTAAGGAATGGCTTTAAGAAAAACACTAAATTTAAATTCCGGCGGCGCCCACCTGCTATTTCTCTTCTGTTGCCGGATGGTGAAATTTGATTGGTAGATGCTACAGGCGAACCGGAATTAAAATTTACCGGCCTCAAGCTTCTGGCAGAAGAAACCGACCTGCTTTTGAATCGAGCTGTCCTGCTTCTGCCCGCGCTCGATACTGTTGATGGAGTGCAGGGCCGTGGCGTGGTAGCGATTGAATGATTTACCAATCGTCTGCAGCGGGGAATCGGTAAAGCGCCGGGACAGATAGATAGCCATTTGCCTGGGACGAACGAGATTTTGTTTGCGGGATTTGGATACCAGATCGTCTATGCTTACATTGTAGTACTTGCACACCAATTTCTTGATAACACCAATGGTGATGCGCTTGCGCTGACGTACAATATTCTTGACGACGCTTTCGGCCAGCGGTACATCAACCGGAACGCCCAGCAGAGATGACTTGGCGGCAACACCGTTGAGGCCGCTTTCAAGCTGCCGGACATCATCGGTCAACTCGCCCGCCAAATAATGAATCACACTTTCAGGCAGCCGGTAATCGTGCACCCCGACCTTTTTTTGCAGGATGCGCACCCGGGTTCTGAAATTGGGCGGATCGATGGCCGAAATCAGGCCGCAGGACAACCGCGATCTGAGTTTATCATTTAGCTTGGGTATTTCCGTCGGCAGATAGCAGCCCGTAAAGATAATGCGCTTGCCGGATTCGAAAAGCGTGTCGAGGGTCAACGCTAACTCGATCTGGGTTCGTTCTTTGCCGCTGAGGTAATGGACGTCTTCCAGAAGCAAGACGTCACACTGGTTGCGGTATTTTTCTTTGAATTTGTCAATGGCGTTGTGCCGATAGGCCCGCACCATCTCGTTGCTGAAATCTTCAGCCGTGATATAGTAGATCCGATCCGTCGGATGGGTGGTCATGACATGGTGACCGATCGCCTGGGACAAATGACTTTTACCCATACCGGTCTTGGAAAGGAGAAATAATGCGTTTTGCTGGATGTCACGGCGCGAAGCCAGCGCAAGCGATGCTGAATATGCAAAATCATTATTGCTGCCGACAACGAACTGGTCAAAGGTAAAGTTTCGGCGTAAGAAACGCCCGTTAAACGGTCGGGCATTGTCATTTGGCAACGGCAATTGTAGATCCTCGGCGGCTTTGGGTTTTCGCCCATTCGACTTATTGGAAATTTTAAACGTCAGCTCACATTCTTGGCCCAGTTCCTTCTGGATGGCGTTTAGAATTATGGCGCCGTAAAGCCCTTGCACCCGTTTGCGGGAGAAAAAATTCGGGCAGTACACAGTGCAGGCATTGTCTTCAACGCGATCAACCTTCAACGGTTCGATCCACATTTTGTAGCTGTGGCTGGGAATGCGCTTTTTAATCGCAGATTTTACCTTATTCCAGACGGCTTCCATAGGGCGTAATATTATATTTCATTCGCCTGCATTCAGAACAAAGCCAAGGTAGGCAGTTGATGCTGCTGCAGGTTATACTCTAAAGTTAAGGTTATGAAGTTATCAGTTGGGAAGGTTTACGTCAGGTTGTTTAAACCAGCAGAAAACATGAGCCTGATTTATGGTATTCGGCAGTTTGTGTCAAACCGGATAAACACCAATCTTGGGACTCCGGTAATTTTGTTTTGAACAATTTTTATCTTCCTGTAATCATTTATTTTTTTATAGACTGCCTGACAACTAGGCATAATCACGCACTTTTTATAACGGTAAATTTTTTCAAGTATTCTAGGTATATCCATCAAATTCCTATAGTTATTAACAATCAAGGCTTCTCTTGAAATCTTCAATTTTCGGCTATTATCTTTAAATTTTAAAAAAGTTAAAAAAAAAATGTTCATAACTTTTTCAATCAGATAAACTGCAATCAGAATAGGCGGTTAGCGGCTCCAGGCCGATCGTTTTTTTTGATGCGTCGAAAACGTTTGAATTAAACCCGGTAACGAAGTAAGTAAAAGTATGTCTTCGGAAAAGATCACGATCAAGGGTGCCAGACAGCATAATCTGAAAAATTTCGATATTGATTTGCCGCGCAACAAACTGGTGGTTATCACGGGGCTGTCAGGCTCCGGCAAATCGACCCTGGCTTTCGACACGCTCTACGCCGAAGGCCAGCGCCGCTACGTCGAATCTCTGTCGACCTACGCCCGCCAGTTTTTAGAGCGAATGGACAAGCCGGATGTGGACTTGATCGAAGGCCTTTCGCCGGCGATAGCTATCGAACAGAAATCGGCCGGCCACAATCCGCGCTCCACCGTTGGAACGGTAACTGAAATATATGACTACCTGCGTCTGCTGTATGCCAGGGTCGGGACGCCGCATTGCCATAAATGCGGACGCCCTATTACCTCCCAGACAATCGATCAAATCGTGGACAGCGTCATGTCATTGACCGAGGGTTCCCGGGTCATGATTTTGGCGCCGCTGGTGGGGGGTCAAAAAGGCAGTCACGCACCGCTGTTTAAGCGGTTGAAAAAAGAAGGATTTGCCAGGGTTCGCGTGGACGGCGCGGTACTTGACATCGAGGAGGTCGGTCAACTCGGCAAAACCAAAAAGCACGACATCGACGTGGTCGTTGATCGTTTGATCATCAAAGAGGCCATCCGCAAGCGACTGGCGGATTCTCTGGAACTGGCCTTGGCCCAGGCCGGCGGTGTTGTCACGGTGCTCGTCCTCGATCAGGAACCCATCCTGTTCAGCGAAAAATCGGCCTGCATTGAATGCGGTATCAGCTATCCGGAATTCACCCCGGCCAGTTTTTCATTCAATTCCCCCCAGGGCGCCTGTCCGACCTGCGATGGTCTGGGGTGGACCACCGAACTGGATCCGGACCTGATTATTCCGAATCGTGAGCTGTCGTTGCGTGAAGGTGCCGTCAGTGTTTGGGCCAAACGCAACAGCATGCATTTCATTGAATTTCTGGATGCCTTGACTAGACACTATGGCGCCGATATCTATACCCCTTATAATGATCTGCCGGAGGATTTTCAACAGGTCCTGCTAAACGGCACCGGTAAGCAGACGATTAACTTTTATTTCGAACGGGACAACCGCCGCTACACATACGAAAAACCTTTTGAAGGCGTTATCCCCAATCTGGAGCGTCGCTATCGTGAGACCGACTCCAATTATATTCGCGAGGAGATCAAGCAGTACATGAACTTCCGGCCCTGCTCGGAATGCGCGGGTACGAAATTAAACCAGGCCGGTCGGTCGATGAAAGTCGGTGGCCTCAACATTGCCGAAGTTACGGCCTTGTCGGTGCTCAAGTCCCGTGACTATTTCCTGGACTTGAGGCTGTCGGGCAAAAAAGAAATCATTGCCAGAAGAATACTGCGGGAGATCGTTGAGCGCCTGGGCTTTTTACAGAGTGTCGGGCTGTCCTATCTGACCCTCGATCGGGCTGCCCAGTCTTTATCGGGCGGTGAAAGTCAGCGTATTCGCCTGGCCACCCAGATCGGCTCCAAGCTCACCGGGGTGCTGTATGTCCTCGATGAACCCAGTATCGGGCTGCACCAGAAGGACAACGAACGCCTGCTGGCCACGCTTTCTAAAATGCGCGATCTGGGCAACACGGTACTGGTGGTCGAGCATGACGAGGAAACCATCCGCGCTGCCGATTATGTCGTCGACATGGGTCCCGGTGCCGGCGTCAACGGGGGTCAGGTGGTTTTTGCTGGGGAACCCGCCAAATTGCTCACCGATGAAGCATCCCTGACCGGGCAATATTTATCCGGCCGCAAGTCGATTGTCATCCCGCAAACCCGCCGCTTTAATCATAATAAGGAAATTGTGATCAAAGGCGCCTCCCAGAACAATTTAAAAAATATCGATATCGCATTTCCTCTGGGCTGCTTTACCTGCGTCACGGGGGTATCCGGATCGGGCAAATCCACCCTGGTCCTGGAGACCCTGCACCCGGCCCTGATCCAGAAAAAACGCCAGGAAAGGATCGTGGCCGGCGCCCACCGCCGTATCAGCGGGATCGAACATGTTGATAAAATCGTCAACATCGACCAGTCCCCCATCGGGCGAACGCCGCGCTCCAATCCCGGGACCTACACCGGTGTTTTTTCCTTTATCAGAGACCTTTTCTCCCGCACCCCTGAAGCCCGCATGCGCGGCTACAAACCGGGTCGCTTCAGCTTCAATGTCAAGGGCGGCCGCTGCGAAGCCTGCCAGGGAGACGGCATTGTCAAAATTGAAATGCACTTTTTGCCGGACGTCTACGTCGCCTGTGATGTGTGCCGCGGCCAGCGCTACAATCGTGAAACCCTGGAGATTCGCTACAAAGGCAAAAACATCAAAGAGGTTCTCGAGATGACCGTCAACCAGGCCACGGCATTTTTTTCGCGGGTCGGAAAAATCAGGTCCAAGCTCCAAACCCTGGTCGAGGTGGGCCTGGGATATATCCAGATCGGTCAGCCGGCCACCACCCTCTCCGGAGGTGAGGCCCAGCGGGTCAAACTTTCCCGGGAGCTCAGCAAAAAGGGGACCGGCAAAACCGTATATATTCTGGATGAGCCCACCACCGGGCTGCATGCCGATGATATTCGCCGCCTGCTGGATGTGCTCAATCAACTGGTGGACGCCGGCAATTCGGTCATCGTCATCGAGCACAACCTGGATGTCATCAAAACCGCCGATCATATCATTGACCTCGGTCCGGAAGGCGGCGATGAAGGCGGATATATCATCGGCTGCGGCACCCCGGAGGAAATCGCAAAAATCAACGACTCCTATACGGGGAATTATCTGGCGAGGATACTCGGCCAACAATCTTTAAATGACCAAAGACCAATGACCAATGAATAATGACTAATGACTAATGAAGAAACAAATGTCGACCGTCGAAGCAATGCATTTTGAATAGTTAAAAGAGTATGAGATATTGAATGCAGGGGATTGGGGAGAGAACGGCATTCGGTATTCGGCATTCGGTATTCGGCATTCGGCATTCGGCTTTGGGTGAAGGGTTGACGGTAGAAGGTTATTTGATTGCGGATTGCAGAGTGCCGATTTCGGATTGAACCTGCCGAGACGTAGTATTTTCTGATAACTAATAACCAATAACTAATAACTTATATCTTCGGCTCTATTCTGTCCTATGCTTTCCGGCTTTGCCTCGCCTGAGCTCGTCGAAGACCGCATTCCGAGTTCCGACTCCAATAACCTCTGACTTCTGACATCTGCGTGCCGCGGCGTAGCTCGAAGAGCGAAGACGGGTCATCTGACCTCTGACATCTGCCCTCTGTCATCTGCCCTCTGTCCTCTGACCTCTGCCCTTTGACCTCTGTCATCTGACATCCGTCTTTTACTAAAGATTCGAACCCAGGAACAAGGCGTAGGCCGATTCGATTTCATCCTTCAGGCTGAAATACCAGTCTTCAACATCATCCAATAGTTCCATCAGAAATTTAACGGCTGCCGGATGCACGGCTGCCATATCGATGGCACACTCCTGATTTTCGTCATAGCTGTTGACTAGAATATTAGCCAGATAAATTATCATTATAAAATTCGCGTTGGGGAGGTCGGGGTGGAATTCCTGGTGCCATCGAATCGCTTCAGCCAGGCCCTCGGGCAGGGCCCAACGCTGGGCCAGATAGGCTCCAATTTGGGCATGACTAATCGGCAACGCCTGTTTCTCTGCTTCATAAAAAGTCAGGTGCTGGTCTTGCACGCATTGCCAGACATTCACAAACAGATCCCGGAAGTATTGCACCAGAATTACTTTACCGACATCGTGAAGGAGACCGCCGACAAAGCAGTTGTCCGGCAGTTCCAGGCCGGATTTTTTAGCAATGTTTTTACTGGTCACGGCGACTGCCAGGGAATGCCGCCAAAAAGCGTCCATTTCAAAATCCTGCAACAGAAGATTTTTAGGCAGGGCATCGATAACCGAGACGGAAAGTATCACGTTGCGAACCGCCACAAACCCCATCAGAACCAATGCATGCTTAACATCGCTGATTCTGGAACCGAACCCGTAAAAAGGAGTATTGACAAGCTTCAGTACTTTCAGCGCTATCGCCTGATCCTTTTCAATCGTTTCACCGACACTTGCAACCGAGGCGTCGGGGTTGGTCAAATGGTTGTTCAACTCCAATACGATCGTTGGAAGCGTGGGTATGTCCTTTATTTTATCCAGTTGCTGCAGGATATCTTGCTCATCCATTGTCAATCACCGTGGTGGCCATGAATGATATAAACCGGCTATCAGGTTATTCAAAATAGAGTTCCTTACATTCACAGGTCATATCGCATTTGAAATTTGGAATTTTGAACGTCGCAACTTGCCCGGCGCGCGGACCCTTAAGGGCATTATCGGCCGGTTGGGGAAAAACTAAAGGATTTCATTGAAGATTTGCTCCATGCACCGGGTTTTTCGGGATAAAAAAAGGCTGCATCCCGATCGGGTGCAGCCTTTTTTAAAACCGGCACATCTTCTGTTTTATCCGGCAAACAGAGCGGCAATCGAAGCTGCCTGGGGATGCGCAAAAATGAGGATCAAAGCTACGACGAGCGCATAAATACACAGCGATTCAATCAGAGCAAGGCCGATCAGCATGGTAACGGTTACCTTACCGGATGATTCAGGATTGCGGGCGATACCCTCGACTGCTGACCGCAGGCCGATACCCTGGGCAATACCGCAACCAAATGCTGCAATTGCAATACCGAAACCGGCTGCCGTTACACACGCGATGAAAAACTCTAATGCTTTTGTTTCCATACTCTAGTTTCCTCCTATAGTTGATATGTTATTGGGCTTCTTCCATGTCACCCATTGTGAGCAATGAACAATTAAAATGAGCTAAATTTTGAAATGATCTAAAATGATCTAAAATTGAGGTATCCTATCTATTTTATTTGAAAGTCAAGATCGAAGTATTTCCTTGACTTTAGGCATTTTCCAATTTTAGTCAATTTAGGCATTTTCTTTTAATGCGCTTCTTCCATGGCGCCGGCGAAATACATAATCGACAGGAGGAAGAAAACGAAGGCCTGGACAAAGGCCACAAATATACCCATGGCCATAATCGGCAGGGGTGCAAAGAACGCCCCGGCCAGCATGAAAAGGATCATCAAGACCAGTTCATGGCCGGTGATGTTGCCGAAGAGCCGGAAAGACAACGACAGCACTCTTGCCAGATGGCCGATGATCTCGATCGGCAGAATAATTGGAATCAGCCACCAGACCGGCCCCAGAAAATGTTTGATATATTTGATGCCATGGTACTTGATGCCGATATAGTGCGTAAACAGAAATACCGGGATGGCGCAGGCGACGGTCGTGTTGATGCTGGCCGTGGGGGGATAAAACCCGGGAACCAGCCCCATTAAGTTGCAGGTTGCAATATAAATGAATATGGTGGCAATAATGGGAAAGAACCAGCGGCCTTCATCGCCGGTAATATCGACCATGAACTCTTCCATCCCCGAAATAACAATCTCGAAAAAATTTTGCCCTTTGGTGGGAATCAGTGCTATTTTCCGGGTAGCCAGCACCGCAAAAACGATCAGCAGAAGGATAGCAAACCAGGAGTAAATTACGTGAGGGTAGGCATGTGCAAAATGCCCCAGCCCGATCAGTTCGAACAGCTTGACTAAAAATAGATAGGGATGTTCCATCCTTATACCGCCTCCTTGAAAATGAGTTTTGTGATTTCACACAGGGTCGCGAGCATGATGCTGAATACTACCACGGAAAGGCCGATGACAAGGCCCACAGGGTTCACATAGTTGCCGGCGATCAGTACAAAAATTATAAATCCGCTGCCGATAAATCGTAGGTAATATTTTGCAATAACGACGTTGTGGGAAGAAAGATGCGGCGGGGTCAATGCTTTGCGCAACGTGCCGGCCAGCAGGTGAAAATTTACGGTAACCAGCAGTCCGCCAAAAAGAATGCCCTTGGCGAAATCCGCGGGCAATATCAGAAAACCGACAATACTGGCAGCCAGAAACAGGATCCAGTTCGACCGGGTGACAAATGTCAGAATGCGTTTTTGAATATCCAAGTTAATTTTATCCCACTCAGCGTTCAGTTCTCCGAAGCTCGCAGCAGCATTTTCGAAGTTATCAATACCTGTTTCCCCCCGAGGCGGGGTTCATTAAATACTGCCGGAATTACTCACCTTTAAACAAATTAGGCGTTGGCTCGGGCTCACAATTTGCGGGCCCGCTTTATGACCAGGGCGATGTTTCGAAAACCGGCGATAATTCCAAATACCAAAAAAATCAACGTAAGCCAGGGCGATGTATCGAATTTGCGGTCCAGCCAGACCCCAATTCCCAGTCCGATGAATATTGCCAATGCCACCGAGATGCCAAGGCTGCTGAAATAGGCCAGATCCTTGGCCGCGCGCCTGGTTTCTCTTTTCATTGAAATGGCACCCTCTCTAACACAAGAAATCTGAAACCAGATCGATTTAAAGGTTCAGAACCTAACAAAGGATTCGATACAAGTCAACGTAAAATTTAAATATTATCCATGTTTTCGGAGTTGAAAACACCAACCCCGCCTGATGTTGCAAAAGAAAAAGAATTCTTTATAATTCCGGGCTTCTTGGCCCCATGGCATCGGTCTTGATCGCCAATCTACAATTTAATCTCGGCGGCATCAAAAACCGGTCCGTCCAGGCAGGCATGCAGGAAACGATCCGGATCATCCCGCCCCTCGACCGCACACCCCAAACAGGCCCCCATGCCGCAGGCCATCGCCGTCTCGATGGAGATCTGGCACGGCACATCGTGTTTTTCCGTAATTCCGATCGTGCAGGCCAGCATTTCCATCGGTCCGCAGGCAACGACAATATCGGGTTTAGTCCTTTCGAGAACCGTTTCAAGGGGATTGGTAATCAGGCATTGATCCCCGGCACTGCCGTCATCGGTGGTGGTCTGCACTGCAACCCCTAGCCGTTGAAAATCAGTGACGCACAAAAGGTCCTCCTTGTTGCGTCCGCCGATAAAAGCCCGGCAGTCGGAAAGATCAAAATTGCGTTTTCCCAGTTGCCAAGCGAGAAAAACCAGCGGTGCCACCCCAATGCCGCCGGCCACAAAAAAAATGCGCTCGGCCCGGCGAGGGATCAGAAAACCGGAACCCAGGGGACCGAGAATATCGACGATATCGCCGGATTTTTGCCGGGCCAGCAGCTCGGTGCCCTGCCCCACAACCTTGTACAATACTTCCAGACCTTCCGTGGCCCCATGGTTGTCGATCAGGTTGTGAATGGAAAAAGGCCGCCGCAATAAAGGCCGGGTCTGACGGGTCGTCCGCAGCATGATGAACTGGCCCGCTTTGGCCATCGCAAAATACTCCGGACACGCCAGTCCGATTTTGTAGTAGGCCGGGCCGATCTGCCGGTTGAATAAGACTTCGACTTGTTGTTGAAACATGGCATTCCTTAATATTGAAGATTGAAGAATGAATATTTAGGAATTCAGGGATTTAGGAATTTAGGGATTCAGGAATTTAGGGATTCAGGAATTTAGACAGTTATCAATTCAGTTTTGCGCAAAAAGCGCAAAATATTATTCAGTTTCTTTGTAAACCTTTGGTATACAGGCGTTTACGACGATAAATTTTGGCGTCAACTTTTTAAATAGGCTAAAAGTTAAGTGATCGATTGTAATATAATAGACAGAGCGAAGCGATACCACAATTCGTCATTCGTCATTTCCGGCTCGTCCGGGTTGGGAATTTAGGAATTGAAGGAATTCTATCATTTTTATTTTAATAACTTTACGATTTAATCCCTTAATCCCTCAATACCTCAATCTCTAAATCACCCAATCCCCCAATCCCCCAATCCCTCAATTCCTCAATTCCGTAATCCCTCAATCCCTCAATTCCGTAATCCCGATCACCGCCGCAAATCGACCGGTGGTTTTGGCGGCGCGGTAGGAGAAGAATTCGTCCGTATGGCAGCGGGTGCAGACCCCGCTGGATTCAATATTTTCAGCCGCAACGCCGGCCTGCATCAACTGATCGCGGCTGATGGACCAGAAATCAAAATGATTGCTGGAATCCTTGTATCGCCAAAACGCCGGCGGGATTTCGGCCTCGTAATGAATGAATTCGCCACAACAGGGCCCCAGAGAGGGACCGATGCCGGCGATGATGTTGCCGGGGCGGCAGTCCAACCGCTGCACCATCGTCTCGACTGTGCGGCCGATGATGTTTTGAATACTTCCCCGCCAGCCGCAATGTACATTGGCCACTACCTGCCGGACCGGGTCGAACAAAAACAGGGCCTGGCAGTCGGCGACCTGGATGACAAGGTGCCGTTGCGGCTGATCCGTCACCATGGCGTCGGCCGTCAAGAACTCGGCTGCAGCAGCCCGGGGCCTTCCACGATCCCGATCCAGGACGGCGATATCGACGCCATGGACCTGCCTGGCGAAAACCAGTTCACGGGCCTGCATGTTGCGGGCGATAAGGCCCCGGTTTAAGGCCACGCTTTCATCTTCATCGCCAAGGCCGAAAGAGACATTCAAGCTTGAATAAGGGCCCCGGCTATGGCCGCCGTTGCGGGAAAAAATTTTATGACGAATTCCCCGGCAGGCAGCCAGATTTTCAAACTGGAAAAATGAGCTTCCGTCTTGGGTAGTTTGAATCAATTCGATAACGCCCGATCTAATTTTCTAAACAAGCTAAACAAGCAATTGATCAAATCGAGATATGCGCTAAAACACGGTCTCATGCTACTTGATCCGATTTTTATTGATCACTCCAATACTGCATCACTCCAGCTCTTGATTATCGCCGTATCGTTCGACAATGCGTTCAATAATCTCGCTGGTGGAGACTTCGTCGGTAAACTTGATGCGAACGACCTGTCCGCCCCTGGACTTGACGAAATCGCCGCCGATGATATTTTCTTCGGCCCAGTCTTCGCCTTTAATCAGGACGTTGGGCTCAAGCGATTGGACCAGTTGCAGGGGATCCGGTTCGTCAAAGATAACCACATAGTCCACAATCCCAAGGCCTGCCAGCACCATGGCACGTTGATCCTGAGCAACGATCGGACGCAGGGCTCCCTTGATCGCTCGAACCGATTCATCACTGTTCAACCCGACAACCAGCAGGTCGCCTTCGGCGCGGGCGGACGCCAGATAGCTGACATGGCCGGCATGCAGTATATCGAAACATCCATTGGTGAATACGATTTTCCGCCCGGATCGGCGGGCCTGGTCCAACCTGGGCTTTAATGCGTCAACCGTTAAAATCTTGGATAGAATGTCCATTGAGCTACCTTGTCCGGCATATCTATATCTTGGAGTATTGGGGTGGTGGAGTATTGATGTGGTGTCTGAAGGCTTGAGGTCTTTTAAAAAACCCCTAATACTCCATCACTCCTATACTCCCATATTGAAAAAAATTGAATGAGCCACGATGAAAATCCATCTTTTGGGCGTTAGATCCGATTATATATCACAGGGGCCGGACAATAGAAAGTGGTCGACCCCGCTCGCCAATCAGACGGCCCTGGCCAGGGTTAATACGTCAACATGGCGGGCGCCGCATTTAAGCAGCAGCCGCGCACATTCATTTGCCGTGGCACCGGTCGTGTAGACGTCATCGATTAGCAGGATTCTTTTGTCAATTACGACATCCGGATCATTAAGGTCAAAGGCATTTTTAATGTTGACCGCTCGCTTGGCCCGACCCAGGGCCGATTGCGGAGTGGTTTCGGCCACCCGGACCAGGGTATTGCGTTCGATCTGCAAGCGGGCCGGATGATTTGGATCTTGTCCGGCCGGAATATTCCAATTGCGAACCAGCAGATAAGCCTGATTGAATCCCCGCCTTCTGAGTCTTTTGTCATGCAGCGGCACCGGCAGGATAACGTCGATGCTGTCTTTTTCCCAGAACAGGCCGAAAGCAATCAGAAGAATTTCTGCCAGGGGATTGGCCAGCTGAATTTTGCCTTTGTACTTAAAGCAGTGGATAACGCGCAGCAAGTTATTCTCATATACCAGCGGCGCCCGGGCGATTCTGAAATATTTAGGCTCCAGGATGCAACCTCCGCAGCGATGATCCGATCCTTGCCGGCCCTTGATGGGTATCCCGCAGCAATCGCATATCGGCGATTCCACCGCAGCCATGCCCCGGATACAGGTCTGACATAAACATTCCGACAGCAGTCTGTCAAGTTGGCGTTGCAGCGAAAACGGCGCCGGGGTGGATGGCCGGGCGGCATCCTCTGCTACAGCAGCCCAAGCGACGTCCGGTGGGTGATAAAAGCAGCCGCAAACCAGACATTTCGGCGGAAAGACGATCCGGTGCAAGGTCTTGAATTGGGAAGTCGGAATGCGGAAGTTGGAAATTTTCCAACGGCGCCCTCGCCTTCTACATGTTACCTTCAAAGATTACCCTAACGTTTCAGAAATTCCTTATTGTAGGGTGGGCTGTGCCCACCAAATAGCGCTGAATATAGCTGTCGAAGGTGGGCACAGCCCACCCTACACCAAAAACTCAGGAATCAACCAAGGGGGATATCCAGCTATACCATTCCAATTTCGATTTAGCCCTGTATTTACGGGGATTGATGAACATTTCCATCATTATTTATGCAACATCTGGGATTATCCACCCTGGCCCGTTTTGCAGTGACCCCAGCGTCATTCATTTATTCCACCTTCCGCATTCCGACTTCCGAATTCCTCTGACCCTGCCCTATTTTTCCCACCTCCGCATTCCAACATCCGAATTCTTTTGCCTCTGCCCATGCCTTATTTTTCCCACTTCCGCATTCCAACTTCCGAATTCCTTTGCCTCTGCCCTACTTTTCCCACTTTGCCTCGCCTGAGCTTGTCGAAGGCCGCATTCCGACTTCCGAATTCCTTTGCCTTTGCCGCCAGGCCTCATACATGGCGACCGCTCCGGCCGCCGCTGCATTGAGAGAATCCACCGGCCCCTGCTGGGGTATGGAGAGTAAAAAGTCACAGTTTTTTCTGACCAGGGGGCGAATGCCCTTTTGCTCGCCCCCCAGCACCAGGGCTATGGGTCCGGTCAGATCCCCGGCATACAGTTGCTGCGGCGCATCCTTTAACAAGCCGACTATCCATAACCCGCGATTTTTACAGAGCTTGATGGTCTGCACCATATTGGTTACCCGGCTCAATTGGATGTGCTCGAGGGCCCCGGCCGATGCCCTGGAAACAGCCGGGGTCGGGGTGGCGCAATTGTCTTTGGGCAGGATTACCCCGTCGGCTCCCACGCAGAGTGCGGTTCGAATCAGCGCGCCCAGATTCTGGGGATCAACGATATTGTCCAACATCAGCAGAAAAAAATTATCATTCCCGGTACGGGACGAAAGCAGAATTTCAGTCAAGGGGGTCAGGGGACAGGGGCTCACCCTGGCCGCCACGCCCTGGTGCACGACGGGGCCAACCAGGGCTTTGAATTCAGCGGCTGCCAGAGTTTGCCGGGAAATACCGCGCGATTCCGCCAGGGAGAGGATCGGTTTAAGTCGGGCGGTTTTTTTTTCTTGGGCCAGGTAGATCCCGTAAATCCGCCGGCGTCCGGCCGACAGGGCTTCGTACACCGGGTGGATGCCGTATAGGACTTCGGTTTTCACGAACGATATTTCTCAACAATGCCGATCAACTGTGCGATGGCATCCGCCAGTTGATCGTTGATGATAATGTGGCGGTAGCGGTCTTTTTGGGCCATCTCCTTTTGCGCATTTTTCAGGCGGACAACGATGACCTCAGGGCTGTCGGTACCGCGGGATTCCAGACGGGTTTGCAGGGTTTCAAGCGACGGCGGCATAACGAAGATCGTAACCGCGTCAGGATATCTCTGCAGAATTTGGCGCATTCCCTGGACATCGATGTCGAGCAATATATTGCATCCGGCGTTGAGCTTGCCGTCCAGAAGGCCCGCCGAGGTGCCGTAGAAATTGTCATGGACTTTGGCCCATTCCGCCCACCGCCCCTGTTCAATTCCCTGTTCAAATTGGTCCTGGGCGATGAAATAATAGTGGACGCCGTCCAGCTCCCCTTGGCGCGGCTGCCGGGTCGTGTAGGATATCGAATACTGCATATCCGGAAAATGATCCAGCAGGGCCCGGCACAGGGTGGATTTCCCGGCCCCGGAAGGCGCCGACAGCACAAAAAGATGGCCGGTTTTGTCAGGCACCCGAGTTGTGGCACAGGATTTGTTTTTGCGGGAATACCCCTGGCTCATAGCTGAATTATTCCGCTCGAAAAAGTACCGTATTTAAAATATAATTAGTGTTCGAACGGGTATCCAGAACTCTTTGATATTGCTGATTAATATCGCATAAAAGGAAAACGAAGATTTTCCAGTTTAATGCATTTTTTACTTGCATTAAAAACTCGTAAACGGTAGTTATCTT
>Ga0209678_1000408_pt1 | contig 14605 bp, 8 predicted proteins | sample WorMetilvaeELBA1_FD_187404 | JGI IMG/M metagenome (GOLD analysis project Ga0209678, IMG submission 187404) | Marine gutless worms symbiont microbial communities from Max Planck institute for Marine Microbiology, Germany - Olavius ilvae ELBA.1... ...
CACCCACGTACATTTATTACGTTACCGAGGAAGTATATTGTGTACACTAGAGGGAAAATTATCACCAAAAATTCTGACAAATCGTCAGATCTATCGCAATTTGGACACGTGATTCTGATGTGTACGACGTTCTGTGGCCGAATTTTCACTAAAATAGGCCATTGCATGTTACAGAATAACTCGTGTAAAATGAATGCCTTGTCCGGTAGGTACATTTCGCACACCGTTGCGAAATTTCGAACGAAAATCTAACATAGCGCAAACACCATTACAGAACACGGAGACGTGAATCTGAGGTGTACGACCTGCTGCAGCCAATTTGTGAATGAACTATGTACGTGCATTATGCAGAATCACACACGTACAGTTATTACGTCATCAACGAAGTAGATTGTGTACACTAGAGGGAAAATTAACACCAAGAATTCTTACAAATCGCCAGATCTATAACGCAATTTGGACACGTGATTCTGAGGTGTACGTCCTGTGGCCGAATTTTCCCTGAAATAGGCCATTCCATGTTACAGAATAACTCGTGTACAATGAGTGCCTTGTCCGGTAGGTATATTTCGCACACCGTTGCGAAATTTCGAACGAAAATCTAACATAGTGCAAACATCATTAAAGAAGACGGAGACGTGAATCTGAGGTGTACGACCTGCTGCAGCCAATTTGTGAATGAACTATGTACGTGCATTATGCAGAATCACACACGTACAGTTATTACGTCATCAACGAAGTAGATTGTGTACACTAGAGGGAAAATTAACACCAAGAATTCTTACAAATCGCCAGATCTATAACGCAATTTGGACACGTGATTCTGAGGTGTACGTCCTGTGGCCGAATTTTCCCTGAAATAGGCCATTCCATGTTACAGAATAACTCGTGTACAATGAGTGCCTTGTCCGGTAGGTATATTTCGCACACCGTTGCGAAATTTCGAACGAAAATCTAACATAGTGCAAACATCATTAAAGAAGACGGAGACGTGAATCTGAGGTGTACGACCTGCTGCAGCCAATTTTTGAATGAAATAAGTACCTGCATTATGCACAATCACCCACTTACATTTATTACGTTACCAAGGAAGTATATTGTGTACACTAGAGGGAAAATTATCACCAGAAATTCTTACAAATAGTCATACCTATAACGCAATCTGGACACGTGATTCTGAAGTGTACGACGTCCTGTGGCCGAATTTTCCCCTAACATAAGCTACTGTATGTTTCAAATTAACTCGTGTACAATGACTGCCTTTTCCGTGATGTATATTTCGTACACCGCTGCGAAATTTAAAACGAAAATATAACATAGCGCAAACACCATTACAGAACACGGAGACGTGAATCTGAGGTGTACGACCTGCTGCAGCCAATTTGTGAATGAAATAAGTAACTGCATCATGCAGATTCACCCACGTACATTTACTACGTTACCAAGGAAGTAGACTGTGTACACTAGAGGGAAAATTCCCGCCAAAAATTCTGACAATTCGTCATATCTATAACGAAATTTGAAGACGTGATTCTGAGGTGTACGACGTCCTGTTGCCGAATTTTCCCAGAAATAGGCCATTCCATGTTACAGAATAACTCGTGTACAATGTGTGCCTTGTCCGGTAGGTATATTTCGCACACCGTTGCGAAATTTCGGACGAAAATCTAACATAGCGCAAACACCATTACAGAAGACGGAGACGTGAATCTGAGGTGTACAACCTGCTGCAGTCAATTTGTGAATGAAATAAGTAACTGCATCATGCAGAATCACCCACGTACATTTACTACGTTACCGAGGAAGTATATTGCGTACACTAGAGGGAAAATTATCACCAGAAATTCTTACAAATCGTCATACCTATAACGCAATCTGGACACGTGATTCTGAAGTGTACGACGTCCTGTGGCCGAATTTTCCCCCAACATAAGCTACTGTATGTTTCAAATTAACTCGTGTACAATGACTGCCTTGTCCGGGAGGTATATTGCGTACACCGCTGCGAAATTTAAAACGAAAATATAACAGCGCAAACACCATTACAGAACACGGAGACGTGAATCTGAGGTGTACGACCTGCTGCAGCCAATTTGTGAATGAAATAAGTAACTGCATTATGCATAAACACCCACGTACATTTATTACGTTACCAAGGAAGTAGACTGTGTACACTAGAGGGAAAATTATCAGCAAAAATTCTGACAAATCGTCAGATCTAGGCCGACAACGCAATTTGGACACGTGCTTCAGATGTGCACGACGTTCTGTGGCCGAATTTTCCCTACAATAGGCCATTGTATGTTACAGAATAACTCGTGTAAAATGAGTGCCTTGTCCGGTAGGTATATTTCGCACACCGTTGCGAAATTTCGAACGAAACTCGAACATAGCGCAAACACCATTAGAGAAGACGGAGACGTGAATCTGAGGTGTACGACCTGCTGCAGCCAATTTGTGAATGAAATAAGTACCTGCATTATGCACAATCACCCACTTACATTTATTACGTCACCAAGGAAGTATATTGTGTACACTAGAGAGAAAATTATCACCAAGAATTCCTATAAATCGTCAGATCTATAACGCAATTTGGACACGTGATTCTGAGGTGTACGACGTCCTGTGGCCGAATTTTCCCTGAAATAGGCCACTGCATGTTACAGAATAACTCGTGTACAATGAGCGCCTTGTCTGGTTGGTATATTTCGCACACCGTTGCGAAATTTCGAACGAAAATCTAACATACTATAAACACTCGACACAGTATGGGTCATTTCGGAGACGGGGTGGGGGCTGAGCAGTGATGTGCATCTCCCATTCAGTAATGGAGGGCCAGCGACATAATAACCCCCTTAACCCGCGTTGCTTTTCTTTACCACGGCCGAAAAGGGATGGAACTATCTCCCAACCCACATTATAGTGGAGGTAGCTAAAGTAGGAGGCTCATTTAAATTAGTTACGCTAGCGCCAAAACCTGTAAGGGAGATGACTCAACTGCCCACGGAAACACAAAAGGATGTGGATGCAAAGCAAATTAAAGCAATACAAACACACAAAATACAAACTTAGGCTAAATATGCGCATACAAAAACACACTTAGCCAAACCGGGCTGTATGAACTGGTCCTGGTAGCTGTGCACAAGGAAAACTTCCAACGTACAGCACAAATGCCAGGAGCACTTCAACTGCTGTCCCCTCCTTTTCTCATGACCAGCACCACCAAACAGATGCGGCCAAACGGAAGGGGGCACATTAAAGTATAACGCAGTTAATAGGCCACAATAACGTAATAATAATCCTAAACTTTGAGCGTCAAAGCTACATCCAGAAGTAGGCTATTAACTAACTGTGCAGACGTGCAGAACCCAAAGTTTAAATTTCCCAGTTTTTCGGTTTAAAAATGAGAAACTGGGTGAAAAATTCCAACAGTACAATTACGGGCCTATCTACCGGGAAATGCCTCAAGTTCACATTCGCTTTGTTCACGGAACAACATGAAGTCTTCATTGCCTTTGCAGCCATGGCTGTAAGCGGCTTAGGAAACGGATTTTTACTACTGTTATCAATATCACTATTATCATAAGCCGCGGATGCGCTATACGGCTACGTCGGACCCCTACCATCGCAATTTGGCATTATCACCCAGCCCTAAGTCAGGCAATCATTGCACGGTCCGATGACGGCTACAAGGCTCTGTAACGCACTGTTGTGGCCGCGTGATGTTCCATCCGCTGCTGTACATCGACATCGTAGTAGCAAACGTTCTCTGCTTACACGGCCAAAAAACGACAAACATTACTGTTTTCCAGCGAACAAATTCGATACTTATAAATCGATTTTCATGCCCAGCTGCGATGTTGCGGCCCATCGTCATAGTACTGCTTGCGAGTTTGGTGCAATTTCATACGGAACTGGCCGAGATATACGACAAATGTAACCCCAAAAACAACAACAACAATAAACCAAAAATTTACGACTGTCGTATGCGGACTGAACCAAAAATATAACATATACTCTTACACTAACAAACACCTATTCAGGCGATTGTACGCGTAGCATACGGGTTGCAACTTGTCCTCAAACAACAAGGGAAATACTGAGAACAAATTTTGTTACATTTTCTTTCACGTGACTCAAAATCACAATCGAAAAACGACGCCGCAGTCTTATACTTGAACAACAGAACAACTTAATGCACATCAACACGGTTGTCGACTGCGTAGTATACAAAACGTAGACCTATGTGAAATACTGGAACATATCCTGGAAGACCCTACGGTACGTGCCATATGTGTGAATAATTGTCACTTCGTCCGAAACATAATTAGGCATACGAATAAACGAGTATTGCAATTTAGACAGGCAATTGTTTGAAAATGTCATTTCACACCAATGTTTCCGTTCTCTTGACTGCTTGGCACCGAAATTGACTGGCAGCAGCTTGACTCACACACGGAACATCATGAATGCAGAACGCGACCGACCGAAAAGAACCATAATGAAAAACAAGAAACCGACCACATTTGGCTATTCGTCCAGACCATCCATGTGAACCATGTAAGTCCAAATTGGCAGGTGTATGTTAGTCGTCCGCTGGACGTATTTCTAAAAATCAAGCGTCGTCAACTTCGGCTGACCCGTAATTTGGCACGTGCGGGGTTGAAATTGTCCCTTGACAATTAATGAGGCTCACCCGCTTATGCAAAACTTGTACAACCATACTACCTGCACCACCGTACAAGCCATGACGTACTGTGCAAGCTAGAACTGGGCCAGCGAATCAGAAACAAGCAATATACAAACTATAAGGCCACCAGTAGACAGCATACCGGAGGTTACAGATGCCAATTTGACCTTCAGCGTAGCAATTCCCAGTCACTCATTTCACCCATTTGTCACTTACGTTGTTTGGAAACGTGTAAACTTCAATTTTATTCCCAACCACTTCCGACAAATAACTGACGCTCCTGTGCAATCTTCACTTGAGCATACGAAGTATAACGAAACACCACAGTAATGTTATGATATTTCATTGCATGATCGAGCTGTAATTGCCAGTACGAGCTCATCGGCCCATCGGTTACAGAAGGCCGTTACCGTAGCCATTGACGACGTGGCGTTATGAGTTACAACGTTTGCGTGTTGACAGTTTCCAACAGCAAGTAATAAAGTGGAATGGGCGGGCCGGAGTTGAACTTGCAACCTCGTAATTGCTAGTCACGTGCTTCAACCATTAGACCACGAGGGAATCATAACGGTTGGCTATAAAACAGTGTTTAGGTTTCAATATTATAACTATCTGCACTAAGCGAACAATTGAAAGACTAAACTAATAATTAATAATAGGAATTTATTACGTTTTCCAGCATCATAATTCACTTCATTCAGACATCCATTTCTAACGTCCTAGTGAATATCAATGCAGTAATTGCCAACTTTTTCCACAATTTACTATTAAATTACAGCTCGTTCCTGCAGTAGGCCCTAAATATATTAAAACATAGCTTTGTTCGTAATACCCTCATAATTACCCGACGGTCGACGGCAATTCTGAGGGCATTACCAACAAACCCATGCGTTAACATTCCAGTACACACACCAGTGTGCGCAAAAGGGTGGAAAGACAGCTTTTTCTCGGACGAATAGCCTACGTCGGTTTTTGCTCGGTGTACTTCACCTTACAGATTTTTTGGTCTACCCTTACACACGTATAACTTATTCCGCAACTGTGACGGTTCCCGTGCAACATAAAAACACATCGGACAGTGTGACGGTGTTTTCCCTGTAACAGAAGCTCAATCTCCGGCCGCGTTCAGCTAGTAGAATGCAGTGTTAGATCGCACTTCATGCAGACGCAACATCGACAAAAAGTGAACGAATGTGACGTAGTACGAAATGTAGAACGCTTGCAATGGCAGTCGTTCTGTGCAGTTACTCACAGTAACATGACAGACACATCATCATTCCATGGGGAACACCGTGGGATACCAGTTGTGACCGTCGCCATGCACAGCTCCACCGTCCGGACACCTGATGTTCACACCGAAGTTGCACGCTTCAGTGCACATCGTCAGAAACTTTTGGACGTCGACGCTGTTGTGCACTGTGAACCCGACGTTAACAATGATGTTGTCATTAATATGTTCTTGTCTCAATCTTGTGACAAGGTTCTCAACTGCCTCTTCATCTGTACTACCAGGCCTGATAACACCACAAACAACATCAGCACTGCAATATGTGTGCTGTGACAAACGTCACTGAAAGACATAAAGAAATGTGTATGTTGATCAAAACTGGGTCCTTCGGTGATTCGCTGATGCTGTGCACACCACAACACCAGTTTCAAAACCCAAAGTAATACAACAAGTTGAGCTATTGTGATATCAATGCACATCAACTTTATAGTGCAACAAAAACGTGGCCTGTAGCATGTGGCCTGTACAAAGTATGTCTAAGAGGCTAATGTGAAAAAAAATGAAATCATCCTTTCTCGTTAGGCTTAACCTGCTTCCTGCAAATACTGTCACCTAACCACGTAGTTACGTAAGTTTATAGTTTGACTTTGTTGGCGAAATAAACATGGTACAAGCACCAAATGTGCCTGTAATATATGCTATATTAGCTTGCGGTATAAACGACAACAGCAAAAAGCGTGCATTTTATTGCCATTTGTGATGTGCTGCACAGCCTGACAGAAATACCAAAGGTCCAGACCAACTGGCCCAATTAATCACACTAGGCTGTCATCCTACAGCCCATGCTAATTAGATAAAGCTATTACTGATTTGCTCTTTCCGTGACGGGTAACAGCAGGGGCGTAACTTTGGTCTGAACAGTGGAGTGACCATAGTTGGTGTTAGGTTTGGGCTGGTGGGTGGGCCAAAATCGGGGGTAATGAAGTTCCCCAGCGGGGTCCAGTGTCGGAGCCCCGATAGGGGGTCTGGGGTACGAAGTTGAAGACTTTCACTGGAGGTCTGTATCAAATATTAAACTTTTACATGCATGTGGGCTTTATTATTACACGATGGGTTTACCGATATATGGCAGCGAAAGGCTGGTTTATTGATCAATGTCAGGGATTCAATGATACTACAGCGTTAAGTTAAAGGTAGTTACAAGTTCTAGTACACCTATATGAAGTACATGTAGTTTCACGTTATACGCAAAGGAAAAACGGCAAGAAGTCATTGCAACAACTGCAATGAATCACAGCGTTTCATAGTGCGCCAAAAGTGGGGGGCATTTGTTACTGTTTGACACTCTCACCACTTGTTAGTTAGTGGAGGGGGGAATTGACCGTGCTGCTCAACGTTTCTGCCAAATGTTCCCCTGCCTATAAGCGACTTGTAATTTCGGTTCATCCCAAATTCAGCATGTGAAGCGTTCATTTCTGTAAACTTCCACTGCGTTTACACAGATTTACGTTGTCTGTGTTTTGGAAAGCAGAAAGTCTTCTTGTTGTTAAAAAGTGGGCGGTCCATCCCCCCCCGCCTTCCGTAAAGTGTGAGTCCATACCCTCCCTCCACCCACTCCTAACATTACGCGTCTGGGTAAGAGGCTGAGCTGATCCGGATGGCTGGTTAAATATGAAAATGGATCGCCTGCCCATCCCATCACTAACCCAACTCTGACTTGCAGAAAGTTGTGTAATGCGATCAACGATTCAAATGACACGACAAACGGACACCGTTGGACACTGGCAAGAGTAATTAGCAGACAGTGTCAGGAATGACTGCGTAACCACAAGCATGCATACACTGTAAGCACATGTCAGTACGACAACATTTACTGTGAACAGTTCCTGTGAACACATCAATTACCGTAGTTGTAAGCTCTGTTCTTGATTGTTATCAACATACAACCGTCGTGCATGGAGTTGTACAGCATTGGTCTCTCAGTCATGCTTGTTACTGCTGTTTTATGACTTGCACACTTACTGTAGACTCGTCAACAGGCGCATGTACTAGAACTTCAGCAATTGCAGTTGTATTCAATTTGCGTACAGAAAGCACACACTTAAAAGTTGCATACCGTAGCTGTGTTGATGTTTTGTAGATGCAGTTGGTGATTGTCCCGGAGCTTGGCCAAAATCTTGCGTCAGTTAACGGCGGAACATTCGTGTTACCGAATAGCTCGTTTGTCACGTAATGCTTCAGGTGACGTTGCATTTCAGGTACACGTCTTACACCAACTCCTACCAACTCTTTCATTTTAGCCATAACTCGACTGTCGGTTGGCAAACATGTTGTTGACAACTACAAAGCAAATAAGTTATATAACGTCATAATGATGCTCCTGTAAATTTGTTCATCGGTAAGTACCTGCACTTGCACAAAATGCACGCAGAGACGCTATCTACACCTATGCCAACAGCACCATCCTTCTGTGTGGCCAGATGATTACATCGAACGTGGTGTGTTTGGAGGTAACCAGGTCATCCAGTTAGCACAAGTGTGCGGCGTAAAGACCGGGCAAGCACAGAATGACTTCCGTCAGTACAAGAATAACACCGAAGTTGTTGGTGCGACATTGTCGTCATTGTTGCAACATGTTCAGGGGCTGCCAGTATCATCAGCCGAGTGCGAGCGTGGGTTATTTGCATAAAGACCAATGACACGGCGACAAGACACTGCATGTCTGTGAAAACACTGCCATGACTAATCTTTGTCCAAATTAAAACGGTCCGTTGCCGGAACAATTCAACCATAAACCGTATTGCGATAAAGCGGCTTGAAAAACACTCAACGGAAGATTTGCACACAGGAAAAAAAACAGGCAGCTCAGATTCTTCCTCTCCTTGGACATCCCATCACTTTAATGACTTTGAATGACTGTGTCGTATGTCTTCAGATCCGGGTGTTTCTGGTACGATGCTGATTCTGTTTCGCCAAGACATCAGTGAAACACATTCATCACGTACACCTGTTGTGTAGCAAGGCTTAGTTTTCGGAAGGAAAAAATGTTTTCTTTATTATTCGCGATCATTATTAATGCCGCTTCCAATGCCATTAAGAATGCAATACAATGCAACTGTTCAAGATCAAAATTTAATTCTTGTCTGAAGAGGTGTGGGCACAGCCCCCTTCTACAGACCCAAGCCACAATGGGGAGGGGGACACCCCTCCCCATACTCCAACCCCTCGTGTCCTTCGGCCACTCACCCTAGTGAAACTCGATGTCATCCCATACTGGTTTCAATCACAAATACCACCCTGTGAAAAACGTTACTTAAGGTTCTGTGTATGCTTCGCAGTTCCAGATGAAATTTGGTTACTGTTACGTGTAACAACAGCAAGGTTACAGACCACCAACCGCGAAATGTGGCAACGTCGCACCAACACTGCAATACTATTCCTGTTATGTTATGTCTGCAACAAGTGTGACGTCAACCTACTGAAATCTCAGTTATCACGGAGACCATGTTACCAATAACTTCCAATCACGCCTGTCCTGGTATCGATGACATACTGTATGATATGCGAGTTAATCAGTCAATGAAACACATTTCTATAACGCTGTAAGTCCTAATTACAGGCATGTAATGGCAAGGACTAGGTCCAGTGTTTACGTATGCTGTAAGCCGTGTGAAATATTTGTTTAAAAGATGAATGAAATCCACAGAACTGCAGCAGATTGGCATTTGCATGGAAGTGACTTCAAGACCAGAGGATCACTGACATTGGCTGCATTACCTAAGAATGCTACTGATCGTACTATGCATGATGGTTGGCAATCATGGATGAGTTGAGAAGGTAAGCCATGGTCCCAGTGAATCGTGTTTTATAAGTGACGACTGCTAGTTGGTACTGGATTCTTTGAGTAATTGGAAACCAATGAAGCTGACAAGTAACTCAGTTTCACCAGAAGAACAAGGAGTCTTAAACCGTGGACTGTAATTTCTGTGCAACATACAGCCTTTTGAGATTATTAAAGGTGTAGTTTAACTAACACAAGGTGTTTGCTGTGTAGTGAAGTATACCTAGACGTACAAGTTGACCATGACAACATTTGCAGCTCATACTAACAATTTCATGATGACCACAACATTGACACTTAACACACTGTGAACACAACGATGCATCTCTGCATTTCACGTTTCAGCCTATGCATTTATGAACGATATGCATGGTTTTGGTAGGAGGCTGGCATGCACATGTTTTCCACTTTTATTAAGTTGTACACGCCTCTACAGGCCAAATTACGGTACATTGTTGATGTGTATGCTTACATATAACCATAGAAGTGGGCGTGGTCAGGATCATGTTACCAATTTTTTCCTTTTCTCCAAACTTACGGTACAAATGAAGCCTAAAGTGACGGCATAACACAGTTTAATAGACGTACAGGTCCAGTGTAGTGGTCACGATGACTGTCAGCTGGACACAGCTTTACAACAAATTGATGCTGCAGATTGACAGAGTGGACGTCGCGTTCAATGGCATCACGGAGACGTTTTGAAATAGTTGCTTTCCTACGCCTCGTTGGCTCTTCAATCTAGACAAATACAAAAAAACAGTGAAAAAACATCTCTCAATATAACAGCTCTGGCGACTCTGTTATTTGACAGCATTTTAACGTGAGAGTTTCAAGTCAACATAACAGTCATGATGCGTGACAAGATCACCAGTCCTCTGCCTCTTCAAGTCCATGGATTCCAATCCATAGTAGTTTTTTTGTCAACATTTCGAAAGTCGTTTTGAACTGACAGTGCAGTAAGCATACATTAAACATATACAGCAAGGAAATGTCGCACTGCATGGCAGAACATGGTATTCGAACAGAAACTGACGATATGCATATTTAGTTGGCGTACAGCTTATGCTCAGTCTTGCTGCGACAGCAAATACATGCCAGTATGAAGGACTGATTACAAATCTGTAATCGTACTTAACCGATTTATAGTAAATAACTGTGCACATATTTAGGATACAGACACAGGCGATAACCAAACAGAATTAGCCATGTAATCTGATTACAATGTCATACAACAGGAATGTTTTCGTGTATGTCATTTTAGGGGGTATACTTGCATTTAATTGAACCAATGAGGTTGGACCCATATGCATTAGTTCACGATTTTTGGTGTGAAAATTTCAGTCCCTGGGGTATACTGTGCTATAATGTATGCGAAGAAACACTGTTATTTAACCATCGTACACAAAAACAACAACAAAACAGACGAAAATGCTACGACAATAGCCAAGTTACTGTGTAATGATGAGTGACATAACAAATTCACGGAAGAAAAGGAAATATTTCAGTGGTGTAAGGAAAATGCAAGATATCACACTAATTTCACGGACTGCATTTGTGAACTTCACACATATTTCATAGTTCATTACCTATCCTGTCAGCCTGGAAGTCAGACGTACTGTATAGTGTGTAGCCTAATTTCTGCACTGGCTGTATGCTTGAAGGCGTTGGCCTCGGCACCTATGGCCTTGGCATCTATGGCAATTGTCCTAGAGGGTTAACAAAGCTGGCCTTGACTTTGAGGGTTGAGGCCTTAGCCTTGAGACTTCGACCTTGACAACATCACTGTTTCATGGACCCTATTTCAGTGTTTTATGAACATGAAGTAATAAACATTGTAATCAAATGATTCTTAAATCTGCATTTCACAACAGTGGTATATTTCTGTTTCATCGTTATGACGTAAACTGCCCTTCAAATACCACTACTCGCAGGAAACACGTCAACCTTTTGTCCGTCGACATCATGCACTTTCATTAGGCGTATGAAACTGTAACAATTGATGACCTCAGGACTTGTGTGACTAGACTGTAAGTAATAGGCATCATACGAGCAGAAGAGTGGCATGTGGTAAACGACAAAAGTGGCAGTGAAATACGTTAACAGTCGTTGACAATATGCAGAAATTGGTTAAAATTCACAGGAAATCATACAATTCATAGAAAATCGTAAATGTTGTAAATTTACCGAAAATGCCATGGCCATCAACTTGTGACTTAGATTAGCTTATAGTAACAATGTGCCAAATGTGTTTGTAAACATTAAAGACATAGCAAAACAGTAATGTCATTTTCTTCGGCGGACATAGTGCATACTATAACCGTCATTGTTGTTACTATACTTACTGTTACAGTGTTACTAATAATAAAAGGCAAAAACTAAAGGTTTACAACGACGTGTAAGGTCGACTATACGGATGCCACACAACTAAAACTGCAAAAATAAAAAAAGGTGATAATACTCTGCAATACATCGCCAGAATGTCAATGTAGTGCAGTGTAATATCACCTTCTGTTTTATTTTTGCAGTTTTAGTTGTGTGGCATCCGTATAGTCAACCTAACACGTCGTTGTAAACCTTTAGTTTTTGCCGTTTATATCTGCTGTTTTGTCCTTGTTAATAAACATGTCATTTACCTTTGATGTAACATCAACTGGGAAGTAAGCAATTCGTCCTTTGAGTGCACGGTCACGTGAGCCAGGCCACGCCCACTTAGGGTCATTTTATGGTCCGGACGCAGTAGGGGTCCGTCCTCTATGTCTGTGCCAAATTTGAAACATATATCTGTATTCGTTCAAAAGTTATAAGGGGGGTCCCAAAAATTCGAAGTTTGGTCACGTGACCCAGGCCACGCCCACTTAGGGGTCGTTCTGTGGTCGGGACACAGTAGAGGTCCGTCATCTATGTCTTTGCCAAATTTGAAGCAGATATCTGTATTCGTTCCAAAGTTATAAGGGGGTCCCGAAATTTCGAAATTGGATCACGTGACCCTAACCCACGCCCCTTTTGAACATTAAACGTCAAATTTGTGTAGAAATCCATCTACGCATACTTACTGCCAAATTTTATTGTTCTATCTTGATCCGTTGCTGAGTTATGGCTGAAAGCAATGTGAATGCTCCATTTGAAAGGCAAAATTGGCAATGTGCATGCGCCGTGTCACGTGACCAGGTGGTATGGGGTCATCCGAAACAACGTTTGGAATCAGCGACACCAATTTGCCTATTCACTATGACTTTTATAGGGCTACAACGACGATTAAGGGGAGTTTACGTAGGAGCACCCCCATTGTAGAGCGGTTGTCGGTCGAAAATTTTCTAAGTCACGTCAAAATCGGGCTCAAAAAGGGCGGTTTTTCGTGAATTACGGGATGCAAATGTTACACTTTTGTCTTCTGACACCGAAAAGGCACATCCTTGCGCGGAACCGCGTCGTTTGACGTATTGCGCGTGAAAATCGGTTCAGGCCTGTAGGCTGTAGCTCTTCGGAGGAACCCCCCAAAGAAATAAGAAGCCGAGTAAACATTTTGATGCGCAATTTCACGCATACGGGGAAAAGAAACACCTGGAGGGATCACGACTAAATTTTGCATGTCGGTAGATATCCATGACGTAATCACGTGTGCAAGTTTTTGTGACGATCGGTTAAGGGGTTTGGGCGTGGCAAGGGGTCGAATTTCCCGTTTTCCCATCGACTTGCGTCGTCGCCCTTACAACACTGTCGCACTACCGTGCAAGTGTGTGATGTACATTGGCATCACCAGCTATGGGGCACTGGGGCACATGCCCCGCCTGGAACTTTCACATATATGTACCAATTTGGCCATTTCTACTTACACATATTTGCATTCAGCAGTGGTAATGACTTCATTTTTTCATTTTATTATACTGAAGTGTTTATGCATGAATTTCTGTGTAAGTTCTGCCTGATTTTGTCGTAGGCGCCGACTTCATGAGGCGCAATGTTTGTGCCCTGTGGCTCATGCAATATATTATGAGGAGGGCAGGGTAGGGGAAGAATTCATCTCCTGTCTCAGCCTCCTGTGGTTTCTTTTCTTGCTTTAGGCTGGCACTTTCTTCATGCAATGTTGACAAAGAAGTGGCACCTGTCTGCCTGCTCACCGAAGTCGCTGCATTGTTTAATGTTTTGTTCTGTGTTCTGTCCCCGGTGGCCAACAACAGATAGGATGAAAAGAAAGAGGGGAGTAATATATGCCTAACCAACTGTGGAGGCAACCCAGACACCTTCTTGGTTAAAATTTCATTCTGCACAGTCTCGGTTACAGAAATTTCTTCATGGTAACTTTGACACCACTGATAATGTAACACACGCAGAAGTTACAACAGATGCAAAAGGAACCAGACAGTCATCTGCTTTTATCGTTCAGTGGCAGTTGTAACCACACTATTTTATCGGGATGGTGAACTGCTGCCGTCTGAAAACGTGTGGAATACAGATAATACTGATTGCTAACTTTCACACTTTGACATTCTACATCATAGGCCTACCCGAAAGTCTGGAAAAAAATGCACACTCTTTGACCACAACAACAGCCGGACAGCCAAGCTTTCTTGTCCGGCGAATTTTACGGCATTTCTTCCTGCCATAGCTGTGATCGTAATCCTGTGCAAAACGCAATATGCGGTTTCAATAAACAATGCGCATAAATTATCAAATTAACTCATGTGTGGTATGGTATACTAGAGTTTAACGTCCCACTCAACACAGTATAGGTCATTTCGGAGACGACAACCCTGAGCAGTGATGTACATCTCCCATTCAGTAATGGAGGGCCAGCGACATAATAACCCCCTTAACCCGCGTTGCTTTTGTTTACAACGGCCCAAAA
>Ga0209678_1000409_pt1 | contig 14597 bp, 14 predicted proteins | sample WorMetilvaeELBA1_FD_187404 | JGI IMG/M metagenome (GOLD analysis project Ga0209678, IMG submission 187404) | Marine gutless worms symbiont microbial communities from Max Planck institute for Marine Microbiology, Germany - Olavius ilvae ELBA.1... ...
ACTTTGGCCTTGAATTCCGGGGTGTGGCGCTTGCGTTTGTTAGGCATGGGTGATACCTCTGCAGTGCGCTTACTTGCGCCCCCGGTTCTTAACTTATCATCCTGTCCAATTTTCAGGGTCCACTTCATACAGCCGGGACGAGATGACAATTACCGCTATTACTACTACGGCGGTTAGCCAGACGATTGGCCCGATGATTAGCCTGGCGATTAGCTTGAACAAGTCCATCCGGAATTTTTGCTGACCTTCCGTCACACCTTCTTTCATCGCACTTTCTCCAACCCCACCCCAGGTACCGCCTTTACTGGGACTCATTACGAAGAACGATATCCTTCATCTCCGCGGATTGTGCAGATTGTCGCCGATGTTTGCGTTCTTTGACCAGGGGGAGTCAGGGTAAGCGCGTATAAACTTTCCCGAAAACATAGCCCTGGCAGAGCTGTCTGCCTGCAGGCGGGTTCGCACAGCCGACCCGACGAGGATCCGATGTGTGGACCGGGTAAGTTGGGCAAAGGCGCACCAGGGACGGTGCGCCGTGCCCAACAGCGGTGTTGGGCTACGAGCCGGCAGGATGCCGGCGCTCCCGGCTTTGTCCAATCGACACTGCTGGTAGTAACTTGTTAATCGAAAAGAAATTTATACGCGCTCGCCCTGCAGGGTGAGTGTGGATCAACCTTCCCGTGCGCCTTTGCGGTTCAAACATAGCTGGAAGCCGGCGACTGGTAGCTGGCGACCGATGATGTTGGGCACCTGCGAGGGGTGCCCCGACGAAAAATCTCTGCGCCCTCAGCGCCTCCGCGGCTCAAAAGAGGAAAGGTGACTGCCGCTTCCCAGGGTCTTATACTTGGCATCCCCGATTGATCTTATCCGCCGCAGGCAGTCCCTACCTGACGCCGCGCGGCCCGGTCCCGGAAATTTCTCGTCATATCCCACATGCAACCACAACAACTGATCGAGTTTGTCGGTAATCACTGGGTGCTCTTCGCGGTGCTGGCGGTGATTATCGCCCTGTTGGTCCACAACCTGCTCGTCAGTGAGCGAGGCTCGGTGGATCCAGCCGGGGCGACGGAACTCATCAATCACCAGGACGCCTTGGTGGTGGACGTGCGGCCGGCGGCCGATTTCGCACAAGGACACATCATCAACGCGCTCAATCTCCCCATGAACGGTTTCAAAAAACAGCTCGGGACCCTGCACAAGCACAAGGAGCGCCCCATCCTGGTCGCCTGCCGCTCGGGTTCCCAGTCGACGATGGCCTGCCAACATCTGCGCAAGGAGGGCTTCGAGGATGTGCACAACCTACGCGGCGGGGTCCTGGCCTGGCAGAGTGCCAATCTGCCTTTGTCCAAGAAGAAGCACTGACGGCAGGGTTTTAAAAAACTCAGCCGGGCTCCCTTTCAACCGCAACCGGATGATCGCCGATGACCGAGAACGAACAGCAAAGCGAGAGGCAGTTCGTGGTGCACCGCATCTACACCAAGGACCTTTCCTACGAAGCACCGAATGCCCCCGACATCTTCCGCCAGGAGTGGGAACCCGAGCTCGAGCTCAACATGAATACCCAGGCGAACAAGCTCGACGCAGAGACCTTCGAGGTCATCCTGTCGGTCACCGCCACCACCAAGCTCGCCGCCAAGACGGCCTCGATCGTGGAGGTACAGCAGGCGGGCCTGTTCGGGATCCAGGGATTCCCGGACCCGGAGCTTACCCATCTGCTCGGAGCCTACTGCCCCAATCTGCTGTTTCCCTACGTGCGTGAGGTCGTCTCCAACCTGGTCACCAAGGGCAGCTTTCCTCAGCTGGTGTTGCAGCCGGTCAATTTCGATGCCCTATTCGCCCAGCATCAGCAACAGGCGGCGGATCAGGCCAAGGGGGATCCCGCCCCGACCCAGCATTGAGTCAGACCATTGCTCCCGCGCTCGCGGTCCTGGGCGCCGGCTCTTGGGGCACGGCGCTCGCATTGCTGCTGGGTCGCAACGGCCACCGCGTGCGGCTCTGGGATCATGCGCCGGAGCAGATTCTGGCCCTGGACCGCGACGGTGAAAATCGCCGTTATCTGCCTGGGTTTCCGCTACCGCCGACGCTGCAACCCGTAGCGGAGCTCGCCGCTGCCTTGGAGGGAGTCAGCGAACTCCTGGTCGTCATTCCCAGCCACGCCTTCGCCGCCGTGTTGCGCCGGCTCCCCGACCGACTGCCGGAGGGGCTCGGTATTACCTGGGCCACCAAGGGATTCGAGCCCCACACCGGACGGCTCCTGCATCAGGTCGCGGAAGAAATCCTAGGGCCTCGGGATCTGGCCGTCGTCTCCGGCCCCAGCTTTGCGCGCGAGGTGGCCAAAGGGTTGCCCACGGCGGTCACCGTGGCCTCCCGGAGACCGGAATATGCCCAGCGGGTGGCCGGCTATCTGCATAACGACCACTTCCGGGCCTACACCAGCGACGACATGGTCGGCGTTCAGGTGGGTGGCGCGGCCAAGAACGTACTGGCGATCGCCGCCGGTATTGCCGACGGTCTCGGCTTCGGGGCCAACACCAGATCCGCCCTGATCACACGTGGACTGGCGGAGCTGATTCGGCTCGGCACCGGGCTGGGCGGCAAGCGGGAGACCTTCATGGGCCTGGCCGGACTCGGGGATTTGGTCCTCACCTGCACCGACGACCAGTCCCGAAACCGCCGCTTAGGTCTCGCCCTGGCGCGGGGGCTGAGTGTCGAGGAGGCCAAACACGAGATCGGCCAGGAAGTGGAAGGCATGATAACAACCAGTGCCGTCAATGCCATCGCCCACCGCTTGGGGGTGGAGATGCCTATCTGTAGCCAGGTGTTCGGGGTGCTGTACGAGGGCCGCACGCCGGAGCAGGCAACTCGCGATCTCCTCATGCGCGCCAGCAAGGCCGAATTATCCTAATATGAGAACCTGTCCGACTTATGCGTTCGTAGCTGCGAATTCTACCAGGACGGCAGTCTCCGGAGAGACGTGCGAGTCACTAGAAAATCGACAGTAATGCCCCGTTCGCGCCCTCGCCTCTTTGGGGGATCAGGTTGGAGTGAGGGAGAACCAATGGCTTTAGGGGCTGTTGACATTTAGAAGGTCTACCCGGCGGACCTTACAGTCAATCAAATGGTTAGCTGTTCGACCGAACTTGTCATCTCGACCGAAGGGAGAGAGCTTACGAAGTATGGTGTTGTTGGGGTACAAGACCCCTCCTCCGTCGGGACCAGGATTTCTCGCTGCGCTAGAAATGACACTAAATGTCAACATGACCTGGTTTCGACGCGGTTAGTAAAAATCCCGGGCTCCGGCGAAGCCATTCTGACGCCAGGCCTCGTAAAGGATGATCGCCACCGCGTTAGACAGGTTGAGGCTGCGGTTGTCCGGGTACATGGGGATGAATAACCGGTCCTGCTCCGGCAGCTCTGCGAGGACCGCTTGCGGCAAACCGCGGGTCTCCGGGCCGAACAGGAAGGCATCCCCCGCTCGGTAGGCCGGTTGCGCATAAGGGACCCTGCCGCGCGTGCTGCATGCGTATAATCTGCCTTCGGGTCTTGATCGCAGATAGGCCCCGAGGGACGAGTGAACCCGCACCTTGACCCATTCGCGGTAATCCAAACCCGCGCGGCGTAGCTGCCGGTCCTCGAGCCCGAATCCGAGGGGTTCGATCAAGTGTAGACAGGTACCGGCATTGGCACAAAGGCGCATGATGTTCCCGGTGTTGGGCGGAATCTCCGGTTGGTATAAAACCACGTCGAACATATGCCGATCCTGTTGAATTAAGCGGTGACAAGGGCTTCGGGCCACCATAGCCAAGCAACGGCATGACGGACGACCCACATGTGCAGGGCAAACGACCCCCGGCTGGTAATCGATTTTTGCGGATTGCGCTTCGACACCCCCCTGGTGCTGCTGTCCGGGTGTGTCGGTTTCGGTGCGGAGTATACGCGCGTCCAGGGATTCTCGAATCGAGACGCCGGGGCCCTGTGCCTCAAAGGCACCACGCTGGAACCTCGGTTGGGAAACCCGCCGCACCGGATCTGCGAAACCGCGAGCGGCATGTTGAATGCTATCGGCTTACAGAACCCGGGCGTCGATCATGTGGTGGACCGGATTCTTCCCACCCTCGACTTTACCGAGACGCGGTTCATTGCCAACGTCTCGGGCACCACGGTCGAGGAGTATTACGAGGTCACCCGCCGCTTCGACGACTCTCCCATCGACGCCATCGAGATCAACATCTCCTGTCCCAATGTCAAGGAAGGTGGCGTAGCCTTCGGCAATGATCGGAAGCTGTCGGCCCAGGTGGTCGCCGCCTGTCGAGCCGCTACCACCAAGCCCCTGATTACCAAGCTCTCACCGAATCAGACCGATATTGCCGCGAACGCCAGGGCCTGTCTGGAGGCGGGCTCGGACGCCTTCGCCGTTATCAATACCCTGATGGGCATGGCGATCGACAGCGAGGCGCGGACTCCGGTCATCGGCAACAATCAAGGGGGACTGTCCGGACCGGCCATCAAGCCCATCGCCCTGCTGAAGGTGCACCAGGTCTATCAGGTATGCCGCGAGCACCGGGTTCCCATCATCGGCCAGGGCGGCATCGCCGGCGCCGAAGACGCCCTCGAGTTCCTGATCGCGGGCGCCAGTGCGGTAGGAATCGGCACCGCCCTGTTCTACGATCCGTTGCTGCTCCCTACCGTCAACCAAGGGATCTGCGCCTATCTGGATCGCCACGGGTTCACCAACGTGAGCCAGCTCACGGGTAGCTTGCGACTACATCCGTCGCCTATGGATGGTGCGGAAAGTGCGTGTTTTCCGCAAATGAACGCGAATCAACGCAAATCGGTTGCAAGCGGCTCACCCTCATCGAGGGTTCGGTAGTGACTAAAGTTTAAGTGGTAAAGTCTGCCGGCCCCTATCCCGTCATTCCGGCAGGGATTGCCGGAATCCAAGTGCCATGGATGGTAAAAACATTCGGAAGTATGTACCTGAGTAAACTCAAATGATAACCGTTCTCTGCGCCACCTCTGGCGCGTTCCGGTCACTCCTTCCGCAAGTATAAATTTAGCTTGAGGCTTGGGGTTTCGCTAAGTACATACTTCCGAAAACATTTGAACCATAATCTTTGCGGTTCAAGTACGCTATCTGAGGACTGCCAAGTGAACATCACCGAGCTGCTCACCTTCAGCGTCGAGAGCCAGGCCTCCGACCTGCATCTCTCCTCCGGATTACCGCCCATGATCCGGGTCGACGGAGACCTGCGCCCCATCGACCTGCCCCCTCTGAAGCACTCCATCGTCCACGCGCTGGTCCAGAATAGCATGAACGACCAGCAGCGCCGGGATTACGAAGAGCGGCTGGAGGTCGATTTCTCCTTCGAGATTCAGGGCCTTGCACGCTTCCGTGTCAATGCCTTCCAGCAGCAGCGCGGGGCGGCAGCCGTCTTTCACGTTATCCCCTCGCAGGTACTGACCCTCCAGGAACTGGGCGCACCCAAGGTGTTCGAGGAGATCATCGACATACCACGCGGCCTGGTATTGGTGACCGGCCCCACCGGCTCAGGCAAGTCGACCACCTTGGCCGCCATGATCGATCACCTCAACCATCGACACTCCGCGCATATCCTGACTATCGAAGATCCCATCGAGTTTGTTCACAGCAGCAAGAAATGCCTCGTCAACCAGCGCGAGGTCCATAAGGATACCCTAGGCTTCAGCACAGCCCTGCGGTCGGCCCTGCGTGAGGACCCGTCATCCTGGTAGGCGAGATGCGGGACCTGGAAACCATCCGGTTGGCGCTCACGGCGGCGGAGACCGGGCACCTGGTGTTTGCGACCCTGCACACCAATTCCGCCGCCAAGACCGTCGATCGCATTATCGATGTGTTCCCCGCGGGGGAGAAAGACATGGCGCGCTCCTTGCTCTCGGAATCCCTGCGCGCGGTGATCGCACAAACCCTGCTCAAGAAGATCGATGGTGGACGGATCGCCGCCCACGAGATCATGATCGGCACCCCGGCCATCCGTAACCTGATCCGGGAGGACAAAGTGGCCCAGCTCTATTCGTCGATCCAGACCGGACAGGCCTTTGGTATGCAGACCCTGGATCAAGACCTGCAAAGCCTGCTGCAGAAGGGACTGATTACCAGGCAAGAGGCCAGGTTTCAGGCTCAGGCCAAGGAGACCTTCCTCTAACTCGACCCCCGGAAAGAACCCGATACCCCTTGGTAATAACGGTCGTGCAGGACTCCAAAGTAGTTGGCCATAGCGGCGCTGTCGTGAGGCCAACTAAAGACAGCTATCAAACGGGCCTGCGGGTCGAGCAAGAGGATAGATGCCGAATGGTCCACCATATAACCCATGGCGCCCCCCTCCTCCTCGGAACGCCCGTACATGAGCCCGAGTTCCCACACGAGGGGCTGGAGTCGGTCGTGACTGCCGGTCGCCCCAAGGAAGCGTGGGTCGAACCGGCGCACATATTGCCCGAGCTGCTCCGGGCTGTCCCGTTCCGGGTCCACGGATATGAACAGGAAATTCACCGTCTGTTCCGCACCGGCCGTGCCGAGCTCTCGGTTGATAGCGCGGTAGGTCGCCATATTGGTCGGGCAGACGCCCCCGCACGCGGTGAAGCCGATGGACACGAAGGTCCACCGACCCTTGAGCTCCGCGAGCCCGAAGGGTTGCGCATCCTGGTCCGTGAGGGTGAAGGGGGACAAGACCTTAGGCTGGGGCAGCGGGGTGCCCGCCTGCATTGCTGCGACCGGCGGGCTGGTCTCCGCGCCGGAGTCGAAACGGCTCACGCCGAACCAGACGCCCGCCGCTACGGCCAGTACACCGACCGGAATCAGAAGGCGGCGCAGACCGCCGCCGGAATTATGGGTCATGACGAGCTCCTCGACATCTCCGCAATGCCGGTAGCGGTCGCTCGTCGGCCCGGCGTGAGAACGTGAATCAGGCTCACCAGGGCGACGAGCAGCAATGCGGCCCCGCCATTGTGGGCAACCGCCACCGCGAGCGGTAGGTGGCCGAGTATGTTAGCGATACCCAACCCCAGCTGCAAGCACAGGGCAACGGCGACCGCAATGCCCAGACCACGTTCGAGACCGGTCTGCGCCCGGCGTAGGATGACCAGGCTCAGGGCGCCGACATGGAGCAGGACCACGAGGGCCCCGAGGCGATGGGTCAGGTGGATCGCCGTGCGTGCGGCGCTGTCCAAGACCCCGAATTCATAGTCGATCCCTAAGTCCCGCCGGATGACGAAGGCCTCGCCGAAATCCGTGGGCGGCCACCAGCGTCCCCCGTAGCAGGTCGGAAACTCGGTGCAGGCCAGAGCGGCGTAATTGGTACTGGTCCAGCCGCCGAGCAGGATCTGGACGCCGACCAAGGCGAGCCCGCTCCACACCCAGGGCCGCAGCCGCATCAGCGCCGGCGCGGGATGTGATCCGGGAAGGCCGGACCGGCGTAAGGCCAACCACCAGAGCAAGGCGAGCGTCGCGAGCCCACCCGCCAGATGCGCGGTAACGACCACAGGCATAACCCGCAGGGTCACGGTCCACATGCCGAGCAACCCCTGGAAGACGACCAATGCCACCAGCAGATCGGGGAGCCCCGTCGGGAGTCGACCGCGACTCCGCCATGCACTCAGAGCCAACAGTAAAATAGCCACACCCAGGGCGCCGGCCAGATAGCGGTGCACCATCTCCTTCCAGGCCTTGGCCGTCTCCACCGGACGCTCCGGGAAGGCGCGGTTGGCCTGGTCGATGGCCTCCGGGGTGGAGGGCGCACCCAGCCGCCCGTAGCAACCGGGCCAGTCCGGGCACCCGAGTCCGGCATCGGACAGGCGCACATAGGCGCCGAACAGGATGACCACGAGCGCCAGCAGGGCCGTCAACGCGGCAAACATAGAAAATGCGGAAAAGGTGGTTCGCTGCAAGCCCATGCTATCCTCTACAACAAACAGGACACGAATGCTGTCACGTTCTGTGTGATTATATACTTAACTAACCGTATCGAAACTAAAGCCATTGGTCCCCCTCTCACCCCAACCCGCTCCAACTCTCTCCAACTCTCTCCAACTCTTTCTCCCAAGGGGGGCGAGGGCAGGGCAACCGAATGATAAATAGATATAAAGCAATTAGTTAGGTAATTTGAACCACAGAGACACAGAGCCCGCAGAGGGCCCGGATTGTTTTCGACCAGGCCGTTGTCGGATGGCCGGTCAATGCGGATTTTCCGCGGCGTTCCGAGCGCACAAACCTTCTTGTTGTCGCTTCCTCTGTGTCCTCAGCGTCTCTGTGGTTCATTGCCAAAGCGATGTTTCAACAGTGATTATTATTTCGGTAGCCCTGGAGGCGAGGGGGCGAACCGGGCATTACTTTCGATTTTCTTAGCGATTTTCTTAGGAGGATAACTGAGATGTGAGGTGGACCCCAACCGTTGTGTTCGCCGGTGTCATCTGCATCTTTGTCGCCTGGGGTTCTCCGGTGCAATCGCAGCAACCCGAGGGTAAAACCGTAGAGCAGCCGGCAACCGACCTGCCGGGACAGGCCAAAGCCGATACCTCCTCACCTGCCCCCAAGGCGATCACCACCGAACAGCCGACTATCCCCGTCGATGAACTAAAACTACTGGTCCAACCTTTGACCCTGGCCGAGTTAAAGACGGAGGCCGCCGCATGGCTGCAGTTGGTCAAAGCCAAAGTTCAGGAAATCAGCAATGCCGAAATTGCCATCAAACGCAAGAATCGGCAGCTCGACCAAGAACGGGAAGCAATTGCAGCCTTGGAAGACGCCAAAGCTACCCTGACGAAAGCCCAAGCAGCTCAACAGGCAGCGACTCCCGGTTCTCCCGAAGCGGAAGTGGCCACCGAGAAAGTCGAAGCAGCTAAGGAGGCCTTGAAAAAGGCCCAGGCAGCGATCGCTGAAGCCGCCGAGACGAAAAAAGAACTTGGAGAGGACGAATCACTAAAGGAAATCGTTAAAGAGGCCGAGAAAGATGTGGAAGAAGGAGGAAAAACCGCGGCCGAAAAGGAGGAAGAAAAAAAAGATGTAGAAGAAGGCGGGAAAACCGCAGATGAAAAGGCAGAAGACAAACACGAAAGCCAGGCAGGTACTGTCACGCCGTCGGAATCCGATCCCTCTACTGCTCGGGAATCCGAACAAAGGGGGGGAAACATAGCCCAAGACCTCGACCAAGCCGCCGCCGCTATGGAAGCCGGTGGCGCCGACAGCGAAGCTCAGCTGGAAGCAAAGGGACAGCAGTTAGACAAAACGGTGAAAAAGCTGGAAGAGGCTACCGAAGCCGAACAGGAGGTCAAAACCCAACTGGTCGTCAACGTCACGACCCTCCAATCGGAACGCACCGCCCTGGTCGATCGCTTAAAAGTGATTTTGGATGAAATGGAAGCCAAAGGGGGCGACCCGGCGGCCTACAGAAGTTACATTCAGGCAGTAAGCGGCGTAGAACTCGATATCACCGATACCCAAGGACTGGGAGTCCGACTGCTCAGTTGTAATCTAACACGACACTACGAATTACAAGAACCTACGCGAAAATCGATTCGCGCCGATTCGCGTGATTCGTAGTTTTTCGAGGGAATGGTTCAGACCCCCACTGTTTTGCCATCCCTGGCACCTGGATTCCGGCACTCCCTGCCGGAACGACACGGTGGGATCTGACACTGTTACTTTCCGGGGTATACCGACCGCGGTCGGCGCTGGAAATCAAAGCCCGGATTATTTTTCCCATACTCAATCCGACTGGTGCAGGAAAAGGGTTCACTCACCCAGATAGACCTCGATCACCATGGGATCATTCTGTATCTGGTCCATGGTCCCTTCCGCCAGCACGCGGCCCCGGTGCAGGACGGTCACCCGCTTGGCGATGGCGCGTACGAATTCCATGTCGTGTTCGACGACCACCACGGAGTGGCTGCCTGCCAGGGACCGGAGTAACTCCGCGGTACGGTCCATTTCCTGGTGGGTCATCCCGGCCACGGGCTCGTCCACCAACAGCAGGAGGGGGTCCTGCATGAGCAGCATACCGATCTCCAGCCACTGCTTCTGGCCGTGGGAGAGGGCGCCGGCGTCCCGGTAGGCATGCTCCGTGAGTCCGATGGTGGCGAGTACCTCTGCGATGCGATCCCGCTGCTCGCCGGACAGTTTGGCGACCAGGGTGGAAAACACGCGCTTGTCGCCGGCCATGGCCAGCTCCAGGTTTTCGATCACCCGGTGGCACTCGAACACGGTGGGTTTCTGGAACTTGCGTCCGATGCCGATTTCGGCGATCTCGGACTCGGACAGCTCCAGCAGGTCAATGTTGAGGCCGAAGGAGGCGCGGCCGGAGTCCGGACGGGTCTTGCCGGTGATGATGTCCATCATGGTGGTCTTGCCGGCGCCGTTGGGACCGATCACGCAGCGCAGCTCGCCGGCCTCCAGGTAGAAGCTCAGGGCGTCGATGGCCTTGAAGCCATCGAAGCTGAGGTTGATACCTTTCAGATACAGGAGCTCACCATGGCTGACATCCAACTCCATGTCCTGCGCCGAATGCATGAGACCGAATTGGCGATCCCGGCGCATGGCCTTTTGCAGTTGCCGCAGGACATTCATGCGCTGGCTTCCGCCGGCTGGGTGGTGGAGCGCCTGCGGCGCGCGCATAGGCCCACGATCCCCTGAGGCAGGAACAAGGTCACCAGTACGAACAGACCGCCCAACGCGAACAGCCAGGCCTCGGGCATGACGCCGGTGAAATAGGTCTTGGCGTAGTTGACCAGAATGGCCCCCAGCACGGCGCCATAGAGGGTAAAGCGCCCACCGATGGCGACCCAGATCACCAGCTCGATGGAATTGAACGGTGCGAACTCCCCCGGATTGATGATGCCGACCTGGGGCACATAGAGGGCGCCGGCCACGCCGGCCAATGCGGCGGAGAAGCTGAAGATCCAGAGCTTGACCCGTTCGACCCGATAGCCGAGGAAGCGGACGCGCGACTCGGCGTCGCGGATGGCGACCGCCACCCGCCCCAAGCGGGAGCTGACGACAAAGCGGCAGGCCAGGTAGCCCAGGGCGAGGGCGGCGGCGGAGGCGAGGAAGAGTCCGATCCGGGTGCCGTCGCTGCGCAGGTCGAAGCCCAGCATATCCTTGAAATCGGTCAAGCCGTTATTGCCGCCGAAGCCCATCTCGTTGCGAAAGAAGGCCAGCATCAGGGCATAGGTGAGGGCCTGGGTGATAATGGACAGATAGGCCCCCGTGACCCGGGAGCGAAAGGCCAGCCAACCGAAGACAAAGGCCAGCAGCCCCGGTACCAATACCACCATCAGGGCGGCAAACCAGAACCGGTCGAAGCCGTACCAGAACCAGGGCAGCTCCGACCAGTTGAGAAAGACCATGAAATCCGGCAGCTCCGGGTTGCCGTAGACGCCCCGATCCCCGATCTGCCGCATCAGGTACATGCCCATCGCATAGCCGCCGAGGGCGAAGAAGGCCCCATGGCCCAGGCTCAGGATGCCGAGATAGCCCCAGACCAGATCTACCGCTACCGCCAGCAGGGCATAGGTCAGGTATTTGCCCAGCAGGGTGACCGTGTAGGTGGACAGATGCCAGGGACTCGACTCCGGCACCCCCAGGTTCAGGATGGGCACCACAATGGCGGCCAGGGCCAGCAGGGACAACATGATCTGCCCGCCGGTGTCGCCTTTCAATGCCCTGATGCGAAGAAAATCGAAAGTAACGCCACATTCGCTCCCTCGCCCCTGTTCAGGGGAGAGGGTTGGAGGGGGTTGGGGTCCACCCCAGTTATCACAGAATTTGTAATATCTTTGCTGTATGTAGATAAACCAACCCAAATGGTGAGAAAAGTGGGATTTAAACATTCAGTAATTATCGTTTTAACGATTTTTTTAACATCCTGCGCGGAGGAACACGAAGTGGGAAAACTCCCGGTAAATGGCCTGGAAAAAGTGAGCTATTCAATAAAATCGCTCGATCCAAATCTGATAGCAAGCTGGAAAAAGCCGGAGAACCGTAGGGCGCGGGAAAGCGCAGCGCATCCCGCCTCCATGTTCTTACGGTTCATCAACCCTAACCCTCCGCCGCCCGCCCGCGCTGCGGGAACAGTCCCCGTGGGCGTTTCTGGATGAACAGGATGATGAATACCAACACCAGGATCTTGGCCAGCACGGCGCCGGCCCAGGGTTCCAGGATCTTGTTGGCGACCCCCAGGGTCAGGCCGCCGATCAGGGTCCCCCAGAGGTTTCCGACTCCGCCGAACACCACGACCATGAAGGCGTCGATGATATAGGCCTGCCCCATATTGGGGCCCACATTGGTGAGCTGGGACAGGGCGACGCCGGCAACCCCGGCGACGCCGGCCCCTAATCCGAAGGTCAGGGCGTCCACCCGCGCGGAACGGACCCCCATGGCGCGGGCCATGGCCCGGTTCTGGGATACCGCCCGGACCTGTAGCCCCAAGGTCGTGCGCTTCAGGACCAGCAGCAGACCCAGGAAGACCAGCAAGGTAAACAGGATGACGTAGAGCCGATTGTAGGTCAGGCTGAGGGCGGGATTGATCTGCAGGGACCCGCTCATCCAGACCGGATTTTCCACGGCTACGTTCTGGGCCGAGATGGTGGTGCGCACCAGCTGCTGCAGGATCAGGCTGACGCCGAAGGTGGCCAGCAGGGTCTCCAGCGGCCGACCGTAGAGGAATCGGATCACCAGCTGCTCGATAGCTACGCCGAAGGCCCCGGCGACCAGAAAGGCCGCGGGAATGGCAACGAACAGGGAATACTCGCCGGCGTTGGGCATGGCCTGCTGCACCAGATAGGTGGTATAGGCACCGATCATGATGAGCTCCCCGTGAGCCATGTTGATGACGCCCATAACCCCGAAGGTGATGGCGAGCCCGATGGCGGCCAGCACCAGGACGGATCCCAGGCTCAGGCCGAAGAACAGGGTCTCGGCCTTGGCATAGAGTGCGAGCTTGCGCTCGAGGTCTTCCAAAGCTCGAGCCGCCGCCGATCTTATCTCCGGGTGCTCATCCTGTTCCCGCAGGGTGGAGAGGCGGTTGCGGACGACCGGCTCCAGGTTGCCCCTGAGCGCCGCTACCGCGGCCAGGCGTACCTGCGGCGGGCTTTCGAGATCCGCGACCGCAAGCGCCTGTTCCAGCGCCTCACGCACTGCCGTATCCTGCTCCCGCTCCAGACGCGCCCGGAGCCGGGGCCCGAGGTTCGGGTCCGGATCGGACATCATCTTCCGCACCGCATCCAGGCGGACCTCGGGCTCCGCATGGTCCAGCGCCAGACCCGCGATGGCGGATCGTAGTTGCCGGCGCAGCTTGTTGTTGATGCCGATTTTCTTTATGTCGTATCGTCCGGCGTCCCCCAGCGGTTCGCCGCTGAGCGCGTCAGTGATTCGATAGCCGTCGGTTCGCCGCTCGGCATAGACGACGCGTCGGTCGGATTTACGGTAGAAGAGCCTGCCGTTCAGCAGGGCCGCGAGTACCTGCGGTGCCCGCTGGTCACCGCCGGCGGCGATGGCATCGACGGCGGCGGACTTGACTTGGAAGGAACGGTCGGGGAGTTGGGCCAGGGACTGTTGGAAGGACGGCGCGGTTTGGGTAGGTCCCTGGGGGGCGTGTTCCCGGGCGAGTGCCGACCCGAACACCACCAGGCCCCACACCGCAAGGAGGATGCGAACCAGCTGCATCAGCGGATTTGAACCGCAAAAATGCCAACAGCCTCCAATTAAGATGTGTCACCCAACAGATGTGCGACTTCAGCGGCTCCGGCTCCCCGCTCCGGCCGCCCGTCGACCGCATCCAGGGGCGGGTCGCGTCGGGCTCGGACCGGTAGTATCACCAGCTCGAAGGCCGTGTCTCCGGCAAAGAAGGCGAATACCGGATGGGTGCGGCGTAGGCCACCCCCGTAGCGAAAGACCTTCTCGCTCTCTTGCCAGGGGATGCCCCGATCGAGCAACCTGAACACCACATCCTCCGGGTTGTCCGTGAACAGATGCAGGCGTACGCCTTGAGTCGGGTCCCCGCTGCCGGCGAGCACGGGGCCCACGAGCCTGGGCGCAAAATCGGCGAAGGACTCCATGGCCGCCAGGGCCTGCCTGCGCAGGCTTGTGAGCTCGCTCTCCCGTTGCACGCCCTGAAACAGGCGCTGTTGCTGCAACAAGGCCGCTTGGATCTCTCCGTTCTTGGGCCACAACCGTCGGTCGTCGATACCGGCCCGCTCGGCCGCTTTACGCCGCGCCCGGTCGAACCCCCGGATCCCCTGATCGACCATGATACGAGCGGCCTCATAGGCCAACCTTTGGCGATGTGTGTTGGAGCGATTACGACCACTCATCCGAGACCCCTGAGACGTTTGAGGTGGACCCCAACCGTTGGACAGTTAGGAACCGAAAATAAGTTAAGAACAGAGAGCAGTTCTTGAGAATCTTATTTCAGGTAAATTTAATAGATGATTGCCTCGTCAGTCAAGTTATTTTCCAATAAGGATGGAAAAGAATACGGGTTCGCGTGTGGCGTGTGATACCGTAGTTGCGCCCTTTCCATTGAATGACAGCACGCGATAGCTTAGCTAACTCCATGCTCCTTACGAGCGTG
>Ga0209678_1000410_pt1 | contig 14542 bp, 11 predicted proteins | sample WorMetilvaeELBA1_FD_187404 | JGI IMG/M metagenome (GOLD analysis project Ga0209678, IMG submission 187404) | Marine gutless worms symbiont microbial communities from Max Planck institute for Marine Microbiology, Germany - Olavius ilvae ELBA.1... ...
ATTTCAGTGACGCTTCACAAAAAGTTGCAGGGGCACTGTACAAAGTTACAGTCTGCGCTGTGCAGGTCGCACTGACAGTCAAAAAGTCGGCAAAAGCTGTCAGTCACTGGAACGACAGCTGAAACAAATGAGCCTTGGCTGCACGTCGAAAAGCCATCAGTGATGAGGCAGCCCTGGTCTGTGGAGGCAGACAGTTCCAAGCCCGTGCTGCAGCCACGGGAAACGCGCGATCGCCCAGAGTAGATCGGCGTGTCGACGGCACCTGCAGCGTCGTGGTGTCAGCAGAGCGGAGACGACGACGAGCGAGGACCTCTGACGTCGGCCGCAGACTGTCTGACAGATACGCCGGTGCTGTGCCATGCACACAATGGTACGCCAGAACACACAACCTAAACTGGATTCGCTCAGGGACACGCAGCCAGTGGAGATCCCGTAGCAGTGGAGTTATGTGTTCTGACGACCGGCGTGAGTAGACGAGCCGAGCGGCGGCGTTCAGCACGGACTGCAGTCGGTCCAGGAGGTATCCAGAGGCACCCACAAGAACCGAGTTACACTGATCCAGCTTGGTAATGACCAGTGTCTGGATCAGTGTCAGCAGGGCGTGCTGAGGCAGAGATCGTCGCACGCTGCGAATCTGGCGCAGTGCTGCAAAACACGCTCTGACGGTGTTGGTGACTTGCGTCCTCATGGTGACGTCAGCATCGATGTAGACACCCAGATCCCGGACGGTCGTGACAGGCGACACGAAGGCATCACCGACACGAACAGGCCCAGTCGGGATCTGGTGTTGACGTCGTGATGACGCACACCAGAGGACTTCGGTCTTGGCGGGATTCAGCTGCAGCCGGTTTGCGCTCATCCATGCCGAAACGTCGTCAAAGCAGACAGACACCCTCTGCGCAAGACTGCCAGCGTCAGACGGCTGACATTGTCCGTAAACCTGGGTGTCGTCTGCATACGCATGTGGCATAAGACGGTGACGTTTAACAAGCTGCAGCAAGTCCGCAGTGTAGAGTAGGAACAAGATCGGCCCGAGGACTGAACCTTGAGGCACTCCAAACAAAACTGCAGATGGCACCGAGCTGGTCGTCGTTGTGCGAACTTGCTGTAGTCGGTCGCTGAGATATGACGTGAACCAGTCGATGACCTTCCCGCCGAGACCGTATGACTTCCGTAACCGTTGTAGAAGCGTGTTATGGTCGACGCTGTCAAATGCTGCCGACAGGTCGAGAAGTGTCAGCATCGCTATGCTTCTGTAGATAGACAGTGTGTAGTTTGCAAATTAATTTAAGTTCCTGAGCAAAACTGCCGACATTGGTATAATAACAACGTCCAGTGTTTTCGGAGCTGAGATCGGTATACGCGGAATGGTAACACATTTTACTCATACATAGTACAACCGACTTGGGCCTCTAACCTACGGTTAGGGTTAGCATTAGGGTTAGGCTATGCGTTCGACTTTAGACGATTGATGACGACAGATAGATGTCGACGCGGCCAGTTACGACGATTCTCGACGGCAGGCGTCCGGTGTTGTCGAATTTGAATCCGATAGGGCATGTTTTTGTCGTTTTCGCTAAGATCGGTATTCATTGAAGGTCAACAAAGGCAATCCCAGAACGGCTGCTTGCATTATTTCAGACAACATCCGTGCCAGCAGATGCAGTTTTTTCACCTGAAATGCGCTTACTGTCAGGACTCGGCCCCAGACCCCGCTGGGGAATTTACGGCGCTCCCTCAAGTCCCCAGCTGGCTCAGAGTGTGGCGAAGAGTGACAAAAAGCGATTTTGCCATCCTGGGATCGCCTTTTTTACCTTCCGCGTATACCGATCTTAGCAGAAACGACAGAAACATGCCATATCGGGTTCAAATTCGACAACACCTGACGCATGTCGTCGAGAAACGTCGAAACTGGCCGCGTCGACATCTATTTGCCGTCATCAATCGTCGAAAGTCGAACGCATAGCCTAACCCTAATGCTAACCCTAACCGTAGGTTAAAGAGGCCCAAGTCGGTTGTGCTATGCATGAGTAAAATGTGTTACCCTTCCGCGTATACCGATCTCAGCTCCGAAAACACGGGACGTTGTTATTATACCAATGTCGGCAGTTTTGCTCAGGAACTTAAATTAATTTGCAAACTACACACTGTCTAACTACTATCGTAGATAGGCGACAGACCAATATTGCCTAAAGCGGCCCATACCTAGGCAGCATGAAGCGATCTGGCACAGCCGAGTCAAGCGGCATGTCTGTGTTTATGTACGGTAGTTTTTCGGTCTTTTTGCGTGAGAAGGTTACAGTCATATTCATTTTGGGACTTTTGTCGTTTCGGACCGTCATTCTGGGTCTTACACGGTGTATATATATATTTATATATACAGATGCGCTTGTCCCACACCCACCCGGTTGGGCGCGGAGCACGTGACGCGAGGCGAGCGTAACATGCGACCTGCCTCTGCCCCGCGCGCATGGGTCCAGCGCGCCGAACACGATCCACGCGAACGAGTTCGTACGTATCAACCGGCTGGACGTAGCAGCACGCGCAATGCGAGCATGTGGCTCGACACACGAGTGCGACACGCCGCGCGGCTGCGCCACGGTGCCTGTGCGCTCGCTGTGTGGAGCTGGTGGGTGCATCATCGCGTTTCCTAACCACGACAGCCGCGTGTGTATGTGCCAGATAAGCACGCTGCAAGAGGCTGCGCCGTCAAACATACGCGCGGCGCATATCTGACCTAAAGCGGCCCACACCTATGCGACATGAAGCGATCTGGCTAGGGCTAATATTAAAATTAAAACCCAAATGTTAAAAAGTTTGAACAACGCGCTTAACTGTTATAACTATTTTAACGGTTTTAACATGTTTTAACAGTTTTAACAGTTTTTAGTTATATCTGTGTTAAAACTGTTTTAAGACGATAGTTTGTTAAAATAGTTATACCTGTAGTTATAACTGAGTTATAACTCAATAGTTTTAACATTATCCCTAAATCTGGCACAGCGGCGTCAAGCGGCATGTCTGTGTTTATATACAGTATAGTTTTTTGAATCCTTTTGCGTGAAAAGATTAGAATCATATTCATTTTGGGACTTTTGTCGATACGGACCGTCATTCTGGGTCTTACACGGTGTATATATATTTATGCGATCTGGCTAGGGCTAATATGAAAATTAAAACCCAAATGTTAAAAAGTTTGAACAACGCGCTTAACTGTTATAACTATTTTAACGGTTTTAACATGTTTTAACAGTTTTAACAGTTTTTATTTATATCTGTGTTAAAACTGTTTTAAGACGATAGTTTGTTATAATAGTTATAACTGTAGTTATAACTATGGGAGTTATAACTCAATAGTTTTAACATTATCCCTAAATCTGGCACAGCGGCGTCAAGCGCCATGTCTGTGTTTATACACAGTAGTTTTTGAATCCTTTTGCGTGAAAAGATTAGAGTCGTATTCATTTTGGGACTTTTGTCGATACGGACCGTCATTCTGGGTCTTAGACGGTGTATATATATATTTATATATACAGATGCGCTTGTCGCACACCCACGCGGTTGGGCGCGGAGCACGTGACGCGAGGCGAGCGAAACATGCGAACTGCTTAGATGCCCCACGCGCATGGTAATGGTATACTAGGGTTTAACGTCCCACTCGACACAGTATAGGTCATTTCGGAGATGCGCATGGGTGCAGCGCGCCAGCCGCATGCGGAGCGAGCCGCAACCGCGCGCAGCGCAATGGCAGCGGCCAGCGCGCCGAACGTGAACTCGTTGGTACGTATCACCCGGCTGGAAGTAATAGCGCCCATTACGGGAATATGGTTCCACGCAAGCTGGAATACGCTCCGCGCCGCTGGCGCGCTCGGTATGTTGAGCCAATGCAGATGGTAGGCGCATCGACGAATTCCCCGACCACGATAGCCACATGTGCGTGCGCCAGTTAATCAGGCTGCAAGTGGCTGCGACGTCAGGCATTTTTACGTTATGTACCGCTCTGCGCGCTACAGCGCTCCGTGCACTTGTCGGCGAGCCAGGCCTGCCGCTTGGTGTACGGGATCGCTGGAAGGCTTGCGCTTTTCGGCTGCGCCTGCGCTCACGCCCATGCGGCTGCTCTGGACCCGAATTGAGTGAACTCCTACTTCCAAGGGCAGGGGTGGAGAGGATTAAAGTTAGGGTTATGCTTGCACTATTTTATTCAAAATTCATGCCATCAGATTCAGTTTTTTTACCTGAAATGCGCTTCTGTCAGGACTCGAGCCCACACCCCGCTGGGGAATTTACGGTGATGACCCAAGCCCATAACTGGCTTAACGTGTGGCGAAGAGTGACAAAAAGCGATTTTTAAGTCCTGGGATCGCCTTTTTTTAACCTTCCGCATATATCGATCTAGCTAAAACGACAAAACATACCCTATCGGATTCAAATTCGTCAACACCGGACGCATGCCGTCATCAATCGTCAAAAGTCGAACGCATAGCCTAACACTAACCCTAACCTTAACCCTAGGTTAAAGAGGCCTAAGTCGAATTGCGCTCTGCATGAGTAAAATGTGTTACCCTTCCGCATATACCGATCTTAGCCCCGGAAACACGGGACGTTGCTATTATACCAATGTCGGCAATTTTACGCAGGAAGTTACATTAATTTGCAAATTGCACACTGTCTGTTTACTATCGTAGATAGGCGACAGACCACTCTAGCCTAAAGCGGCCCATACCTGGGCAGCATGAAGCGATCTGGCACAGCCGCGTGAAACAGCGTGTCTGTGTTTATATATAGTTGTTTTTGAGTTCTTTTGCGTGACAAGGTTAGAGTCGTATTCATTTTGGGACTTTTGTCGTTACGGACCGTCATTCTGGGTCTTACACGGTGTATATATATTTATATATACAGATGCGCTTGTCCCACACCCACGCGGTTGGGCGCGGAGCACGTGACGCGATACGAGCGTAACATGCAACCTGCCTCTGCACCGCGCGCAAGCCGCATGCGGTGCGCGCCGCAACGCGCGCAGCGCAACGGCAGCGGCCACCGCTCCGAACACGATCCACGCGAACTCGTTCGTACTCGTTGAATACGTCCAGCCGGGTGATACATATCAGCGAGTTCGCGTTTGGCGCGCTGGCCGCTGCGGTTGCACTGCGCGCGGTTGTGGCGCTGCTACCATGCGCGGGCAGAAGCAGTTCGCATGATCGCTCGCCTCGCGTGACGTGCTCCGCGCCAAACCGCGTGGGCGTAGGACAAGCGCATCTGTATATATAAATACATATATTCACTGTATTAGACCCAGAATGACGGTCCGTAACGACAAAAGTCCCAAAATGAGTACGACTCTAACCATGTCACGCAAAAGGACTAAAAAAACTACAGTGTATAACACAGACATGCCGCTTTGGGCGCCTGTGCCAGTTCGCTTCACGATGCCTAGGTATGGGCCGCGTTATATTGCGCACAAGAGCCAGCAATGTTGGCTTGTTTTGCCGGACTGAGAACTCAAACAAGCCAAAGACTTCCAAATTCAAGAATCCTTCGAATCAATGCGTACGAAATGAGAAGGTCAGAGAGTAAAATACTTGAAAACCGACATGTATTTGAGATAATGGAAGACGCCACGAGATTAGAAGTGGACATCTGAGCGAGACGAGGGTGGTAAGTGAGCGATAGGCCTACATTCTTGCACCAACGCAAAGCGCCTAGGTAGGCCTAAGTTATTTGATACAAATGTGATACCGGGTAAATCGTGCAATTTTCGACCTGGGATTTTTTTTCTGCGATAGGCCCAAATCTCGATGTATATAACATTCTGTTATCAATAACTTAAGTTTAAAAATTGAAATTTTTGATAGGGCGCGTTCTTACTACGAGCCGACGATATGCAAGTTCTAGACTGATGGGCCTAGTCCAGGAGCGTCTAACCCCTCTGGGAGTATCACGCTATCCCCTCCCTTTCGTGCCCCTTCCTTCCCTCCACCTCCCTCCCTTTAGAAGTAGGCCACCTTAATTTCAGCTAGGGGGTGTGCGGGAGCGCTGTAAGCTCTCCAGCGAGGTCTGGGCGGAGCCGACATCGAATTTGCTGCATTTTAGACTTAAAATTAGACGTCTCTAGGCAACAATTTTGATGATTTTCATCACAATCAACTGACAAAATTATGTGTAGTTTAAATAGTAAAGACAACTCCATACCAACAAACCTTTGCAAAATGATTTACAAACAAATTCACAGACAGAACATGCTCACTTTCTGCTCAGTTCAAAACAAAAGAAAACTGCATCATTTGCATGTCACAGCCTCACAGGATAAACGTAAGCACATGTAGTTGTAGATGTCATAACCATAACAAAACTTAAAACAAGACTAACACAATGAAAACAAGTAACTCAGCTATTGCTGACAAATGCGCGACGTCATCTTGAAGTCCACGTTACGGGCACTCAATGTCACTGGAAATGCAGCAATTCAACAGGTAGTGTATGACTTTCTATTCATGTTTTATAGTAACTTAGTGCCTACGAAGCCCCGTTTTTGAGATATTTCAGGCTGAAATATGCCGTGACCTTGAAATCGGGGTCAAAGGTCACGCAAGGTCAATGACGATAACCCCATTCGATAGCCCATATATGACTTTATATTAACGTTCAATAGCAACTATGGCCGTATCTCATACCGTTTCCGAGGTATTGTCAGTTATTAGTCGAAAATGGCCAAATTTTCATACCCTTGTACTCATGGCCCTCTGGTTTAGTCGCCTTGTACGACATCCGGCCAGGAAACCTGCACCTTAAAACGGTACAGACAACTCGGTTGTGCCAGACCTTGCAAAACAATATAGTGTGTGGCATAAAAATACACCCAATTGTTTTGTATTATCTTCTATAAAACTTGACCAATTTTTACAAACTTAGGCAAACATATTCCTGAATAAATGTGCCACAAAACAGTGTAATTGTTTGATTGCTTGGGGTTTAACGCCACTTTCAGCACAAATAGGCTATATCACGTTGGGGCAGGAGACAACACAAATACATAATAAAACAATGAAGCAATACAATAAACCAAGAAAATCATGCGCACTCTTCGGCCTGGGCTTTATGGAGATGATCCCCTCGCCACGGTTAGGCTTCCTCAGAGGGGTCTTTCTAGTCAATCACTTGGCAAGTAATGACAACTTAGCCAGAACAACCAAAAGACAGAACTCACAGCAACGAAAACTAACAATACATAAAAAGGGGCCCTAATAAATCACAATACAATAATTCAGCATGCTAAGATATGACAGACAGACTAAGCCTGGTTTAGTCGCCTTGTACATCTGGCCAAGAAACGGAGCGGGTCCATTCTTACAACCCCGGAGCCCGCACGGGGCACAAAACAGTGCAAGTATTTCCCATTTTTCTAATAGTTGTCATCTACTGCAAAACATGACTCATATCCCACAGCAACCAAACCAATGGAGTAAACCAATGGCCCTAGAATCAAACAGTAAATTCAGCGTAAGTTATGCAGACACTACTGGAATGTTTCTCAAAACAACTATGATACTGTTTACTAACATTTAAACTTTCAATATTCCCCTGAGTTCCCAAAATTGCCCCCCCCCCTAAGATTTTTTATACGCTCTAAGCGTAGTCCACCATGGACCACGACGCCCCTGGCCTAGTCCGCAGTGACAGAATACGGATTGAATAGGGTTCTTGGTCTTGCACACACAGACACACAGGCTATGAAGCATATACGGTGAGTCGTGTGCACCCTACGTGTAACATTACACTCAAACTGTATGGTGCGGTGTAGTCTTGGCACTCTACAGGGTGGTCCAATAATAAGTAAGCCACAAGCAATCGTATTAGAACGGGTTAACAAAACAGATTTTCATTAAATATCATATATGGAGTCAAGACCACAACGTCCAAGGCCAATCACTTGATGTCCGAGTCAAAGTGCACCTGCATAGAAACCAAGGTGCATGTTTTGTAATTAAAAATTCAAATGTGAACGATTTCTGACATGAAACTTAAGGATGATTTGTTCACACGAGATACAACACAGGCTACACTTTCAATGCCAATGCTGAAAACCCCTGTAAGTTTACAAACAGGACTTGTCGTCCGAGGCCAAGGACGACAAGTCTACCATACCTTTGAGACTACGGCAAAGGCCAAGGATTTGGCCTTCAAGGCCAAGGCCACACCCAGCTGGCCTCGATGCCAAGTCTGTGGCCTCGAGGACTCCGAATCTGTTAAACGTGAGTGCAAAACAAGCAGTATAGTCCCTTGTACTGGTCGATAGTAAGTTATTATTGATATGAAATATTCTATGCATAACGTAAAGCATACCGTCATGCAATACTGTTGGCTTACTTTTTATTGGACCAACCTGTATGAAAATTTAGTTTTCAAAACATTTTTAGCTCAACACAACTGCACAGATCAAGTTTTGTTACTCGCTGACTCCACAGCTGCCGTTCTACTGTTCTACATCAAAGAGGCATTGTCGCCACTCTAATTATTGCAACCATTGGAAAATGTAGGAAAGTACTGTAGACGTTAAAAATAACAATCACATTACAAGTCTGAAAAAAAGAAAAATTGTCGTTCGCAGTTAAGAGAAGGTAAGCAATGTTACTGAAAAACAAGTCATCAGCTGGACCTCAACTATACGCCTTACAGTTATCTTCTGTGCTCACGTACACATGTCCAAGTCAACGTGTACACAGGAACTTAGCTAATTACGACTTGATTTTTCCATTTATGTAATTATTGACTTGTGTTCTTATTTGTGCTATGGTACGAGTTTTCATCTTGTGCGAGGCTTCTACCAGTTGTTTGCCGAAAGGCATTGACTTAGCAGTGATATCTTGACCAAAATGCTGAAAGAGTATGCGCCTGTCTTCTTCTGTCCATCTGGGTCTACTGACAGTAGAAGCTGCTCTCGATGCGACATCATCACATCTTTGTTTCTTGTCGGTCCTTTGCCGCTTTACGTTGATTTTCTGTCTGACAGTGGTACTAGTAGCAGCTGTTGTAGCACGAGCGTGGCGATCAGCATGGTGAGCTGGCTCACCTTCTTCCAGAATATCTGTGACATACAGTTTAGACATTAGTTGTATGGTTCAAAGAACATCGATAAACAAGATTAATGCTGAAACACAGACCAAAATTATGCACCTTAATTAGTACCTAAACATAGCAGCACTGTTCAGCCAAAAACACCGCACACGGCCACTACAACATCACAATCTCGTTCTTTCCTCCCACAAATTGTTAGACTCACAGCTGACCGATGTTCAAAACAGAAATGAAATATTTTTCATTGCTGGTATAACGGACAAGATTAACTTTATGTGACCAATAGTGGAGAATCTGGCGCTGGAAAGACGGAGAACACCAAGAAAGCGTGATATACCCCAACATGGCTGCCGTGTCATTGTACAGTCGACCAGCCAACACAGCCCCAATCTATACTATATTTGAATAGCGGCTTTTTCGTCCTCAATATGCTCAACGCCTGTGGATCTGCTGACGAAAAGCTTCAATTTGTAGACATGCCATGGGACACACACGATAATGGTGAGGTTTTGGTGTCGATCGGGTATTCTAAGTGATGTAATAAACAAAAGAAGAAAACTTAATTACGGCCATTAACACAGGCTAACTATCTGTTTCCCGGTCTGCTGCTGCTACTGCTACAGCTGGCTGGGCGTAGGCCTACAGGCTCACGCACCATTATGGATATAGGCCCGACTACCATGTAGCGCACAGTGGTAGACTAGACGTCAACAGTTTAGCCGCGTAAACATTTTGCTTGCAGTTTTCATTGTATGCAAACCATATTTCGCTTCATGAAAAGTACGAAATCTAGCTGTATACCTGGCCGCCCTTCGGGTATACGGCTAGTGCATCTATAATAGGCTCTCAGGCCATCTCAGCCTATCCAAACGGTCTGTGTGAGCTGATACAAGACTACTACTTGAGACAGGTATAGATGACAATGCCAAGCCAAAGATTTTTCTATACCCTGACGTGTAGACCAAACCACATTTATAACACAATGTCAAAAATCCATTATTTCCATTACGGTACTGACAGACGTTGAATTCATTATAATCAAGACTTGCTGCAGTATTACGAAACAATACTGACCTTGTGCGGTGCTAATGTCTCGTGAAGAAGATTCATCGCTGTATCTTGACTCATCGATTGGCAACCGTCTTTTCTTCCCAACAATGCACCGCGTCCGTTTCCGAACAGTCGCTGTCTCAAGAGATAGAGGCGTTGGCAGGTTCTGCTTGGAATGTGACGTGTCTGGAAGTACAGTTCCATTCTTCCGACTGCTGCTGCGGGCATCAATAATGCTGGCAATGGCAGTAGTCTGTTCTACCGCACCGATGTCAATAGTCCACATGTACAATTGCTGGCACATTCTGCACTTTCCCGTCATACTGCCGAGGTTGTGATGAAGAGCATTTGACTACAGCAGTAAACATCAACACAGCAAACGTTATAAAATTATCCACTTAGCAACACAGGACTGCACAGAACATCCCACCTTATAATATCACCACAGTGTAGCTTATCAGTGCATACAGTCTTGTAAGCAGAAATCTTGAAAAGTTAAATGCCTCAGTCACCAAACAGAAATACACCATAACCCATGGAGATGACCTTTTGCCTTATGTAGGAGTACCCAGTGAATTTTTACAAGCTAGATGTTCTTCATATCACTACACCTAAAGAGAGAAAATAAACAAGAAAGAAACAATTTGATGTTATGAGACTCCACGAGCGGGTAAGGTGCCGGAAACAGTGGTCGTCCTTTCTACAAGACCAATGCAACAGTCCAATTGCAATGCTGCCGACACCGTGAGCACTTCATAAAATGATACAAGAAAGTAAGCTGTGACTAGCATTGTTTCAGTCAGTCATAATTTGTTATCTGTATTCACACAGGACTCTAAAACAACATCTAGTCGACACTTTTACCAAATGAATTAGAATTAAAGCCACAGTGGACTGGCAACATAAGTAGCTGCTGTTGCAGGTAAGCTATGCTGCACGCTTACAGAGTTACTGAGAACGGCATGGTTAATGGGTTAAGTGCAACTTAAAAACTTGCTTGGCATTAGTTTCCGCCTAGTGAGTGCCCCCATGCTCTCGATGCAGTGCATTCTATAGGTTGTAACAGATAAATGAATGAACAATGTACGACGTTACTGCAGAAGCTAAGGCATGTTACCTGGAACTTCCAGCTTAGTTGATACTGACTGACAGTCTTCAACGTCCTCGCCCTCATTCAGCTGGGGTACGCCTATTGTACATAAAGCCAACACACAAAGTAGCCATTCTCTATGGCTAAAACAATACATAGTTACGTACACACACACACACACACACTTCATTGAAAGTTATAATTTATTGAATATATTGCACTATAAATGCATACTTCATTTCTACAATCTGCTTTCTGCAGTTCAGATAACAGTAAGTAGGCAATAGGTACTATAGTTGGCACTAGTCCTCTGTGACAAACAACATGTAAACCCCTACCCGGATGACAGCCAAAATATAGACAGATGAAGCAACAAGTGGCTATACGTAACTGATGAGCGAAAAGAAACAAGTAAAAATGTTTATTAAAACCATGTCTGAAACTGGCTTCGGATGGCTGATGTTTCATAGTGGTGCAACAGGAAAATTGTTAGCTCCATTTCACTGTAAATGTGGCAATGTTAAGACACACGTTTACAGATTTTTTTGTGCCCTTAAACAGAATGGCATTACTACAACAGCTGTAGATTAAAAGGGCAGTACCTTCATATGTAGTCGACTCGTCATGTTCATCATCATTGTCTTCTATTTCTGGAAGATCTGCACACATGCAATATCAGAAACTAAAATGTGTCTTGTACAGCATTTAAGTGTAAGAAAAAGTATGCTCTATAGAGTATCTGGATGGTAATTGTGAGACCTCTGCATCATAATCGGTTACATAGCTGCCAGCGGTGTAAACGTAAAGGTTTGTATGCATGGCAAAAGCCCACAAGGAATCATAAAATACATTGATATCTGTGCAGGTTGCACGAATGTTACTTGCAGCTCACGTCAATACCAAAGCCCTGCCACAGAAAGTGACATCGCACCAATCGCAACCAAAACAGCAGCAAGAACAGTTACTGTCAGGTTCAACATCCATCATGCAGTCATCATCAGCTGCTGGGGGTCACCTTCACCCACACAGTCACAATCGTCAGCGACGATATCTTTAACGACGTTTTGGATGTCCCAAATGTCGTTGGTGGCGGTTTGGTGTAGCGGTAACGCGTTGGTCTTGATCAACGCAGTTGCTCTACATCGAGCCCGGTTAGTACTGGGATGGGTGACTGCCTTTGGGCAGGTAAACTGTCTCATTGCGTAACCAGCCACCTAGGCCAACTCAGCCTGGCCATCCCTCCGTGGGTAGGCGCAATGAGTACTGGCGATGGTTACGGCCACCGCCAGGGAAGAAAACGGCGAGTTCTGTGTAGCAGTAGCGCCTGCACCAGGATTGCTGGTATATTGACCTAGTTGGTTAAAGGCGCCGGCTGTTAAATTGAGCCGGCCATCCGGCCAATCTGGGTCATATACTGGCTTAATTGGGTTTAACCCTCGCTGGCTCAAAGGGCCAAAAAGGGGATGAGCTCCCACGCAACGGACCTATGTCTATGCGAAATCTTCTTCAAATGTCGTTGAGGACCAAAATATGAAGGCAGTTTAGTAGTCACGTCCCAAGCTGAATATCATTTTAAATGTACATTGCATATGTATACATATATACATACAATTAGAAGGAGCTCCCCACTGACGTGGTTGTATATTACAAGATACTTTACAAAGAACAAGATGATCGCCTTCCGGATAGAAAGCATGACATGCGGACCTCCGATCGCTATGTGTGTCCCTGACCTTTGAACATTTCAACCTCTAAATCATCGGGCTACTTATACCAGAATCTGAGAACACCTCCAACAATTTTGAGCTTTCTGACACTTTTCATATTTCATTTAGGCCTATCACCGGTAACAGGACACACATACGGACAGAAAGACAGTCCACAATAGTCAATATTATCTGCAAATAGCATAATGATGAGATATTACGCTGTTTCTGCTACATTACACACACACACATCACTGTACTGTCACCACACCATAATCTTACAATATGAGTTGTAGCCGTGTGCACAAGTTATCACGATATGTCAGAGTGATGCCAACGATCAAGTGAAAAAAATATGAAAAGGACAAAATGACTCTGTCAGTCATACACTGTATGCAAGTGTACTGCCTGTCATGCAGGCAAAGTACCTTTGAATTCAATGTATAACTCAAACACTGTTACTGTGTCCTTATCAGTTTTGTCGCATACCTTTGACATCAATACTGTCCATGCTTTTCCCTTGGAATTTGTGCAGCTGACCAGTATCAACAGCAAGTAACATTCGTGCAACCTGCGCAGATCACAGTACAGAACAAATAGCTTAGCATTCGAAACAAGAGCACTCAGAGAGCACAGATCTCCACCAACGTGTGCAATTTTTGGCGAAACTATATAATCCAGGCAGGCCGGCACATGGTGAATGACAATGTAACTTATAGCTACTCCCAATATATTCCAGGTGGGAGTGATAAAAACTCTCTAGATCGGCACGCTTTGACTGGATACGCCGCAAATTTTATAAATTGTTCCTTAGCCCGAGTTCTACCCTTGCACCAAATTTGGAGAAGATTGGGCAAGTAGTTTTTCCATAATCTTGCAGACGCACAGACGTACACACAGACACCGGTGAAAACATAACTGTGCCAATTCTTGGGGATGTAGTCAGTTAATTCTAGTGCCATCGTCATTCACACAGCTGATTGTTGACACACAATTAGACTAGTACTGTAATTACCTGCTGAAATAACAAAAAACGGACATTAAAATTATCAGATTCAGCATAAGCGCTGAGTCTATGTAGATCTAGCCAGCTCAGTATCTGGCTGTTCAGTGTTCACCGAATATGTCAAACAGCAGGCCTGCCTCGGTGGCTCAGTTGGCTGAGACATAGTGCGCACCGACCGGGACGGTCTGCCGGAGGAGTTAGGGTTCAATCCCCGGGTCGGCCGGTAGATTTCGTGTTCGGATTTCAGGGGCGCATGCTTTGAGATTAATTTCTCGGGCAGGCAAAGAGGGTTCGACGGTGTCCTCTGTAATCTGTGACCGTTGGCTAATATTGAGTTAAGTGGCGCTAAGTTATTAGCCACTGCCTAGTCAGCGATAACAGAATGTGCCGGGCTGCATGTTGGTGGGTTGCTGTACGCCCTGTCTGCACGTACCACTCAGTTCGGCCCGGGCCGATGGTGCGAGGTATGCTAAGTGGCTGGGCGGCCTGCAGGCATGCATGCCTGGATTAGACACCTAGAGAAACACTGACATTAAAAGCCGGGCAGTATAAATATACAGGTACAACGCCACTCAATATCCCCTCCTCCCCCGATCCCTTCCCACTAGGCCCACACGC
>Ga0209678_1000411_pt1 | contig 14537 bp, 12 predicted proteins | sample WorMetilvaeELBA1_FD_187404 | JGI IMG/M metagenome (GOLD analysis project Ga0209678, IMG submission 187404) | Marine gutless worms symbiont microbial communities from Max Planck institute for Marine Microbiology, Germany - Olavius ilvae ELBA.1... ...
CCCTACCATCCCTTCCATTCCTCTGCCCTTCCGTCCATTTCCTTAGAAGTAGGCCCCCTTAAAACCAGCTAGGGGTTGGGGAGCTCTGTTAGGTCCCAGCGGGGTCTGGGGCAGAGCCCCAGCCGAAGTCGAATTTGGTGCATTTTATACTTGAAATCCGACATCTGGTGGCAACAGTTTTAATGATTTTCCTAAGAATCAACTGAACACATTTCGTGCAGTTTGAAGTTTGGACAGTAAAAGCAAATTGAGACCAAAATTTTTCACCACCTGGATGTCTTGTGTCCTTCGCACCTTCCTCAGTGTCATCCATTTTGCAATGGATTTTGCTTGATTTTGCAATTTTGCCTTGGATCAAATGTGGATACAAGACCCATTGATTCCTCCACAAATAAGAAATCATTTAATGTCTCCTGACTCAAACTCGCCCGCATGTCTGATCTGATTATGGAAACTAAGAAGTCACTCAACAAACATCGAGTGCAGAAAATAATAAACACGACGCTCTGGTGCAGGGCTGGTAAAATCCTAGGCTGTTTACAATTTGTAAATGTAAAAAAACTGTAGTTTATCTACAACTTATAACGGCGAAATGACACACCGAAAACAGCAAAAATAATGAATGGTGATATTACTTTAGAAGCACTTCGCCGGTGTCAACGTGCTTCTAAAGTAATATCACCATTCATTATTTTTGCTGTTTTCGATGTGTCGTTTCGCCGTTAGAAGTTGTAGATAAACTACAGTTTTTTTACATTTATATTTGCTGTTTTATTATCGCGGTTCAAATGTCGACTGCCGGAGTATTGGTAACGTAATCTGTGTCTGAGTGTAATGCTCCTTTGTACGAAATTTCGCGTTAATCAGACAATAAATCGTCCAGATATAGCGGAAAAAACGATTTTCATTATGGCGTCCGTCTGCCATGTTGAATTTGCAAAATTGTGGCACTTTGTCGTGTGACCGTCCTTGGAAGCGTAACTTGCGGCTGCACACTAAATTGCGCTGAAATCGGATGATTCCCGGCTGAGTTATAGCGATAAATCTATTTTCAAAATGGCGGCCGACCGCCATCGTGAGTTTTCGAAATTTGATATTTTGGTCATGTGACCTGTGTTAGAACGTGATTCTGTTTTATCCTAGAAAATTTCGCGTTAATTCGATAATCACTCGTTGAGATATAGCCAAAAGACGATTTTCAATATGGCGGCCGTACGCCATTTTAAATTTGCAAAAATTTTAGCATTTTGTTAAGTATCCGACTTTGAAAGCACAATCTGCATCTGCATACCAAATTTCGTTGAAATCGGATGATTTCCGGCTGCGATATATCGATAAAACTATTTTCAAAATGGCGGCCGTCCGCCATCTTCAATTTTCAAAATTTGGCATTTTGGTCATGTGACCTGTGTCTAACTTATTCTTGCTTCTTCGTGCCAAATTTCGCGTTAATCGGACAATAAATTGTTGAGATATACCCAAAAACGATTTTCAATATGGCGGCCGACCGCCATATTGGATTTGCAAAATTTTGATATTTTGCGACGTGGCTGTTATTGGAACCAAAATTTGCATCTGCACAAAAAATTTCGTTGAAATCGGATTATTTTCGGCTGAGATAGAGCGAAAAAAAACATTTTCAAAATGGCGGCCGTCCGCCGTCTTGAATTTTCGAAATTTGGTATTTTGGTCTTGTGACCTGTGTCTAACGTGATCTTGCTTCTTTATGCCAAATTTCGCGTTAATCGGACATGATTCCCGGCTGAGTTATAGCGATAAATCTATTTTCAAAATGGCGGCCGACCGCCATCGTGAGTTTTCGAAATTTGATATTTTGGTCATGTGACCTGTGTTAGAACGTGATTCTGTTTTATCCTAGAAAATTTCGCGTTAATTCGATAATCACTCGTTGAGATATAGCCAAAAGACGATTTTCAATATGGCGGCCGTACGCCATTTTAAATTTGCAAAAATTTTAGCATTTTGTTAAGTATCCGACTTTGAAAGCACAATCTGCATCTGCATACCAAATTTCGTTGAAATCGGATGATTTCCGGCTGCGATATATCGATAAAACTATTTTCAAAATGGCGGCCGTCCGCCATCTTCAATTTTCAAAATTTGGCATTTTGGTCATGTGACCTGTGTCTAACTTATTCTTGCTTCTTCGTGCCAAATTTCGCGTTAATCGGACAATAAATTGTTGAGATATACCCAAAAACGATTTTCAATATGGCGGCCGACCGCCATATTGGATTTGCAAAATTTTGATATTTTGCGACGTGGCTGTTATTGGAACCAAAATTTGCATCTGCACAAAAAATTTCGTTGAAATCGGATTATTTTCGGCTGAGATAGAGCGAAAAAAAACATTTTCAAAATGGCGGCCGTCCGCCGTCTTGAATTTTCGAAATTTGGTATTTTGGTCTTGTGACCTGTGTCTAACGTGATCTTGCTTCTTTATGCCAAATTTCGCGTTAATCGGACAATAAATCGTTGAGATATATACCCCAAAACGATTTTCAAGATGGCGGCCGGCCGCCATCTTGAATTTTCGAAATTTGGTATTTTTGGTCACGTGATTTGTGTCGGAACATGATTATGCTTCTTCTTGCCGAATTTCGCGTTAATCGGGCGATAAATCGTCGAGATATAGCCAAAAACGATTTTCAATATGGCAGCCGTCCGCCATATTGAATTTGTTGTGACGTCATTATACTTCATCCGGGTACTCTGTATTACGTTCCTAACATTATGTTAAATTTTCATCTCGATTGGTTTAGTACTTTCTGATATACTTGGAGTTTCATGTTTCATCATTTCGGCTGAAAATTGCCTATTTAGGGCCAAATTTTTAGGGTTCTGGGGGTAAATAGGGGTCAAATTTCAATTTTTATTTTATTTTATAACCCCAAAAAGGCACATCCTTGCGCCATTCCGCGTCTTTTGAGCCATTGCGCGTCAAAATCCGTCCAGGGGTCTCTTCAATACGCTGGTCCGAGAAAAAAATAAAAAAGTCACAGAAAAATGTTACATTTCACCCCTTTGCCCAGAAGTTCTCCGTGAACGGATTTTTGCCAAATTTGGAACAAACGTTCCTCTCATGGACGTAATCAATCTTGACAAATTGTGTGTGAATCTGTTCAAGGGTTTCGATTTTACAGGGGGTCAAATTTTCCATTTTTCCCATAGGAAACTGACGTCGCCGTTCTAACAGTGCTGCGCTACCGCGCAGCCTGTGAAAGTTTGACGGATGCCAAAGGGAGTTCTGTCTGGTAGTTACCAGACAGAAGTCCATTTGGCATCCGTCAAACTTTTTGGGAGTGTATCAGCGGCATTCATGTTTAGCCATATCCAAGCACGGCGTGACGGTTGTCTGTTAGGCAGTGATATTTCTACACCCCATAACACCCCTCCAACACCCCACCTGTGAGACTACACCCACATAGGCGCCGGCGCCATAGAGCTGGCGGGGGATGTGCCCCCCAGTTTCTGACATCGGGGGCACGGGGGCACAACAGAATTTATGGGGCACCTGTAAAAATAAAAAATATAAATGAAAAAGCCAAATATTCACAAAGGAAGTGTTCAGCGTGTCATCCTTCGCAACGGACACACTGCCACTCATCAACAGCTTTGTCGATCTCACTGTGTTTTATGTCGGCGCAGATAGCAGTTATACACCGCTTCAGTTCGTCGACATCCTGTATCACATTCTGGTAAATGCAATCCTGAATCAACCCCTATATTTTGTAGTCGACTGGATTCAGGTTTGGTGCACTCGAGTCGATGGCCGAAAATACTTAGACACTTTTCAAAATTGCTAAAATAACACTGTTTTGTCACAGAAATAGAAATTTATCTTTCACAAGTTAGTGTACAAACATTATTTAGGTGAAGCGGAAATACACATATTGGTTTTATGACAAATTTATTCAGGACAACAAATGCCAAATTTTTGCAGAAATCAGAGCCGTAGCCAGACTAGAAGATGTGGAGGGTGCGAACAAATGTATCCCATTCCGCCGCGGGGGTCCGGGGGTCGCGACCCCCGGATTTTTTTTGTATATTTTTAATACAAAATCCTGCATTCTGATGCATTCTTTGGCTGGGAAAATGGACACCATCAGTGTTTTATCAAGACCCTATGCATTGCGGGAAAGGAAGACTGTTGGAAGAGGCTGCTGAATGAGGCCCTAAGGGCCGAAAATCGAGGCCGAAAGCCGAGATAGGGGTGGGGTTCTTAGGGATGGGGCAGCAAGCCCCACCAGCTACGAGGTCTGGCAGTGATGTAAACAAGACCAAATTCTTAAGACCAAGACCAAAATAACAAGACCAAGACGACCGGAAGTAAACAAAGGCACTTGGCGGATTTAACTTTTAAGTAAGTGAACGGCACTGTTGATCTCCACACTAGTGATGTTCCAAGTACAAAATAGAGAAACTAAACTATTACTTGAAAAGCCGTTGTGTCCTCCAAGATCATTACGACGACGGGCGTGACAAGATTGTATTTCACAACACAACACAAAACCTGCAAGACCAAGACCAAGACCGACTTTTTTGGTCTCAGACCCGTTGTCCTAAGACCGACGGTCTCGGACCACATCACTGGTCTGGGGAGCGCTGTGAGCTCCCAGTGTGGTTCGGGGTGGAGCCCTGACCGCCCACAGATTTTTACCTGCGCGTAAGCGCGGTACTTGCTACGGCAACGTGTCTGGCTGGGTGGCTGGGTGTCTGACACACGCCAGTATTGTATCAAAGCGGCGAAACCTATCTGAAAAGTTTTTCGACCATCTGAATGCCCCATCCTTCTAGTTTCTTGAGACCCCTGCGCCGATACAAAATTCCACGGGTAACCCCTTCAGTGGGGGCGTTAAATACACGGGGGTGGGAAAATTGGCGATTTTCGTGTGATTTTCGACGGATATCGCCGTTTATCTCGGAAACGATGCGAGATAGACCGATGGTTACTATGGAACGTTAATAGGAAGTCAAGGATGCCGGATTGGATGGTATAACTTTCGATGACCTTGAGTGACCCCAACTCGGGTTTCAAGGTCACTGTATACTTACAAGTCGAATATCTCAAAAACGGTGCGTTTTAGGGACAAAGTTACTAAAGAACACTAATAGGAAATCATACACGGTCTACAGAATGGTCAACTTTCAATGACCTTGAGTGACTTCTGACCCCAATTTCAAGGTCACGACATTTTTCAACACTGAATATCTCAGCAACGACACGAGATAGAGCTAGTTACCATACAACGTCAATAGGAAGTCATGTGCTCTATCACACGGTGACATTTCCAATGACCTTGACAGACCCTGACCCAGTTTTCAAGGTCACGGCATTTTTGAACTCGAATATCTCAAAAACGGCGCATTTTTGGGGACAAGGTTATTTTAGAACACTAATAGGAAAGCATACACCATCTATCGAATGATACCGCTCTCAATGACCTTGAGTGACCTTTGACCCCATTTCAAGGTCACGATATTTTTTGAAGTCGAATATCGTAAAAATTAAAAGTCCTTAAGACAAATTTACTATTGCACAATAGGAAACTCTACCTAGCTTATGGAATGATACTATGTTTGGTGACCTTGCCTGACCTCCAAACGCGTCGCGCAGGTTTGTCAGCATCAGATGAGCTTCTTGTTCACTATTTTCAGCACTCAGGATGGCCTCTCCTGACATTATAATATTGTATTATTGTGGATCAAAAATGAAAAATTCTTAACCCATTCAATCTTGAGTCAATTACTGTGCATTTGGTGATGTTGTTTGATGTTTTTTTAGTATATGAGACTAAATTCACAATCGGAAAGTGGCAAGTGGTGATCTTCACTGCAAGGAAGAGAATAGGTCGATGGGGGGGGGGAATTCGACACTTGGGGGGCCCCAAGCAGTGCCCAATTAAGACCACATGGGTCCTGGCGCACAGGAGAAATTAGGGGCCCCCAGTCCTACTTCAAACGTTAGCTTTGTATTCATATATGACTTTTGAAAATGCAAAAGTCGCAAAAATTGGAGAGAGAAAAATTTCAAATTGAAATGACAGCAAAAGAATTTTTGGTACAGAAACAGATGAGAACGAAATCCAAAATTGCATGTCCTTAGAACAAAACACTTAAAACAGTCTTTTCCTGGTTTTTACATCTGTGAATAAAATCAATAATGTCTGTAAAGTCCATTTTGTGGACAATGTATTGCTCAGTGTTCAGAAGGGCCAAGTTGTTCATTCTCCTCTGTGCATTGGAAGAGCGCAAGACAGACTTGAAATGACTGAAGGTTCATTCTCATGTGACAGTGGAATTCTTTAACATTAGTCATTAATTAGCAGTGTCGTAAAATAAAAATGGTCGGGGTCAGTCAGGTCAAGTCTGGCGCCTCGAAAAAATAATTTTACCTTCATCATCATCATATTTATTTGCTCAGAAAAGACGACATAAAAGGTAAAAGGTAAAGCTAGCTCACTTGATATAGCGCCACTTACAATTTTGAACAGCGGCGCTTTACAAACTCGGAAGTGGCAGCTGACTGGCAATGACTGCAGTACCGCAGCGCACGCAGTGGCAGCCCAGAGCCCGCGCTAACGGGCTATTGGGCCCACAGTTGCAGCCAGCAGGCATACTACGCCGCAGTCAACCACGCGATAATCAAATAGACATAAAATAGTTGAGCAAGACAATAAGGATGACAAGAGCACTCATAGTTGCCTTAAATAACTAGGCCTACTCGTTATTATGCCTACACACTAAAAACTCGTAAAAATCAACCATCTTAATTTTTTTGGACAAGACTTTCATCCTTCATGATGTTAAACTTGCAGAGTTATCCAACAACAGTTTTGAATGACAGAATGTGACATTTTAGGGGGTCAAAACATACTCTGACCCTTCTACATATTTCAGGAGGATCAGGACCCCCTATGCCCCCATGATCTACGCCCCTGTTAGTTAGGCAGTAGTAGCACAGCATACATAACCTTGAGGTTACGTATGCTGGGGTAGTGGTTATAGGCGGCATTAATCATAAGAATTTAAAAAAATGCTTTTTGTTTCAAGATTTCGTTTTTATTAACAAAACATCAAAACAACCTTTTCATTTTCTATTTTTAGAGCCCCTAACCTTAGGGGCCCTGGCGCAGGTGCGCCATGGTTAATCCGCCACTGCCCCCAATAGATGTCTAGATAAAACACAGAGCACTGCAACGGTTAGGAAACTTGCTAGCAAGCAACCACTGGGGTTAGAGGCATTGATAGTCACCATAAGTGACTTTAACTGCATTCTGGCACGTTCCTGTTCCAGTTTTATGGAAAGTTTGAATGCATTTACGTATTAGCAATACAGGCAAACAATAACCGACTCGAGTATTATAATAAAACAGTTAGTACGGCTGCAGTCACCGACGGCCTTCTGGTTCGGAATTCCATATCCGGTGTAGCAGCTGCCTGTCAGAAAAAAATACCGCTTTATTATATCTAAAGCCACACTTAATTTTTAGTAGTCTAATATTAAAATCCTAATTCGGTCGACAAACTGTTTCTTACTCGCCCACTGGGTCACCGTTAGTCCGACAGTCCCAGAACCGGCGAGGGGGCACTCAGTTTTCGCGGGTGGGCACGGCGCCGCCCTTGGCTACGGCCCTGGCAGAAGTGAGTACGTTTTGTACAAGATAGGCTTAGATAGCCCTATTACAAAAATAATTTTTGTGTGTTTTTATGCGACATCATCATCATCATCATCATCATCATTTATTTCGCTCAAACAAATAAACTGACAGTGAAAATACAGTTACATGAGCAGGTACGACAAGGCTGGGAACATTCTTATAGTCGCCCTTTACATAATACATTTATGTAGTGCATACAACACATAGTTACTACAACAAAGTTGCTAATACAACTTAGTAGAAACTAAATAGGCCTAATGAATAAAATCAGTTCACTATCCAAATGATTGTACCAGATAATCAGAAAAGTTGACAAGTATAACACTACGCCTGAATCTTGCAAATGACGAGAAGTCAACTGTGTTATCACTAGGCAAGTTATTCCATAGTATATCGACTTTTTGTTTTAAATTTCTGGTGGCACAGACATTGTGAATATCAGCCAGTCGCCAAGTCAACAGTGCCTTGTTTGTTTTAGCTGGTGTTATTTTCACAATGTCGGTTTTCCACTGTGGTATGCCCCGATGTGCCCCCGGAATTTGTGGGGGCACAACGCAAATTTGGGGGGCACGCTAAAAAAAATTTCCGGCGCTTTGCGCCGGATATTGTGCCCCCAACTTCAAAACCGTGTTGGCGCCTATGTACACCCCCAATATCAGACTTGCATCCACAGCGAAAGAGCGTTATGGTAATGCTTTATTGTGCTTGCTGTGTTGTTTTTTGATACTCATAGGCCCTACAATACAACTTACTATTTTTATTTTAATAGTTTTAGCTATAAACAGTATTGTACAAAGTGCGAGTCCAGTGTCCCATGTCACGTTACTTACTATCTCAGTTGACGTTTGATTTCAATCTGTAGTCTCCTTTTACTAACCTAACCCTGCTTGAAAGGTCGATATAATAAAGCGAATACGACGAAGAAATGCAATCGAATAACATTTAGAATGTCTTCATAATACAGATGGCCAACACTGCTCTTCTCTCCTAGGCCTATCTCCTCGAAAGGCGAAAAGTGACAGGCATGTAGGCCTAGAGGCACAGACGACAGACGACAGACAGAATTGCCATGACAATAGCCGAACTTCACGTAAGTGACGTTCGGCTAAAAACTGCGTCACAGTTGCCCTCTGACAGCCTATGCTAATGCACCTGGGTGAGGGAATCCATCGGCGACCATTGACGTGGGCATCGTATTTTGCCAGTCTTGCACTGACCAACTTGTTTCTCTTAGTCTTCTGCTCTAATCTCGAACGAAAGACGAGTTACATACATATCTTTCTGTCAAATCACAACCGTTTCGTCCCTTTGTCTTCCCATACTGAGGTACAGACCCAAAACGGTATCTAGAGCAAACGCCGTACGAAACAGCTACAGATCCTTACGAAACTTTCCCGGCACTAGGTCTAGTCGTTCTTGACACAGTCGACAAATGGAACAGAGCAAAAAAAACCCTATCGGTCTGACCACTGCTTATAGGAACTCACAGGAAAATGATTGATGTATTTGCCCAGAAGCGATATGTTATTTGACTGCATGTAGGCTACTCAGTTTACGGGGAGTCAGTCACATGCCAGTATATAGTTTTTACGCCCTAACAGGCAACAGAATATAAAGGGTCACACGTATGTAGGTTTGTTCGCATCCCCTGAGTTCCGTATCGGCCTGCTTGCATTACACCCAGTTGTTTAATCCGACGTCGCTACGCTTCAATGACTCCCGCCCAGACTGGCAGGTGTCAGGGCTTGCGATAAATATCTATCCTTATAACCGTGTTTGCCGGAGTTGCGGCTACATGCAGCTGGTCTGTTTGATTAAATTCGTAAATATCGAAGCCAAATGTCCGAGAACCAACACAGTTAAATAATGATGTAATGTAATGTAATGATTTATTAGCAAACCTGTAGCATATGACAAACACACAAATAAAAGAAAATAAAAGCAGCACAATTTGCTAAAGGAGAAAACAGGTCGCAAAGTGACGCTTACGTCCCCCCCCCGAAAAAAGAGTATATAAAACAAAAGGACAGATTGCATGAAAACAATAGGACCTGGGCAAAATCAGTCCGGCAGGAAAGAACTGAAGACAATGCGGCAATAAATGGGTCAATATAACGTTTAAGGTACTGGACTGAACTACACATTACTACATCTCACATAATTAAAAATAAAAGTTGTCACTCTAAACAGTTCTAAGCATAGTTTTGCTGAAAACTTCAACAATGAATAAATTTCTCAGTTTCTTTCTTTCGGTTGTGATTGATCAGAAATTAATCGCTCAAAGGATAGAGAACAAGAAGCTCAGCTGATGCTGACAACCGGCGCGACGCGTTTAGCGGTCAGTCGAGGTCAACAAACAGTACCATTCCATATATTAGGTATAGTTTCCTCATAGGCGTCAACCCCGCCGGGGATGCCGGGGACGTATCCCCACCAATATTTTGGATGGTGGGGACATCAATGGGAATGTCCCCACCAATAATCGGGGTGGCAATGCAACGAAGCAATTGCAATGCAGCAAATATTGATGTTGCCAGGACTCAATAAACTGACTTCCATTACAGTAAATATTGTCTTTACTATGTAAACTACCAGCTTTTCAGTCAGTTGACCTTTTACTAAAATCATTAACATTTTTGCCACCAGATGCCGGATTTTAAGGCTAAAATACATTAAATTCGATTTCGGCTGGGGCTCCGCCCCAGACCCCGCTGGGGAGCTAACAGCGCTCCCCCAGCCCCCCTAGCTGGATTAAGGGGTCCTACTTCTAAGGGGAGAGGTGGGGAGGGAGGGCAGGGGATGAGGTGGGGAGGGGAAGGGAGGGGAGAGGAGGGGAGGGGAGGGAAGTAGGGGAGAAGGGAAGGGGGAGGTCGTCCCCCAATGTTAGAGACGCGTTGACGCCACTGAGTTTCCTATTGTGCAATAGTAACTTTGTCTTTCAGACGCCCCCTTTTTACGATATTCGACTTCAAAAATGTCGTGACCTTAAAATCGGGGTCAGAGGTCACTCAACGTCATTGAAAGTGGCAACATTCGATATGTTTATGGTTTCCTATTGATCAACTTTATTCACCAAGCGGTAGACAAATACAACGAAACGAATACAGGAAAATAAACAATAAATAAAATATATCTAAATTAATTAACACAGCAATAGCGAAACTCTAGATAGAGCGACAATATGTACAAAAGGCGTTTTCTAGACATTGATATCTTAGGGCCAACTTGTCAGCTTTCCTTAGGACAAGAACACTCGGGAGAACAGCGCCGAAAAAATACTGACAGTCTTTGACTACGTCAATGCTTTTTGTCCTAAAGGGTTTCGTAAATAGTCTATTATATGTGAAGTCCAACGACTGTAGATCCGCATTGCGCAAATTACAGCATTCTAATCCATACAACAGCATTGGCAAGCACTTGGATTTAACTAGTTCTAGAATGACCACCTCAGAGGCCAGATTAAACAGCTTACCAAATACACCGTTGACCGCACCGAAGAATGACCGTTTTGAGTGACTGAAAGAACATCTGAACAAATGAGCTTTGACAACGAAGAACCCGAGATATCTCATTTCAGAGACCCATGGTAAATATTGACCATATGCTTTGTAGATTGGCACAATTAGCATTACAACGTGGTCCTACCCGCATACAACATGATTTCTTTACATTAATCTTCATGTCAATAGTGATCAGTTCTTTTTCACAGGCTCTCAAAAGATTCCTAAGTTCTGAAACAGACAGCAATTAGAAGAATGTCATCTGCGTAAACAATAATAAATTTCCGATTAACACAGTCATTTAGTTTAACAACGTCATTCAGATATATATTAATTAGAAATGGAGATAGCACCGAGCCTTGTCTAACGCCACAGTTCACACTGAAGGTAGCAGACCATACGTCGTTCCATTTAACACACGCCACACAACTATCAAACCAGTTTTCAAAAATAACAAGAAGCTCAGCTGGTATATGCCGTTTCATCAGCTTAAGATATAAGCCGTGATGATTAACCTTGTCAAATGCTTTTGACAGATCAATTGAACATAAATTCGCCGTGTTACCAGCTTTGACAAAACTATCAACAATAAGTCTGGTGCTGTAAACAGCATGGCTACAACTAAGACTTTTCTTAAATCCCAACTGGTTATCAGATGATGACAGAAATTTACTAAATCGGTCGACAATACAACATTCGAAGACTTTGGATATAACCGAGCTAATCGCTATGCCCCTAAAATCGTCACATGTGAGTGCTTTCGTACGCGTGTCCATGATTTTAGGTATGGGCACAATGTAGCTCTTGTGAAAGCCGCTAGGGACGCGGCCACATAACATAATTAACTGAAAAAGTTTGGATAAGGTGACCACGACGGAGGGGTGGCTGTAGGTGTTCAACAGTAAGGCCCACAGTATCTGGCGCTTTGCCCCCGTGCATATCACCTATGACTCTGCTGACCAGTTCAGTGTCATGCAAGTGAGTGGCTCGCTAGTAATGGCGAGCCGTTGTAGTCACTGCGTGCACGTATATACTGCTGATAAAGAGAGTCCGCTCTGTCCCTATTGTTGTAGCTATAAGACCTACAGAAATGTTGGGCAAACTTATCGGTAATAATATTTTCGTCCACACAACCCTCTACTTGTGAGCAGGATGACGACGGTTCGAATTTAGAACGCCAGCTGTTCCAGAATCGTTTAGCGTCCTTTCTCAGTAGGGCATCGTGGAGGTCATTTGTGTATGTCAATTTTTCCCGCTTTTCCTCCTCACGAATCAACTGCCGATATGCCATTCTACATTTGTTGCGTTTGTGTTAGTGTTTCTTAGTAAGTTTGTCCCTAAAATGCACCGTTTTTGACATATTCGACTTCAAAAAATGCTGTGACCTTAAAAACCGGGTTAGGGGTCCGTCAAGGTCATTTGAAATATCACTTCGATAGAGCGTATACGAATTCCTATTGACGTTCTATATGGCTCTATCTCATGTCGTTTCTGAGATATTCAATGTAGAAAAATGTCATGACCTTGAAATCGGGGTCAAAGGTCACTCAAGGTCATCGACAGTGTTATCATTCGATAGATCGTGTATGGTTTCCTATTAGTCTTTTTAGAAAATTTGGCCCTAAATCGCACCGTTTTTGAGATATTCGACTTATAAGTATACAGTGACCTTGATACCCGGGTTAGGGGTCACTCAAGGTCATCGAAAATTACAAAACTAAATCCGGCACCCATGACTTCCTATTAACGTTTCATAGTAACCATCGGCCTATCTCGCACCGTTTCCGAGATAAACGGCGATATCCGTCGAAAATCGCCAATTTTTCCTACCCCCGTGTATTAAACGCCCCGATGAAGGGGTTCCCCTTAGAATTTGGTATCGGCGCAAGGGGTCTCGAATGCTTCTATGATGGGGCTATCAGATGGTCGAAAAAGTTTTAAGATAGGTTTAGTCGTTTACCGGCTGTGACACACAGCCAGCCACCCAGCCACGTTGCCGTAGCTAATAGGCTCTATGCTACGCGTCGCGCCTAATAAAACAAGAAGCTCAGCTGATGCTGACAAACCTGCGCGACGCGTTTGGAGGTCAGTCAAGGTCACCAAACATAGTACCATTCCATATGCTAGGTATAGTTTCCTATTGTGCAATACCGGTAGTAACTTTGTCTTTAAAAAATGTTGTGACCTTGAAATGGGGGTCAAAGGTCACTCAAGGTCATTAAGAGTGGTATCATTCGATAGATGGTGTATAGTTTCCTAATATTGTTCTATAGTAACTTTGTCCCTAAAAGGCGGCGTTTTTGAGATATTCGACTTCAAAAATGCCGTGACCTTGAAAACCGGGTTAGGGGTCCGTCAAGGTCATTGGAAATGTCACCGTGTGATAGAGCACATATGACTTCCTATTGACGTTCTATAGTAACCATGGCTCTATCTCGTGTCGTTTCTGAGATATTCAATGTCGAAAATGTCGTGACCTTGAAATTGGGGTCAGAGGTCACTCAAGGTCATTGAAAGTTGTACCATTCGGTAGATCACGAAAATCGCCAATTTTCCCACCCCTGTGTATTTAACGCCCGCGCTGAAGGGGTTCCCCGTGGAATTTTGTATCGGCGCAGGGGTCTCAAGAAACTAGAGTGATGGGGCTTTCAGATGGTAGAAAATGTTTTCACATAGGTTTAGCAGTTTTGATACAATACCGGAGTGTGACAGCCACCCAGCCAGCCAAACCAGCCAGCCAGCCAACCACGTTGCCGTAGCAAGCACCGCGCTTACGCGCAGGTAATGACGCACAACAAGCAGTTGAAGTGACCCTTCCGACCACGGTCATTTATAGGAAATTGCAAGCATCATTTTCCAGCTACTCTGAAAGTCAAACCACAAGCTCGGCTGTCACCGACAAAGGCGACAGGCCGCAAAAATCTCTCGGCGTGATGCAAGAATGTTGACATACATTTTAGTAGTTTAGTAACTGGCAAACTATAGAAGAAACGGCCGAGACCGAACTTCCGTTCATTTCTCCCGCGTGCTGCCAAGCAGGCGAGGTCCGCGTCCTCGTCGGGGTCGGGATGCCCTTCTATCCGTTTTGTCTTTCTGTCTGTCTGTCTGTCTCAAATGGCCGATAAAACTTCAAGAAATATTTCCAATCATCTCAACCCTGCACTGATCCGTGCTCACCGTTTACTTCAAACGCAAACCGCCTGCGTCTGTGTATACCGTACGAAATGAGCATCTTCTAGACTGGCTACGGCCCTGACTTCTGCCAAAATTTGGCATTTGTTGTCCTGAATAAATTTGACATAAAACCGATATAAGTATTTCCGCTTCACCTAAATAATGTTTCTACACTAACTTG
>Ga0209678_1000413_pt1 | contig 14506 bp, 2 predicted proteins | sample WorMetilvaeELBA1_FD_187404 | JGI IMG/M metagenome (GOLD analysis project Ga0209678, IMG submission 187404) | Marine gutless worms symbiont microbial communities from Max Planck institute for Marine Microbiology, Germany - Olavius ilvae ELBA.1... ...
GATTCTAGCTCAAGCTTCCGCATCTCAAACCGCCTCTCACGCTCTCGCTCTTGCCTCTCATATTCCAGTTCCAGCCGACGAAGTTGCAACTGTAAGTCGGATGGACTAGAGGGATGACCGATGGGCCCTGGGCCTCGCTCACTTTGCTGACGTTCAAATCCTAACCCCGGCCTGGTTTGTCCTGCTCCGGGTTGATCAAGCTGTAACTTGATCTCACCCGAACTAGACGTAAAGTTGGCAGCAGGAAAAAACGGAGGCTCTTCCAATTTTGCTTTGATACTCAGAGTATCGTCCTCTGGTAATGGGGCACGGCGCGGAGTCAAAGACTTAGTGTCCCATTGTTCTATTAATGGACTAGCTTGTCCAGTCTGGCCAACAGGAGTGGGCACTCCAGTGGCACCTATATGGGCCAAAAGCAACTGTTGAATGTCTGGTTTAGTTAACCCTATCGCATCAAGATTCCTACGTAGACATTCAAACCGTAACTCCTCACCTGTCATAACCAAAATGTCATTTATGGACAGTTGGGGCTGAACGTCAGGATTTGCCTCGGCCATTATAATGGTACCGAAGGAAATTAATTAGTAAGCAAGAACTGTGTAACGTTTGGACACAATTTATATGCAGTTTGCAAGTAATTAAATGCTTTGAGGAATGACAAGAATTGATTCGTATGTATGTATTAACTGTCAATTAATTTGTGTAAGGTTATGTGAAGTTAGAACTGTATATTAGGAAGGTGTATTTGTTATAGTTAATAAGAATGCAATGCCAGTTACTATGTGGGTGTGATTGGCTAACGTTATGTTAACACGGCGTTACAAGTGACAGTTTAAAAAAAACATGTATCATATACACCCCACACTATCATCCAGTCACGTACACACACACTTATATACACACAGGTTTATAGTCCGCTATTATCAAATGCACAATTGGAAATGTAGGCACGGGTATAAACCTACTATTGTACACCTTTGCTCGAGGTGACCTACTCCCAAAATACCGATTGACTAAGATGACAACAATTTATGTTGACACACTCTGCACTTAGTCTAAATCAAAACTATTAATACAACTGGGCAGGGACTACAGCACAAATACGAACAGCTAGTACGGTGAGCTAATAGCCTAACACCGTCAGCAGGTGTCCCTTACAGACCAAAGTTACTTGCTTACACACAATCACTATAAGCGAATACAAATTATTAACTCTGGCTTTTAGTCACTTACATTACTTACTCTGCACAGAGCACTTACTGGTTTGTAATGCCAGTGAAATCAAGTGACTAACTATGCCCAAAAACATAAAGCGGCTTACGCCAACACGCAGTCAAAACAGATACTACGTAAATACAACTGCTGTATACAAAATACGGCAACACCTGTATTATTAACCGCAGTAGTGCAACCAAATTAGTACAAGTGGATAGCCTATCACCTTATAGACGATTTATTGGCCTATCCTATCAGGACGGATCACCGACTACTCCCGAAACTGTTCGGAGGTGTACGATATCATTCACGAAACCTATCACAACTGATCCCGGACGAGCCCCCAAATGTTACGGTTACTACCACTCTGCCAGCTGATATTATTGGCTCGATGTCTAATATTACATGTAGGCCTATGGCAAAGACAACAACGGTGGAGTTATTTATAATTATTAAACAATAATATCGGACAGTGTAAGCATGCAGCGATGGTAGCCACAGACACGGCAACAGTCACGGTATAATTCAACAACTAAATAGGGCAAACGAAAATGAACTAAAAGTGCAGCGAAGCAGCAGCAGCAGCAATCGCAACATACGAGCATAGGAATAGCGGCAGTGACGATCTTGTTCAACGTTCAAGAGCAGGATGACGTGGACGTCTCCGTCAGCGGTTTCCGGAAAACCACGAGGTCGTACTTCGGCGCGTCAGCGGCAGCAAAGTTCCGGTTCGACGACCGACGGCCGGATGCAACGACGTACACTTCACTTTGTACCGTTGAAGCACCTCGTCGTCGTTGGCTTCAGTGTACGCGAAGAACAGTTCAACTGCGCGGCCATCCTGACTGAACTCAGCAACACTTGCTTAAGGATTCCATCGTTGACAAAAACACGTCCGTCCTCTTGTATCGACAAACGGCAAAAGCCAGGAGTTCACGCATTCGACGATCAGCTTGACCGTCACACCTCAGCTACGTTTCCGCACCTGACCGGTCCAGAATATTCATTCAGCCAGCCAGCCGCCCAGCGCTTGCAGCAGGCGCGAAAAACAACTGAAACCAAACGTCTAGACTAAAGGCCTGTTCACATCACCCGAACATAAAGGCCCATTCCCAACATTTCCCCCGCCAACGTTGCACAAGCTAGTAGGATAATAATATGGCTAGTACTAGTGCGAAAACTACTAGTATGAATCTAGTAGTAACGTAACATCCACGACAGAGCGAAAAGAAATTACATTATCAACAAAACTAAAGCATACGAGTCAAACAATAATCAATTATCAAATATAACATAACACAATGACAATCAGAGCAAACCAAATCAGTTCGAACATAGTTATTAGTTATGTACCGATTACTCTAGTGACACAACATGCTATAACTAAAGCATTATCATGCACAATCGTACAGAATAACAACTTATGCATTCAATGAGTCTTAGATTGTCATTCAACACTAAATTATATTTTATCAACATTAAAGCAATATAAAGAGAATATACAAACATCACTGTGAGACAACGGGACGACTTAGTATATCTGGCAGAGCATTATCCTTCCCTGGCCGATGTCTCACATCCAAATTATACTGTTCGAGCTCAAGACTCCAACGGAGTAGTTTCTGATTTTGGCTAGACATCCTTCGCAGAAACTGCAGGGGACTATGATCTGTATAGACCCGCACAGGACTTGAGCCAAAATAAACACTGAAGGTACGGACAGCTAGAATAAGACCTAGTGCCTCCTTCTCTACTGTCGAGTAGTGCTTTTGATGGGAGTCCAGCTTTTTGCTATAATAGCAAATGGGATGCTCTAACCCATCTATTTCCTGAAACAACACGGCTCCAATAGCTACATCGGACGCGTCCACTGCCAAACAGAAAGGCTTGGTAAAGTCTGGAGGACGCAGAATTGGTTGAGTAGTTAGCCGAGATTTGATGTCCAAAAAGGCTTGTTCGGCGTGGGGCGTCCACACAAACTTGGTTCCTTTTTTAAGTAGGTCAGACAGACATGCAGAAATTTGAGCAAAATGGGGCACAAATTTGCGGTAATACCCCGCCAATCCCAAAAACTGTTGCAGTTGCCTCCGAGTGGTGGGTGGCGAAAACTCAAGCAATGCCTGTACTTTCTGCGCACGTGGCTGAACGCGTCCGAGGCCTACGTGATGCCCAAGGTAATCAACCTCAGCTACCGCGAAGTGACACTTGTTGGGACTAAGGGTCAGATTTGCACTTCTCACCCGAGTTAGCACAGCATGAATGTGGGCTAAGTGCTCCTCCCATGTGTTACTAAAAATGATGATGTCATCAAGGTAAGCCGCACAAAATTCTTCTAAACCCATCAGAAGTTTGCTGACCAAACGGGAGAAGGTAGCCGGTGCATTTCGTAAGCCAAAAGGCATATAACGCCATTGAAAGTGTCCATAGGGCGTAACAAAAGCCGAAATTGGCACCGAGGCATCGTCTAGAGGTACTTGCCAATACCCACGGGTCATGTCCAGCTTGGTCAAAAACTTGGCCTTTCCGATTCTGTCCAACAAATCTTCAATCCGGGGTAGAGGAAATGGGTCCGGGACGGTAATACTATTGACTTTGCGAAAATCAGTGCATAACCGCAGCGTACCGTCAGCCTTCGGCACCATCACTATTGGGGATGCCCACGGACTGCTGCTTTCCTCGATAATACCCTGGTCTAGGAGGTTGGAAAGTTCTTCTTGCAGGACTCTAGCCTTGTCGGGGCTTTGTCGATATGGCGTACAGCGTATGGGGCGTGTATCCGGGGATAACTCAATATGATGGACGCCTAGTGTAGTTCTTCCTGGCTTATCCGAGAACACATAGGCAAACTCCGTTAATAACTTAGAGAGATCAGAAGTTTGCGAAGACGTGAGTTGTTCGCCTAACTTCGACAGCAGAGTATCAGGAACTGTGGTCGGCAGCGCTAAAGAAGTGGGAGCGATGCACTCAGGCACATCTAAAACGGTTTGCTGAACCATTACTTCCACAACGGTAGTGGATGATGGTGAATCCAAAACAAAATCCCGCTCATGATACATCTTGAGCAAGTTTACATGACAGACACGTTTCTTTTTACGCCGGTCTGGGGTAGAAACAACGTAGTCAACAGGTCCGATCTGTTGCTCTATCACGTACGGACCATGGAATTTGGTTTGTAATGGGTTCCCAGGACTAGGAAGAAACACAAGGACTTTGTCTCCCGGCTTGAAGGTTCGGAGACGAGCACGGCGGTCATACCAGACCTTGGCCTTGGTTCTTTCCTGGGTAGCCTGTTGGTTAGCTATTTCTAAAGCATGTCGGAGGTGCTGGCGAGTATTGAGCATAAATTCTACAACGCTTTGCTTTGCAGTGCTCAAATCAGTTTCCCTCAGCCAGGCAGACTTCAAAAGCGATAATGGACCGGGTACCGAACGACCAAACATTAGTTCAAACGGGCTGCAGCCTAAGGTTTCAACAGGTACTTCTCGGTATGCAAACAATACCCATGGTAAGGCTGTATCCCATGAGTCTGGAAACTGCTCGGATAGCGAGCGAAGCATGGTCTTCAGCGTACCGTTAAAACGTTCACAAGCCCCATTGGTTTGCGGATGATACGGGCTCGTGCGGACGTGATTAATAGCGAAATCATTTAGAAAGACTTGCATCAACTCCGACATGAAGTCGCTACCTTGGTCTGATAAGATCTCTTGGGGAAAACCGAAACGGCTGAATACGGTTCCCAACGCCTGAGCAACATCTGCGGCCGTATGCCGTTTCAAAGGAACAGCTTCCGGAAAATGGGTGCAGAGATCTAGAACTGTGAGAATGTATCGGTTACCGGACTCTTTGCAAACAGGAAGTGGTCCTATGATGTCGATAGCAACCTGCACGAAAGGTTCAGTTACCAATGGTATGCTCTGTAACGGAGCTGGTGCAGGACTTTTACCTTTTCCAATTCGTTGACAAACATCGCAAGAACGACAATAGTTTTTAGTGTCGCGAGAGACAGATGGCCAAAAAAAATGGCGAAGTAGTCTATTTTGGGTTTTGGCTACCCCCAAGTGCCCAGACGCAGGGATATCATGTGCAATCTGGAGCAACTTGACACGTAAAGAGGAAGGGACAACGATCTGATGAATACTACTTTCCGGCGGATCTAGCTTGTTACGCCAATTACGAATGAGTACTCCCGAAAGTATGACATAACGGTCGTCACCCTTACCAACTGACTCAAAAATTTGTGACAGTTCTGGATCACTTTGCTGCAACCTAATAAGCTCAGCCCGGTCAACCAGCTCAAAAGGAATGGGAGCTGGGATTTCTGTCTGTTCAAATAATGAGGCCAAGCCCATATCTGATGAGTTATCTGTCCCCGTGGAATCATCAGACACCGAGTGAGTGGCTTGCGCCGCATCCGGACTTGCCTGTTGCCGCAGAGCAGCCGTCTGTGACCTAGTAACCACACCTACGTCGACCGGTGGTACGTTGGGGCAAAGGTCGTTACCAATCAGCAGGTCCACACCAACCGGAAGAGTAGGAACAAGGCCACAAAGGAATGTTCCGGAACATAGTTTACCTTTAATGGTGATGCTGACCAGGGGAACGGATACGATTTTCCCTGTTATCCCCTTAATAAGCCGATGTTCCCCAGTGAAGGAGTAATCTGACTCGGGAATAGTTTGGCTGCAGACCAGGGACTGTAGAGCACCAGTATCCCGTAGGGCACGAACCACGTGTCGATAAGAATTAGGCGCTATGACCGTGACCAGGGTACAATGATCTTTAAAACGAGAATCTACATCGTCGTCCCTCTGCATGGCTACTTCTTCCGCGAAGACTTGGGTTTCAGGGTTGGGTACAGTAGAAACTAACCCGACCGAAACTTTGTCTGGATTCTCCTTAGCCAGTCTTTTACGACAGGCGGACATAATATGCCCAGGTTTCCTACAGTAGTAACAAACCACTTTACTACTTCTGTCACCTATAAATCCACTAGACTTGGGTTTGGTTTGAAAATCGTGAAATTTGGGCTCTACCTGTGTTTTCACGGTGGAATTGGATGACGCAGCGCTATGCTGACTAATACCTGATTTCCCACAACCTGGCTCAAATTTCGACTTCGGTTTCCAGTCATGTCCCCTAATGGTTGGGCGCTCTGCCTTACGCACCGCCACAAACTGGTCAGCTAGCCTAGCAGCCTCAGCCAAGGTTTTGGGTTTTTGATCTATCAGCCAAAGCCGAAGGTCGGTATCAACACTACTGTTAAATTGCTCCCGCTGTATGAGATCGCGGAGTAATGTGACGTCAGAATAGGTACCCTCGCTCTCTAACCATCGAGTAAACTGTGTGGTGAGGCGGAAAGCGAACTCAGAGTAAGTTTCTGAGTGACTTTTGGTCAGACCTCGGAATCGCTTGCGGTACACCTCAGGAACGACTGAATAAGCGTTAAGAAGTGCCGCCTTAAGTGTAGGATAGTCGCGACATTCCTCTACTGACAGCTCTGTAAAGACCTTGAGAGCCTTACCAGTAAGGTGAGCCTGAAGCACTGCCGTATATTTATCTAGCGGAAAAGCATTTATCTCTGCTATTTTCTCGAAAGAGATCAGAAATGTTTCAACGTCGTGTTCCGTAAATTTTGGAATCAGTTTGACAGCGGCATCTACGCGAAAAGAAGCCGGTTGCGTTTGAGCGGGGCCTGTAGAAGACAGCCGGCTAGATTCTAGCTCAAGCTTCCGCATCTCAAACCGCCTCTCACGCTCTCGCTCCTGCCTCTCATGTTCTCGATCTCGCTCTCGCTCTTGCCTCTCATATTCCAGTTCCAGCCGACGAAGTTGCAACTGTAAGTCGGATGGACTAGAAGGATGACCGATGGGCCCTGGGCCTCGCTCACTTTGCTGACGTTGAAATCCTAACCCCGGCCTGGTTTGTCCTGCTTCGGGTTGATTAAGCTGTAACTTGATCTCACCCGAACTAGACGTAAAGTTGGCAGCAGGAAAAAACGGAGGCTCTTCCAATTTTGCTTTGATACTCAGAGTATCGTCATCTGGTAATGGGGCACGGTGCGGAGTCAAAGGCCTAGTGTCCCATTGTTCTATTAATGGACTAGCTTGTCCAGTTTGGCCAACAGGAGTGGGCACTCCAGTGGCACCTATATGGGCCAAAAGCAACTGTTGAATGTCTGGTTTAGTTAATCCTATCGCATCAAGATTCCTACGTAGACATTCAAACCGTAACTCCTCACCTGTCATAACCAAAATGTCATTTATGGACAGTTGGGGCTGAACGTCAGGATCTGCCTCGGCCATTATAATGGTGCCGAAGGAAATTAATTAGTAAGCAAGAACTGTGTAACGTTTGGACACAATTTATACGCAGTTCGCAAGTAATTAGATGCTTTGAGGAATGACAAGAATTGATTCGTATGTATGTATTAACTGTCAATTAATTTGTGTAAGATTATGTGAAGTTAGAACTGTATGTTAGGAAGGTGTATTTGTTATAGTTAATAAGAATGCAATGCCAGTTACTGTGTGGGTGTGATTAGCTAACGTTATGTTAACGCGGCGTTACAAGTGACAGTTTAAAAAAAAAGAAAAACATGTATCATAATTATACACCCCACCCTATCATCCAGTCACATACACACACACACACTTATACACACACAGGTTTATAGTCCGCTATTATCAAATGCACAATTGGAAATGTAGGCACGGGTATAAACCTATTATTGTACCCCTTTGCTCGAGGTGACCTACTCCCCAAAATACCGATTGACTAAGATGACAACAATTTATGTTGACACACTTTGCACTTAGTCTAAATCAAAACTATTAATACAACTGGGCAGGGACTACAGCACAATACGAACAGCTAGTACGGTGAGCTAATAGCCTAACACCGTTAGCAGGTGTCCCTTCCAGACCAAAGTTACTTGCTTACACACAATTACTATAAGCGAATACAAATTATTAACTCTGGCTTTTAGTCACTTACATTACTTACTCTGCACAGAGCACTTACTGGTTTGTAATGCCAGTGAAATCAAGTGACTAACTATGCCCAAAAACATAAAGCGGCTTACGCCAACACGCAGTCAAAACAGATACTACGTAAATACAACTGCTGTATACAAAATACGGCAACACCTGTATTATTAACCGCAGTAGTGCAACCAAATTAGTACAAGTGGATAGCCTATCACCTTATAGACGATTTATTGGCCTATCCTATCAGGACGGATCACCGACTACTCCCGAAACTGTTCGGAGGTGTACGATATCATTCACGAAACCTATCACAACTGATCCCGGACGAGCCCCCAAATGTTACGGTTACTACCACTCTGCCAGCTGATATTATTGGCTCGATGTCTAATATTACATGTAGGCCTATGGCAAAGACAACAACGGTGGAGTTATTTATAATTATTAAACAATAATATCGGACAGTGTAAGCATGCAGCGATGGTAGCCACAGACACGGCAACAGTCACGGTATAATTCAACAACTAAATAGGGCAAACGAAAATGAACTAAAAGTGCAGCGAAGCAGCAGCAGCAGCAATCGCAACATACGAGCATAGGAATAGCGGCAGTGACGATCTTGTTCAACGTTCAAGAGCAGGATGACGTGGACGTCTCCGTCAGCGGTTTCCGGAAAACCACGAGGTCGTACTTCGGCGCGTCAGCGGCAGCAAAGTTCCGGTTCGACGACCGACGGCCGGATGCAACGACGTACACTTCACTTTGTACCGTTGAAGCACCTCGTCGTCGTTGGCTTCAGTGTACGCGAAGAACAGTTCAACTGCGCGGCCATCCTGACTGAACTCAGCAACACTTGCTTAAGGATTCCATCGTTGACAAAAACACGTCCGTCCTCTTGTATCGACAAACGGCAAAAGCCAGGAGTTCACGCATTCGACGATCAGCTTGACCGTCACACCTCAGCTACGTTTCCGCACCTGACCGGTCCAGAATATTCATTCAGCCAGCCAGCCGCCCAGCGCTTGCAGCAGGCGCGAAAAACAACTGAAACCAAACGTCTAGACTAAAGGCCTGTTCACATCACCCGAACATAAAGGCCCATTCCCAACATTTCCCCCGCCAACGTTGCACAAGCTAGTAGGATAATAATATGGCTAGTACTAGTGCGAAAACTACTAGTATGAATCTAGTAGTAACGTAACATCCACGACAGAGCGAAAAGAAATTACATTATCAACAAAACTAAAGCATACGAGTCAAACAATAATCAATTATCAAATATAACATAACACAATGACAATCAGAGCAAACCAAATCAGTTCGAACATAGTTATTAGTTATGTACCGATTACTCTAGTGACACAACATGCTATAACTAAAGCATTATCATGCACAATCGTACAGAATAACAACTTATGCATTCAATGAGTCTTAGATTGTCATTCAACACTAAATTATATTTTATCAACATTAAAGCAATATAAAGAGAATATACAAACATCACTGTGAGACAACGGGACGACTTAGTATATCTGGCAGAGCATTATCCTTCCCTGGCCGATGTCTCACATCCAAATTATACTGTTCGAGCTCAAGACTCCAACGGAGTAGTTTCTGATTTTGGCTAGACATCCTTCGCAGAAACTGCAGGGGACTATGATCTGTATAGACCCGCACAGGACTTGAGCCAAAATAAACACTGAAGGTACGGACAGCTAGAATAAGACCTAGTGCCTCCTTCTCTACTGTCGAGTAGTGCTTTTGATGGGAGTCCAGCTTTTTGCTATAATAGCAAATGGGATGCTCTAACCCATCTATTTCCTGAAACAACACGGCTCCAATAGCTACATCGGACGCGTCCACTGCCAAACAGAAAGGCTTGGTAAAGTCTGGAGGACGCAGAATTGGTTGAGTAGTTAGCCGAGATTTGATGTCCAAAAAGGCTTGTTCGGCGTGGGGCGTCCACACAAACTTGGTTCCTTTTTTAAGTAGGTCAGACAGACATGCAGAAATTTGAGCAAAATGGGGCACAAATTTGCGGTAATACCCCGCCAATCCCAAAAACTGTTGCAGTTGCCTCCGAGTGGTGGGTGGCGAAAACTCAAGCAATGCCTGTACTTTCTGCGCACGTGGCTGAACGCGTCCGAGGCCTACGTGATGCCCAAGGTAATCAACCTCAGCTACCGCGAAGTGACACTTGTTGGGACTAAGGGTCAGATTTGCACTTCTCACCCGAGTTAGCACAGCATGAATGTGGGCTAAGTGCTCCTCCCATGTGTTACTAAAAATGATGATGTCATCAAGGTAAGCCGCACAAAATTCTTCTAAACCCATCAGAAGTTTGCTGACCAAACGGGAGAAGGTAGCCGGTGCATTTCGTAAGCCAAAAGGCATATAACGCCATTGAAAGTGTCCATAGGGCGTAACAAAAGCCGAAATTGGCACCGAGGCATCGTCTAGAGGTACTTGCCAATACCCACGGGTCATGTCCAGCTTGGTCAAAAACTTGGCCTTTCCGATTCTGTCCAACAAATCTTCAATCCGGGGTAGAGGAAATGGGTCCGGGACGGTAATACTATTGACTTTGCGAAAATCAGTGCATAACCGCAGCGTACCGTCAGCCTTCGGCACCATCACTATTGGGGATGCCCACGGACTGCTGCTTTCCTCGATAATACCCTGGTCTAGGAGGTTGGAAAGTTCTTCTTGCAGGACTCTAGCCTTGTCGGGGCTTTGTCGATATGGCGTACAGCGTATGGGGCGTGTATCCGGGGATAACTCAATATGATGGACGCCTAGTGTAGTTCTTCCTGGCTTATCCGAGAACACATAGGCAAACTCCGTTAATAACTTAGAGAGATCAGAAGTTTGCGAAGACGTGAGTTGTTCGCCTAACTTCGACAGCAGAGTATCAGGAACTGTGGTCGGCAGCGCTAAAGAAGTGGGAGCGATGCACTCAGGCACATCTAAAACGGTTTGCTGAACCATTACTTCCACAACGGTAGTGGATGATGGTGAATCCAAAACAAAATCCCGCTCATGATACATCTTGAGCAAGTTTACATGACAGACACGTTTCTTTTTACGCCGGTCTGGGGTAGAAACAACGTAGTCAACAGGTCCGATCTGTTGCTCTATCACGTACGGACCATGGAATTTGGTTTGTAATGGGTTCCCAGGACTAGGAAGAAACACAAGGACTTTGTCTCCCGGCTTGAAGGTTCGGAGACGAGCACGGCGGTCATACCAGACCTTGGCCTTGGTTCTTTCCTGGGTAGCCTGTTGGTTAGCTATTTCTAAAGCATGTCGGAGGTGCTGGCGAGTATTGAGCATAAATTCTACAACGCTTTGCTTTGCAGTGCTCAAATCAGTTTCCCTCAGCCAGGCAGACTTCAAAAGCGATAATGGACCGGGTACCGAACGACCAAACATTAGTTCAAACGGGCTGCAGCCTAAGGTTTCAACAGGTACTTCTCGGTATGCAAACAATACCCATGGTAAGGCTGTATCCCATGAGTCTGGAAACTGCTCGGATAGCGAGCGAAGCATGGTCTTCAGCGTACCGTTAAAACGTTCACAAGCCCCATTGGTTTGCGGATGATACGGGCTCGTGCGGACGTGATTAATAGCGAAATCATTTAGAAAGACTTGCATCAACTCCGACATGAAGTCGCTACCTTGGTCTGATAAGATCTCTTGGGGAAAACCGAAACGGCTGAATACGGTTCCCAACGCCTGAGCAACATCTGCGGCCGTATGCCGTTTCAAAGGAACAGCTTCCGGAAAATGGGTGCAGAGATCTAGAACTGTGAGAATGTATCGGTTACCGGACTCTTTGCAAACAGGAAGTGGTCCTATGATGTCGATAGCAACCTGCACGAAAGGTTCAGTTACCAATGGTATGCTCTGTAACGGAGCTGGTGCAGGACTTTTACCTTTTCCAATTCGTTGACAAACATCGCAAGAACGACAATAGTTTTTAGTGTCGCGAGAGACAGATGGCCAAAAAAAATGGCGAAGTAGTCTATTTTGGGTTTTGGCTACCCCCAAGTGCCCAGACGCAGGGATATCATGTGCAATCTGGAGCAACTTGACACGTAAAGAGGAAGGGACAACGATCTGATGAATACTACTTTCCGGCGGATCTAGCTTGTTACGCCAATTACGAATGAGTACTCCCGAAAGTATGACATAACGGTCGTCACCCTTACCAACTGACTCAAAAATTTGTGACAGTTCTGGATCACTTTGCTGCAACCTAATAAGCTCAGCCCGGTCAACCAGCTCAAAAGGAATGGGAGCTGGGATTTCTGTCTGTTCAAATAATGAGGCCAAGCCCATATCTGATGAGTTATCTGTCCCCGTGGAATCATCAGACACCGAGTGAGTGGCTTGCGCCGCATCCGGACTTGCCTGTTGCCGCAGAGCAGCCGTCTGTGACCTAGTAACCACACCTACGTCGACCGGTGGTACGTTGGGGCAAAGGTCGTTACCAATCAGCAGGTCCACACCAACCGGAAGAGTAGGAACAAGGCCACAAAGGAATGTTCCGGAACATAGTTTACCTTTAATGGTGATGCTGACCAGGGGAACGGATACGATTTTCCCTGTTATCCCCTTAATAAGCCGATGTTCCCCAGTGAAGGAGTAATCTGACTCGGGAATAGTTTGGCTGCAGACCAGGGACTGTAGAGCACCAGTATCCCGTAGGGCACGAACCACGTGTCGATAAGAATTAGGCGCTATGACCGTGACCAGGGTACAATGATCTTTAAAACGAGAATCTACATCGTCGTCCCTCTGCATGGCTACTTCTTCCGCGAAGACTTGGGTTTCAGGGTTGGGTACAGTAGAAACTAACCCGACCGAAACTTTGTCTGGATTCTCCTTAGCCAGTCTTTTACGACAGGCGGACATAATATGCCCAGGTTTCCTACAGTAGTAACAAACCACTTTACTACTTCTGTCACCTATAAATCCACTAGACTTGGGTTTGGTTTGAAAATCGTGAAATTTGGGCTCTACCTGTGTTTTCACGGTGGAATTGGATGACGCAGCGCTATGCTGACTAATACCTGATTTCCCACAACCTGGCTCAAATTTCGACTTCGGTTTCCAGTCATGTCCCCTAATGGTTGGGCGCTCTGCCTTACGCACCGCCACAAACTGGTCAGCTAGCCTAGCAGCCTCAGCCAAGGTTTTGGGTTTTTGATCTATCAGCCAAAGCCGAAGGTCGGTATCAACACTACTGTTAAATTGCTCCCGCTGTATGAGATCGCGGAGTAATGTGACGTCAGAATAGGTACCCTCGCTCTCTAACCATCGAGTAAACTGTGTGGTGAGGCGGAAAGCGAACTCAGAGTAAGTTTCTGAGTGACTTTTGGTCAGACCTCGGAATCGCTTGCGGTACACCTCAGGAACGACTGAATAAGCGTTAAGAAGTGCCGCCTTAAGTGTAGGATAGTCGCGACATTCCTCTACTGACAGCTCTGTAAAGACCTTGAGAGCCTTACCAGTAAGGTGAGCCTGAAGCACTGCCGTATATTTATCTAGCGGAAAAGCATTTATCTCTGCTATTTTCTCGAAAGAGATCAGAAATGTTTCAACGTCGTGTTCCGTAAATTTTGGAATCAGTTTGACAGCGGCATCTACGCGAAAAGAAGCCGGTTGCGTTTGAGCGGGGCCTGTAGAAGACAGCCGGCTAGATTCTAGCTCAAGCTTCCGCATCTCAAACCGCCTCTCACGCTCTCGCTCCTGCCTCTCATGTTCTCGATCTCGCTCTCGCTCTTGCCTCTCATATTCCAGTTCCAGCCGACGAAGTTGCAACTGTAAGTCGGATGGACTAGAAGGATGACCGATGGGCCCTGGGCCTCGCTCACTTTGCTGACGTTGAAATCCTAACCCCGGCCTGGTTTGTCCTGCTTCGGGTTGATTAAGCTGTAACTTGATCTCACCCGAACTAGACGTAAAGTTGGCAGCAGGAAAAAACGGAGGCTCTTCCAATTTTGCTTTGATACTCAGAGTATCGTCATCTGGTAATGGGGCACGGTGCGGAGTCAAAGGCCTAGTGTCCCATTGTTCTATTAATGGACTAGCTTGTCCAGTTTGGCCAACAGGAGTGGGCACTCCAGTGGCACCTATATGGGCCAAAAGCAACTGTTGAATGTCTGGTTTAGTTAATCCTATCGCATCAAGATTCCTACGTAGACATTCAAACCGTAACTCCTCACCTGTCATAACCAAAATGTCATTTATGGACAGTTGGGGCTGAACGTCAGGATTTGCCTCGGCCATTATAATGGTACCGA
>Ga0209678_1000415_pt1 | contig 14475 bp, 20 predicted proteins | sample WorMetilvaeELBA1_FD_187404 | JGI IMG/M metagenome (GOLD analysis project Ga0209678, IMG submission 187404) | Marine gutless worms symbiont microbial communities from Max Planck institute for Marine Microbiology, Germany - Olavius ilvae ELBA.1... ...
CGAACTCCACGCCGCCATAGCCCGCATCATCGACCGCTTCCCGCCAACCCAATGCGCCGCCTTCTTCGCAAACGCCGGCTACGCTTCCGCCTAATGCGATCCCGCTCTAGTCGAGCGGCAGCGCGGCGCCCTCGTCGACATGGTGGCGGATCTGCCGTGGCGCCTCGTGGCGCATGACGCAGACCCGCTCGTCGCCGTCGCGCACGTAGAACGAGGCGGTCTCGTTCGTGGCCTCGACGAGCGCGCGCAGCACCGGCCGCACGTGCGGGCCGAAATCGAAATGGCGGCGGTACAGCTCGCCCAGCGTCAGGACCGCCGGCCCCAACCAAAACCGCCCGTGTCGGCGTCGCGCCGCAGGTAGCCGAAGTGCTCCAGCGAGCCGCACAGGCGCAGGATCGTGCTCTTGTAGAGGCCCGTCGCCCCCGCGAGCTCCCTGAGCGAGAGGGCCCCTTGCTCCGCCGTGAACGCGCCGAGAATTCCCAGCGCCCGCTCCACCGCCTCGACGCGATCCGTGGCCATGGCTGCCCCGTGGTTTGCGGACCCGACCGCCGTACCGTAAAATAGAACGACGGTCTACTCAACAGAACGCTTGGGGAGGGTGAACCGTGACGGCACCGCTCGCGGGCATCCGCGTTCTGGACCTGACGAACGTGCTGGCGGGACCGTTCTGCGCCCACCAGATCGCCCTCATGGGCGCCGACGTGGTCAAAGTCGAGATTCCGAAAACCGGCGACCTGGCGCGGCAGCTCGGCGCCGACCCGGAGCTCAACCGGCGTCTCATGGGCGTCTCGTTCCTGGCCCAGAATAGCGGCAAACGGTCGCTCACGCTCAATCTCAAGGCGCCGGCCGGCACGGCAGCGTTCCTGCGCCTGGTCGACGGCGCCGACGTCGTGGTCGAGAACTTCCGCCCGGGCGTGATGGAGCGCCTGGGCCTCGGCGCGGCGACGCTGCGGTCGCGCAACCCGCGCCTCGTCTACTGCGCGATCTCCGGCTTCGGCCAGGACGGGCCGATGCGCGCCCTGCCCGCCTACGACCAGATCATCCGGGGCCTGTCGGGGGTTATGAGCATTACAGGCGACCCCGACAGCGCGCCGCTGAGGGTCGGCTATCCCATCGCCGACACGGTCGGCGGCCTGACCGCCGCGTTCGCGATTGCCGCCGCGCTGGCCGGACGCGCCGCCACCGGCAAGGGCGCCACCATCGACGTCTCCATGCTGGCCTCGGTGCTGGCGACCATGGGCTGGGCGGTGTCGAACCACCCGGTCGCCGGCAAACCACCGCTGCCGCTGGGCAACGACAACGTCACCGCCAGCCCGTCCGGCGCCTTCGCCTGCGCCGACGCGCCGTTGAATATCGCCGCCAACAAGCAGGAGCAGTTCGAGGCCGTGGCCCGCGTCGTCGGCCGGCCGGACCTGATCGACGACCCGCGGTTCGAAACGCGCCAGGCGCGCCTCGACCACCGCGCCGCGCTGACGGCCGAGCTGGAGGCGGCGCTGGCCGCGCGCCCGGCTGCCGCCTGGGAAGCCGAGCTGAACGCCGCCGGCGTGCCGGCCGGGCGCATTCTCGGCGTGCCGGAGATCCTGGAGCACCCGCAGGTGCGCGACCGCGGCATGATCGGCCGCTTCGACGACGTGCCCGGCGTCGGCCGCCCCATCGAGATCGCCCGCACCGGCGTCAAGCTGGACGGCGCGGCGCCCCAGGTCGAGGTGCCGCCGCCGGAGCTCGGCGCCCACACCGACGCGGTGTTGGCGGAAGCGGGGTTCAGTGCCTCGGAAATCGCCGAGCTGCACGACGCGGGGCGCTATGACCGACGCCGACAAGGCCGTGCGCGACTGGTGGCGCACGTCAATCATCGACATGGAGCCGGGAGCCATCCGCTTCGCCGGCACGCCGGTGGAGAAGCTGATTGGCACCATCAGCTTCCCGCAGATGATCTGGTTGATGACGCGCGGGGCGTTGCCCAGTGAGGCTGAGGCCAAGCTGCTGGAGTGCGCGCTGGTCGCTGCCGTCGACCACGGGCCGCAGGCGCCCAGCATCGCCATCGCCCGCATGGCCGCGACCTGCGGCGTCGGCCTCAACAACGCCATGGCCTCGGCGCTCAACGTGCTGGGCGACGTGCACGGCGGCGCCGGCGAGCAGGCGATGGCGGTGTACCTGGACGCCGAGGCGGCCTGGCGCGACGGCGCGACGCTCGAGGCCGCGGTCTCAAACGCGATCGACCGGGCCCCGCGCTACCTGCCGGGCTTCGGCCACCGGTTTCACCCCGTCGACCCCCGCGCGCCGCGGTTGTTGGAACTGGTCGACGCGGCGGCGGCCGAGGGCACGGTGCAAGGGCGGTTCGCCGCGGTGGCCCGCGCCATCGAGGCCGTGCTGGAGGCCCGCAAAGGCAATCGCATCCCCATGAACATCGACGGCGCGACGGCAGTGATCTTCGCCGAACTGGGCTTCCCGCCGCCTTTGGCACGTGGGCTGTTCTGCCTGTCGCGCGCGGTCGGCATCCTGGCCCACGCCTGGGAGCAGACCCAGCAAGGCGGCCGCAACAAGGGGCCGGTGCCGCCGGACTTCATCTGGACCTACGACGGCCCGGCCGTTAACCACGTCGACACAAAGGGTGGCGACGCCAGCGATCCATCGGGCTAGGATCGCGCGAAACGGACGTGGGCGGGCTTCCGCCGCGAACCGGGCGGTCTCTCGTTGGCCGCAACCTGTAGAGTGTCGACAAAGAGACTAGGGAGGAAACAACATCATGCGTTCTGTTACCGGAGTTTCGCGCCGCACCGCGCTCGCGGCGGTGCTGGCGGCCGGCGTCGGCCTGACCATGGCCGGCGGTGCCGGCGCGACCGACATCGACAGCATCCACTTCCTCATTCCCGGCGGCGCCGGCGGCGGCTGGGACGGCACCGCGCGCGGCACGGGCGAAGCCCTGACGGGCGCCGGCATCGTCGGCAGCGCGACCTACGAGAACATGTCGGGCGGCGGCGGCGGCAAGGCCATCGGCTGGCTGATCGAGAACGCGGACTCGAACCGCGGCACGCTGATGGTCAATTCGACGCCGATCGTCATCCGCTCGCTGACCAAGGTGTTCCCGCAGAACTTCCGCGACCTGACCCTGGTCGCCGGCACCATCGGCGACTACGCCGCGCTGGTCGTCGCCAAGGACAGCAAGTACCAGACCTTCGGCGAGGTCGTCGCGGCCTACAAGGCGGACGCCAAGAGCGTTGCTGTCGGCGGCGGCTCCGTGCCGGGCGGCATGGACCACCTGGTGGCCGCGATGGCGTTCAAGGCCGCGGGCGGCGACCCGACGACGGTCAAGTACATCCCGTTCGACGCCGGCGGCAAGCTGAACGCCGCGCTGCTGGCCGGTGAGGTCGACGTGGCCTCGACGGGCTTCTCGGAGGCGGTCGACCTGGCCCGCGCCGGCGAGGTCCGCATCGTCGCCATGACCGGCCCCGAGCGCAGCCAGGCCTTCGCCGACGCGCCGACGCTGAAGGAGCAGGGCTACGACGCCGAGTTCGTCAACTGGCGCGGCTTCTTCGCCGCCCCGGGCCTGTCCGACGCGGAGCGCGACGCCTACATCGCCGCGCTGGGCAAGATGTACGCCACGCCCGAGTGGGCCGCCGTGCGCGACCGCAACGGCTGGGTCGACATCTACAACCCGGGCGACAAGTTCGAGGCTTTCCTGGTCGACCAGGAAATGCAGATCGGCGACCTGATGACGGAACTCGGCTTCCTTCAGACCGAGACCCGACGGGGAGGCGCTGAAGCGCCTCCCCGTTTCACTGCCGCTGCGTTTGGGGGGACGCCATGGCGCTCGAACGCTGGATCGCCGTCTTTTTCCTGCTGTTCTCGCTCGTCTATGGCTACGGCGCGTTTGCCTACCCGCTGCTGCCGTTCGAGCAAAACATGGTGTTCCTGCCGAGCACCATGCCGATCGGCCTTTCCGGCCTCGGCGTCGTGCTGTCGCTGGTGATCCTGTTCGCCTCGAAACCGGCGAAGGCCGAGGAGGACGAGGGCGACGTCCTGGGCAACATCGACCCGCGCCACTGGCGCCGCTACAAGTTCGGCCAGGGCATCGGCCTGCTGGTCGCCATGACCGTCTATGCCCTCGCCATCTTCCCCATCGGCTTCATCGCCTCGACGACCCTGTTCCTGATCGGCAGCGCCATGATCCTGGGCGAGCGCCGGTTCGTGGTGCTCATCCCCGTCTCGCTCGTGGGCGCGCTGGTCGTCTGGTACCTGGTGCAGGAGGTTCTGGGCGTCTTCTTAAGGCCCTGGCCGGGGTTCCTCGTCTGATGCTCGAAGGACTGCTGCTCGGCCTCGGCGCCGCCCTCTCGTTCCAGAACCTGCTGATGGTCATGGCGGGGGTGCTGATCGGCACCTTCATCGGCATGCTACCGGGCCTGGGGCCGATCTCGATCATTGCCATCATGATCCCGGTCGCCATCAAGATCGGCGACCCGGCGGCGGCGCTGATCATGCTGGCCGGCGTCTACTACGGCGCCATCTTCGGCGGCTCGACCTCGTCGATCCTGATCAACGCGCCGGGCGTCGCCGGCACCGTGGCGACCGCCTTCGACGGCTATCCCATGGCGCGGCAGGGCAAGGCCGGCAAGGCGCTGACCATCGCCGCCATCGCCTCCTTCGCCGGCGGCAGCGTCGGCGCGCTGCTGCTGCTCGGCTTCGCGCCGGCGCTCTCGACCGTCGCCATCCTGTTCTGGTCGGCCGAGTACTTCGCGCTGATGGTCGTCGGGCTGACCGCCATCGCCGCCTTCGCCGGCACCGGCCAGGTCGCCAAGGCGCTGATGATGACGGTGTTCGGCCTGATGCTGGCGACCGTCGGCGAATCGTCCCTGTTCAACGCGCCGCGCTTCACGCTCGGCCTCCTGGACCTGCAGAGCGGCCTCGGCTTCGTGACGCTGGCGATGGCGCTCTTCGCGCTGCCCGAAGCGCTCTACCTGGTCATCGACCCGAAGCGCGGGGCGCAGTCCGGCGCCGGCCAGGAGATCAAGGACCTGCGCATCACCCGCAAGGAGGCGCGGACCATCGCGCCGGTGATTGGCCGCCAGTCGCTGCAGGGCTTCTTCATCGGCGTGCTGCCCGGGGCGGGCGCCACCATCGCCTCGTTCCTGGGCTACGCCGTCGAGCGCAACATCGCCAAGCCCGAGGAGCAGAAGGAGTTCGGCCGCGGCTCGATCAAGGGCCTGGCGGCGCCGGAGACGGCCAACAACGCGGCGTGTACGGGTTCGTTCGTGCCCCTGCTCACGCTCGGAATCCCGGGCTCGGGCACGACGGCGATCCTGCTGGGTGCCCTGATCGCCCTCAACGTCGACCCGGGCCCGCGGCTGATGATCGACCGGCCGGAGATCTTCTGGTCGGTGATCATCTCCATGTACGTCGGCAACATCATCCTCTTGGTGCTGAACCTGCCGCTGATCCCCTACATCGCAAAGCTGCTGGCCGTGCCGCGCAACTACCTGATCCCGTTCATTCTTTTCTTCGCGATGTCGGGCGTCTACATCGGTCAGAACAACGCGACGGAGCTGTTGCTGCTGATCGGCCTCGGCGTCTTCGCCACCATCATGCGCTTCGCCGACTACCCGTTGGCGCCGCTCTTGATCGGCTTCATTTTGGGCCAGATGATGGAGGACAACTTCGGCCGCGCCATGCGCAACGCCGACGGCCTCAGCTTCATCTGGGAGCGGCCGATGACCCTCGGCCTGCTGCTGCTGGCCCTCGTGCTGGTGTTCCTGCCGGCCTGGCGCGCGCGGCGCACGCGGCTCTACGGCTCCGGCGGCTGATGCGCCTCTTCAGCCCCACCGGCGCGCTCGGCTTCGGCTTCCTCGACGACTCGTTGAAACGCGCCGTCGCCATGAGCCCGGACGTGATTGCCTGCGACGGCGGCTCGACGGATTCCGGGCCGTTTTATCTCGGCGCCTCGAAACCCAAGATGTCGCGCGCCGCACTCAACCGCGACCTGCGCCGGCTGCTGCGCGCCCGTGACGAGTTGGGCGTGCCGCTGATCGTCGGCTCCTGCGGCACCTCGGGCACCGACGCCGGCGTCGACATGATGCGCGACCTCACCATCGAGATCGCCCGCGAGGAGGGTCTGAAGTTCGACCTGGGTCTCGTCTACGCCGAACAAGACCCTGACGTCATTGCGCAACGCTGGCGCGACGGCGGCGTCGCCGCCCTCCCCGGCGCCCCGGACATCACGGACGCGGACATCCAGGCGTGCGTCCACATCGTCGCCATGATGGGGGCGGAGCCGCTGCAGCACGCGCTGGCGCAGGGGGCGGACGTCGTGCTCGCCGGTCGCGCCTCGGACACGGCGCTGTTCGCCGCCGTGCCGCTCAGCGCCGGCCTGCCGCCGGGCCTGATCTGGCACTGCGCCAAGACCATCGAGTGCGGCGCCGTGTGCTCGACCGTGCCGCGCGGCGACGGCCTGGTGGCCGACATCGATGCCAATGGCTTCGAGGTCGAGCCGGCGGCGTTGGATGCCGGCTGTACGCCGCTCGGCATCGCGTCGCACACCCTCTACGAGAACGCCGACCCGATACTGATCCGCGCGCCCGCCGGCACCCTCGACACCTCGGGCGCCCGGTATACGGCCGTCGATGACCGTCGCACGCGCGTCGAAGGCTCGACCTTCCGCGAGGAGCCCTACACGGTGAAGCTGGAGGGCGCGGCGCCGGTCGGTTACCAGACGATCGCCATCGGCGCGGCGTGCGCGACCCGTTGATCCTGCAACAGATCGACCCCTGGCTCGGCGAGATGATGGATTTCTTCCGCGGGCGGGTGACCGAGGTCACCGGCGAGACCCTGGGCGACAAGGTCCACATCGACATCTCCGTCTACGGCCGCGACGCCGTGATGGGGGCGACGGAGCCGGTCGGTGCCATCGGCCACGAGGCCGGGCTGCTGTTCACCATCACCGCGCCGACGCAGGAGATGGCCAACGACGTCTGTCGCTTCGTCACCCACGTCGCCTCGCACTGGTCGATCCCCGAGTGGGACGGGTTCATTTCGGGCATCGCGTTCCCGTTCTCGCCACCGGAGATCGACCGCGGGATGGCCTACCGGTTCGCGTTGCACCATGTCGTCACGGAGGTCGCGCCGTTGGAGCTTTTCCGCTTCGAGCAGGTCCGCGTGTGACGCTGGGCGACCTGGCAAAACTGATCCGGTCGAAGAACGCCGGGCCGTTCTGGATCACCTTCGACATCATGTTCGCGACCGATGCCGACTTCGACCGCGCGGTGGCGGCGAACGTGGTCACGCGGGAGTGGGTCGCGAAGACCTATGGCGTGAGCGAAAACGCCGTGGTGCTGGTCGACCTGCCCGCCGCGCGCGCGATCAAAGTCTCCTTCCCGCGCCCGCGCGTCCAGGGCGACCCCGGCGAGACCGACATGTACTCCGGCCAGCAATACGCCCCGTTGTTGGAGCTGGAGGTCTAGGGTGCCGACAAGCTCCTGTAATCAAACAATTTGGTTCTCTGTGCCTCTGTGGTTTGCCCTTCTCGAACCACAGAGGCACAGTGAACCGCCCTGGGTTTCACGGAGGGTCCATTTCTTTAGAGGATGGAGTTATGGCAAGGGTAAGCAGGTTTTCTCAGGAGGTCCGCGAGCGAGCGGTACGAACGGTCTTCGAACACCGGGGCGAGTACGGCTCGGAGTGGGAGGCGATGTGCTCGATCGCGGAGAAGATCGGTTGTTCGGCGGAGACGCTCCGCAAGTGAGTGCGGAAGACCGAGGTTGACTCAGGCCGCCGCGGCGGCCTCACGAGCGACGAGCAGGCTCGGATGAAGGAGCTCGAGCGGGCGAACCGCGAGCTCCGCCGCGCCAATGAGATCCTTCGAAAGACGTCCGCGTATTTCGCCCAGGCGGAGCTCGACCGCCGACCGAAGTGATGGTGGGGTTCATCGACGAGCAACGCGAGGCACACGGGGTCGAGTCGATCTGCAGACAGCTGCCGATCGCCCCGTCGACGTACTACGAGCGGAAGTCCCGAGAGGCTGATCCCTCGCGGCTTCCGAAGCGAACGATTCGCGACGCAGACCTGCGAGAGCAGATCGAACGGGTCTGGAAGGAGAACTTCGGCGACTACGGTGTCCGCAAGGTCTGGCATCAACTGATCCGCGAGGGAGTCGACGTGGCGCGGTGCACGGTGGAGCGCCTGATGCGGGAGATGGGGCTCCAGGGGGCCGTACGAGCTCGGCGGTACAAGAGGACCACGATCGCCAACCAGGCGGCTGAGAGGCCAGCCGACCTGGTGCAAGGAGACTTCTCCGCGAAGCGTCCGAATCAGCTATGGGTCGCGGACCTCACCTACGTGGCCACTTGGACCGGGTTCGCCTACGTGGCCTTCATCACCGACGTCTTCTCACGAAGGATCGTGGGCTGGCGTGTGTCGAATTCGCTTCGAAGCGACCTGGCGCTGTATGCCCTGGAGCAGGCACTCCATGCCAGCTCCGAGATCGACCACCTCGTACACCACAGTGACCGGGGCGTACAGTACCTGTCGATCCGCTACACAGAGCGCCTGGCCGGGGCCGGCGTCGAGCCTTCGGTGGGGAGCGTCGGGGACTCCTACGACAACGCCCTCGCGGAGACGATCTTCGGCCTCTACAAGACCGAGGTCATCCGCCCGAACGGACCCTGGCGGAATCTCGAAGAGGTCGAGTTCGCAACGCTGGAATGGGTCGACTGGTTCAACAACCGACGGCTGTTCGGACCGATCGGAAACGTACCCCCGGCCGAATTCGAGGCGCTGTACAATCGAAACCAAGAAGCTGCGGCCATGGTGCCAGACGTATGCAACGGGATCTCTGGAGATCGTGGCGGTTCAAGGGGGCTACTCACATGAAGCACTACTTCCACCCGACCAGCCGAGCTGTCACGACCGACTGGATGCTCAAGGAGCTAGACGCTCCGCATGAGCAGATCGTCGTTCGCGCCCCCGCTGGCGAGCAGCCCGAGTACCGGGCGATCAACCCAATGGGCAAGGTTCCGGCCCTCGTCGACGGCGACGTAGTCATCACCGAAGCCGCCGCGATCTGCGCCTATCTGGCGGACAAGTTCCCCGAGAAAGGGCTCGCGCCACCCGCGGGCTCGGCGGAGCGCGGCACGTACTACCGCTATCTCTTCTTCCCCGGCGTCACGCTCGAGCCGCTTCTGTCCTTCACCCAGCTCGGGGTCGACATCAATCCCGTATCCATGGGTTGGGGCGACATGCTCCGCGGCATGGCGACGGTGGAGTCGATGACGCCCGCCGCCGGCTGGGCGCTGGGCGAGCAATTCACGGCGGCAGACGTTGTCTTCGGTGGCGCGCTCGCCTTATTCGGCGGCTTCAAGATGATGGAATTCTCGCCCAAGGTCGCGGCCTACGTGGAGCGCCTCAAGGCGCGGCCCGCGTATGTGGCGAGCCATGCTGGCTTCGCATGAGTGTGACGCTGTGCAAGCCGTCTCATGCTCGCGCCTGGCTTGGAGCTCTGCTTAGGGAGGCCCAATGTCCTCGCGGGACCGCATCCGCGGTAGATCCCTCAGTGGCCGAGTTCGAGGCGAGGTACAGTCCGCAGCAAGGAGCGCCCGCTACGGAGGCGGCGCTCAACCGACCGGGTCTCCGGAGAAACCGGGGCGGTTCACAGAGGCACAGAGGACGAACTGAGGAACTCACGCATTAGGCTTGGAGAATTACCGCGGTACGTCGACGACAAACTCCTTGCCCCCGTACCCATGCACATTGTCGCGGGCGCGGATGGTTACTTGGGTGACGCCGTCGGGGATGGCGACGCCGGAGAGCGATCTTGTAAAGGGCTGCTCGGTCTCGTGCGGGTGCAGCAGCACGCGGGTGCCCAGGACCGTGCCGTCGGGCGCCACCACGTCCCAGGCATCGGCGTAGTGGTCCCAGCCCGTGTCGCCGTGGGCGACGGTCGCCTGCACGCTCCAGGTGGCGCCCGCGCGCGTCAGTTTCGCATCCACCACGTCCGCCTCGCCGGCGAGCGCCGCAGGCGCGACGATGGCGACCGCTAGTCCGGTCAGTCTCAGGTACATCACCCCTCCTCCGGCACCGGGCGGGGGCGGCGGTCTTCGCCGATCGCGACGTAGGTGAACTCGCCCTGGGTGACCTTGACGCGGCTGTGGCCGTCGCGGCGGATGACCCAGGCCTGGACCGCGTAGGTCATCGACGTACGGCCGACGCGGATCAGGTCGGCATAGGCGCACAGCACGTCGCCGACGTAGACCGGCAGGTGGAACTGCATCGACTGGATCGCCACCGTGGCGACGCGGCCGCGGCTGCGCGCCTCCGCCGTGATGCCGCCGGCGACGTCCATCTGGCTCAAGAGCCAGCCGCCGAAGATGTCGCCGTTGGCGTTGGCGTCCGCCGGCATGGCGACGACCCGCACGGCGAGCTGGCCACGGGGTTGTGCGTCCGTCTCGGTATCCGCCATACCGCCTCTCGCCCTTAATGGTATCGACTCGCGCCCGCGACTAAGGTGCGCCCCGCAATTACGAGCATAGGTCGAGCCGCGTGCCCAGAGCCAGCGCCGCCAAGAAGTCCGTCGAGTCCGGCGACCTGTTCGCCGACACGAGCCCCTCGTCGAGCTACTCCGCCAAGGACATCGAGGTCCTGGAGGGCCTGGAGCCCGTGCGCCGCCGCCCCGGCATGTACATCGGCGGTACCGACAGCCGCGCCCTGCACCACCTGGCGGCGGAAGTGCTGGACAACGCCATGGACGAGGCGGTGGCCGGCCACGCCGACTGGATCGAGATCGAACTGGCGGCCGACGGCACGCTGACTGTGCGCGACAACGGTCGCGGGATTCCGGTCGACCCGCACCCCAAGATCAAGGGCAAGTCGGCGCTGGAGGTGATCTTCACGACGCTGCACTCCGGCGGCAAGTTCTCCGGCAAGGCCTACCAGACCTCAGGCGGCCTGCACGGCGTCGGCATCAGCGTCGTCAACGCGCTGGCCGAGCAGCTGCATGTCGAGGTCTGCCGCGACCGCGCGCGCTGGACCCAGGACTACGTGCGCGGCAAGCCCAAGGGCAAGCTGAAGAACAAGGGTGCGGTGCAGAACAAGCGCGGCACCACGGTCGCCTTCCGGCCGGACCCGGAGATCTTCGGCGAGAACGCGCATTTCACGCCGGCGCGGCTCTACCGCATGGCGCGCTCGAAGGCCTATCTCTTCCGCGGCGTGCAGATCCGCTGGGCCTGCGATGCGAAACTGGTCCCCAAGGAGGAGACGCCCGAGCGCGAGACCTTCCACTTCCCCGGCGGCCTGATGGACTACCTGCGCGGCGCCATCGGCGAGCGACCGCTGGTCGTGCCGGAGGTGTTCCAGGGCGATGCGCGCTTCGCCGACGACGCCGGCCGCGTCGAATGGGCGGTGTGCTGGCCGGTCGACGGCGACGGCTTCACCAACTCCTACTGCAACACGGTGCCGACCGAGCAGGGCGGCAGCCACGAACAGGGCCTGCGCGCCGGCCTCGCCAAGGCGCTGAAGGCCTATGGCGAGCTGACCGGCAACAAGAAAGCGGCGCAGATCGCGCCCGACGACCTGATCGACGGCGCCGCGATCATGCTGTCGCTGTTCATCCAGGAGCCGCAGTTCCAGGGCCAGACCAAGGAGCGGCTGTCGATGCCCGAGGCAGCGCGCCTCGTCGAGGCCCAGCTGCGCGACCACTTCGACCACTGGCTGTCGGGCGACAAGACCGCGGCGAACGGCCTCCTGGAATGGGCGATCGAGCGCGCCGAGGAGCGCCTGCGCGCCCGCGCCAGCCGCGAGCTCAAACGCAAGACGGCGACGCGGCGCTCGCGCCTGCCCGGCAAGCTGGCCGACTGCGCCCGGCGCGACCGCGAGGGCACCGAGCTGTTCCTGGTCGAGGGCGACAGCGCCGGCGGCTCGGCCAAGCAGGCGCGCAACCGCGAGACCCAGGCCGTGCTGCCCCTGCGCGGCAAGATCCTCAACGTCGCCAGCGCCTCGGCCGACAAGCTGCGCGCCAACCAGGAGCTGCGCGACCTGGTTCAGGCGCTGGGCTGCGGCACCGGCAAGGACTACCGCGAGGCCGACCTGCGCTACGAGCGCATCGTCATCATGACCGACGCCGACGTCGACGGCGCCCACATCGCCTCGCTTCTGATGACCTTCTTCTACCGCGAGATCCCGGGCCTCATCGCCGACGGCCACCTGTTCCTCGCCGTACCGCCGCTCTACCGTCTCAGCCAGGGCGGCGAGAGCGTCTACGTGCGCGACGAGGCGACGAAGGACGAACTCTTGGCCGGGCGCTTCAAGGGCCGCAAGGTCGATCTCAGCCGCTTCAAGGGCTTAGGGGAAATGCTGCCGGCGCAGCTGCGCGAGACCACCATGGCGCCGGCGACGCGCACGCTGGAGCAGGTCCACCTGCCCAGCGCCATGAACCCGGACGAGGCGGCCGACGCGCGCGAGACCTCGCGCCTGGTCGAGCGCCTGATGGGCCGCAAGCCCGAGGCGCGCTACGCCTTCATCCAGGAGAACGCCGGCCGCCTGGGCGACGACGACCTGGACGTCTGAGGCGCTCCGCTCACGCGGTTGCGACAACTTGCGGGGGTGACAGCGGGGGGCCGGGCCGCCATATCATGCGGCATGGCACGCCTTCTCCCCCTCTTCGTGCTGCCCGTTGTCGCGTTGCTCGCCGGCTGCGTCGACGGCGTGACCCTGGGCGCCCCGGACTTCGCGCACCAATACCGGCCGACCGAGATGGGCCATATCGGCGCCGAGCGCGACCTGCGCGTCGAGATGTACAACAACCCCTACCCCGACGTGGACCGCCGCGACGTCGAGGCGGCGATCCAGGCGACCATGCGCCGCGCCCCGACGGTGCAGCCCTTGCGCTTCTCCTTCACGCCGGGCGAGGACGCGCTGCCCAACTACCGCGTGGTGCTGCTGTTCGACGCCTACCGGCCGGTCGCCGGCCGCGACCTCTGCGACGACGCGATCCGCGCCAAGTACACGCCGGAGCCGGTAGAAGGCCGCATCCGCATGTCCGCCGCCTTCTGCCAGAGCGAGATCCCGCTGACCCAGATCTCCGGCCGCGTCAGCGAGCCCAACGGCTACGACGGCGAGCGCTTCCAGAGCCTCATCATGGAAGTCACCAAGCAGTTGTTCCCGCTGCGCAATCCGAAGCTCGAGGAAGGCCGCTGCCCCGATTTCATGCTGTTCTGCCCGTGATGTTACGGCGCTGGGGGATCCTGCTGGCCTTGGGCGTGGCCCTTGCGGCATGCACCAACACGACCTACAGCTCGGCGTATTACGAGCGCGCCTTTACCGGGCGGGAGCTGGACAGCTACGGCGCCGGCCGCGACTTCAACACCATCGTCATCGGTGACCCCTTCGGCATGGGTGACGCGGCCTTCGGCGACGCCCTGCGCGCCCAGCTGATCCGCCGGGATGCCTATCGGGACATCAACTACACCGCGACGCCGGGCGAGAGCGCCAGCAACTACAAGCTGGTGTTCGCCTTCAATGCGTCGCAGACGGTCGGCCTGCAGACCCTGTGTCGCGACGCCGGAAGCGTCGCGACGGGGACCCGCCGGGGCCGGAGATCCGCATGTCCGGCGCGCTGTGCCACGGCGACGTCATGCTGACGTTCCTCGACGGCCGGCTGGCGGCGACCCCTGCCGGCCCCGACGACGAGGAGTTCCAGCAGTTCATCAGGAACTTCATGCAGCAGCTGACGCCGACCTTCAACCCGCGCCGCACCCGCCGCAGCGGCGCCGGCGCCTGACGATTGTTGCCGAGTGGCGCCTCGCGGCCTGCCGCGGCGCACACGTCCAAGCGGTCACTAATTCTGCGCCCGGCGAAACCCCATCCCTTTGTGGTCCTCCTACCCTGCTGCATCGGCGGTCTAGATTGCAGCGCGCGGGAACCGTACAGCGGGCTGACGTCCGCTTATGACCCGAAGCCGTCTGTCGTGCGCTATGCGTGGAGGACTAGATAGAGCCCAAACTTGACGTTGTGTTGAGGTGCTGTGAATTTCCATGACTACAAACGAAAGCCAGAGAAATTGGTCGTGGAAGTTCAAATGCAACAACGTGGAGTTCTGTTCGAGCCGCTAGAGCTGCCATGTGGCGTAATCCTGAACAACCGGATAGCTAAATCGGCGATGTCGGATTCTTTGGGTGATGGAACCGGTCATCCGACAGCTGAACAAATCAGATTATATCAGCGTTGGGCCCGAGGCGGGTTGGCCGTGTCCATAATCGGCGAGGTGCAAGGCAGCTCATGCTACGCCGAGAAGCCCGGCAATCTGGTACTCAACGAGACTTCAGACCTCGACCGTTTCCGGGAACTTGCCCAACAGGGTGACGAGAACGGCACTAGGGTCCGGACCCATAAAGGGGATTCCCTTTTCGGGCGAAGCATGATTCAAGCTCCCAACTGTTTGGGGATTTGCCATGTCTGAGCACTGTTTCTGGCTTTCGGACGCTCAGTTCGCGCGGC
>Ga0209678_1000420_pt1 | contig 14374 bp, 12 predicted proteins | sample WorMetilvaeELBA1_FD_187404 | JGI IMG/M metagenome (GOLD analysis project Ga0209678, IMG submission 187404) | Marine gutless worms symbiont microbial communities from Max Planck institute for Marine Microbiology, Germany - Olavius ilvae ELBA.1... ...
GTATACAAGTTAGTTTGTTCAGGTTGACGAGCGTTTGTTTGTAGACCCTATCTGTGTTGCATAGTTATACTGCCTACTTTACTTTGCGTTACTTTGGCCTAGACGAATATGTCCACGGGTAATTGGGTATTGGTGCTAAATTCAGATCGGCACCATGTGAGGGAAAAATGTCCAATAATTGCTGAAATCACATTAGCAGTCTGAACGAACAAAGTGCCACCTATCGAATACAGTTTAGGTTAGTGGTACTGAACCGTAACTCTAATGCTAAGCGTAAAACACAGGCCTCTTGCGAGCGAAGAACCATATGTGCCGACAGCGCCACCTATGAGGTTACCGATGCCGAAATTGAACCCTAAACTCTAACCCTAACCGTAAAATTCACCCTAACTCTAACGATATTTTTTTTTTTAAATTTTAACCCTAACCCGAAGCTTTTTTTGTCTTGTCTTGTCTTGTTTTGGCAAATAATCAGCAGTCCTCCTCGTGGATTATCACGCTAATGGTGGTACTGGGTCATGGCATGCGAACACGCTCACATCTGGCCAGCTGAGCTTTGAAGGCAGCTGGATTCTCCTGCTCAACCACAACAGCAGAAAGCTTGTTCCAATCACTGACTGTTCTGACAGCAAATGAGTAGCGCAGCCCAGTCGAAGATGCTTCTATTGTCCTGAGTTTATATCTATGGTTTGCTCTGGTCCGGTTGTCCGCAGCCACTAAACCAATATGATGTGGATTAATGGCCACATGCCCAGTGACAATCTTGTAGAGCAAAGCCAATCTAAGGTCCCGCCGGCGGTCTTTAAGGTCACACCAGCCGAGATCATGCAGCATCTGGGACACGTTGGATGTTGTCCTATAATCCCCTTTAACAAACATCGCAGAAAGCTGCTGTAAGTTCTCCAACAAGTCACAATCCTTGGCTAAATGAGGATCCAAAATGGACGCTGCATACTCCAGTGTAGAGCGAACTAACGTAATATACGCAGTCTCTAAGTTTGCAGAACAGCGCCTAAGGGTCCTCCTCAGGAAGCCCAGGGTGGAATTTGCACGGCTGTGGATTGAGTGTACATGAGAGGACAACTCATCTGTGAGAGTGATCGCAAGATACTTGGCTATCTGGACAGTGGATAATACGTGACCAGCATAAGTTATACAGATAGGTAGGATATGACTTTCCAGTGGCGATATACATAATTTGAAATTTTTTTGTACTAAACTTCATCCCCCATCCACTACTCCATTGCTCCAGAGAATCCAAGTCCATTTGCAGGGCCGCACAGTCTGCACTAGAGCGGATAGGGCAGTATATGAGGCTTGAAAACAAAAACGACACCAGAATATAGATCAACATACAGTTATATTTACAGGTTAACACGTGGATTTATAAGAGGGGTAATGGTGCGGTTTAGCGTCCCAAATTCGTACACAAACTATAGGTTCAACAAACTGCCATTATTAGTTGCGACATGGTGCGAAAGTAAATACTACGCTAACCACCAATACTGGCCCTAAATCTAACCCTAACACTGGAGGCCTGTCCTGACCCTAATGTTAGGATACAGCAATAATTAGTTAAGGCCTATAGTTGTCATGTGAATTTGGGACGCTAAACCAGACCTTTACCTATCAGAGACCCATAACTGAAAAAGCCGAAGTTTTTTTTTGTATTTTGGTTCTTCGCACGCAAGACGTTCTCTGTGAAACTGACCCTAACCCGAAAAGTAACAATAATAGGCTAGAATGCAGGTTACGGGTCCCATTGACGTTACGGCTATTAGCGTAGTTATAAATTTGTAGTTGACGTAACGTAACGGCATGTATTTAGTGTTATAGTCCTGGAGTAGAGTTGGTGAACCCGGAACAAATTTGCTACAAGCTAATTTTTGCACCATATGATAGCTTATAACTTGTAGTTAGCCGTTATGAATCCCCAAACTCTGCCACCCTTGGGCTAAATTTTTTACAGCTGAAAATCCAGGATGGCCGCCACTGATGCTGAAACTCACAGTAACTTGCTCCATGATGTTTGAAATATTGTATGTAGTATATCAATTTCCACATTTTTGGGGTCAAGGAATGCAATGGTGTCATTCACAGATTCATCAGATCAGTATAGTTCATGAGTTAGCCATAAGCATATTTAAGATCAACTGACAGTATGCGTTTGGAGTGTACATAATATACATATACATAATTCTCATAAATTTCTGCGGAATCTGGACATACATACATTATTATGCCTCCACCCCCATTGGCGGTTTGGTGTAGCGGTAACGCGTTAGTATTGATCAACGCAGTTGCTCTACATCGAGCCCGGTTACTACTGGGATGGGTAACTGGCTTCGGGTAGCTAAACTATCTCACTACGTAACCAGCCACCCAGGCCAACTCAGCCTGGCCATCCCTGCATGGGTAGGCGCAATGAGTACTGGCGATGGTTACGGCCACCGCTGAGAAAGAAAACGACGAGTTCTGCGTAGCAGTAGCCCGTGCGACCAGGACTGCTGGTATATTGACCTAGTTGGTTAAAGGCGCTGGCTGTCAAATTGAGCCGGCCATCCGGTCGATCTGGGTCATATACTGGCTTAATTGGGTTTAACCCTCGCCGGCTCCAAGGGCCAAAAAAGGGCGATGAGCTCCCACGCAACGGACCTCAGTGTCTATGCGAAATCTTCTTCTTCTTCTTCACCCCCATAAGGTGGAGGCATTGAGCGATGCTTTTGTCTGACGTCTGTCTCTGTCTGGCGTCTGTCGCATACATCGGGCCTAACTCAAGAACAGAGAGGCATAGGGAGACTAAAATTGGCACAGAGATAGCCCACGTCACAGGTGACTCGGACACCAGTTTCAAGGTCCAACTTGTTGCTGATGTCATAACTACCTAACATGCAATTGATGTCACCTGGCGAATAAATACGAACATATTGTCAACTTGCAGGGGGCAGAGGCATATCGTGGCGGCCGCCCGCCTACAGCTTGTTTACATAAGAAAGATTAACAGAGACTGCTGTTTAATTGTATTATAGTGTATTAAATACATGTACTTAAATGAATAAACCTGTTATTTATTCAGTTTCTGTTTATTCAGCTTACATTGACTATCACAGGATCATTTTATCAGTTTGTAATGAACTGTAATGTAAGTTCAAACAACCTGTAGGCGGGCGTCCGCCACGATATGCCCCAACCCCTCTCCTTCACCTGTGGGCGCCGAAGCGCCTCATGCCGCCGAGCAGACGGCAACGTAGCATCAGTTTCCCACGGCCAACACGTTCCCACGCCGACCGCTGCAGCTGCAGCTGCCTGAGGCGCCAACAAGGCAGCGAGTAAAGCGGCCTGGTGACCTTGAACGTTTGACCTTTTAACCTTGAAAATGGATGTCCTAGTCACATGTGACATGGGCTACGCTACCTCTGCGCCAATTTCAGTCTTCCTAGGCTTCTCTGTTCTCGACTTAGGCCCGATGTACGCGATAGATGTCAGACAGACATCAGACGTGAGACAGCATCATCGCATTATGCCGCCTATTAGAGGCAGGTGGCATAATAACCCATGATCACAACAGCGGTAACATGTATAGTCGTGCACGATGTATCACATTCCACTTTATTGCCACGCAAAACTTTTATTTTAATGTTAGGCATACATGACCGACAATGTTTTATCTAGACATCTCTCAGGGGGAATTTTGTCCAGTGTCGAGTTCTCTCCCCCCTCCATGACCTCTCCTCTTCCCTGCAGTGAAGACCACCACTTTCGACTTTTCACCTGTTAATTTAGTCTCGTATGTTAAAGAACATCATACACCATCACCAAATGTACAATAATTAACTAAAGATTGAATGGGATAAGAAATTTTCAATTATTTTTTTTTGGTAATCCACAATTAACAATATCTTAGTGTCTGGAGAGGCTATCCTGCAGCGTGCCGAATATAGTGGAAAATCTTTCGGTGGTCGGGGCTCCTGTAGGGAGCTTACAGCGTTCCCGTAGACTCCCTGTCTGGTGGGGATGGGCTTGCTGCCCCCTCCCAAAAACTCATCCCCAGTCTCGGCCTTTGGCCCTGAGGGTAAACCTACAGTATTACTGCAAAAATTTTATATCGAACCCAGGTTACCATACTGTTGATTTTGACTCACGAGCATACGACAAAGCAATGCTCTGAAACTGTGTCAGTGCATGAAATAACCAAATTATCAGTAACACAACTACCGTTTGAAACATCAGTCAGTCAATATACAGAGGTGCATTAATGACAAGGTCAGAAACTGATAAATTACAAATTACCTATCTCAGTGCCACAAACTAAACAAATAACAAATTTGGCAACAGAAAGTGCATCTGGCCTGTAAAAATATGGCTCTTGCTTTGTTGGTGGTAATATTTTGACTGGAACTTTGCACGTCTCAATCACCCTTAACTCCAATAAAATCCAGAATGTAGACATTCTGGTACTGGCTAACCCAAGTTCACCTGGAAAATGGCCATTCAAATGGAGAGAGAGAGAGAGAGAGATCCATAATAAGATGTGAAACTGTTCAGTCCGTAATGAAATCACTGATCCCTTCATCATGTTAAATGTTAAATGTGTTGCTACTTGTGACACAACCGAAGTTCAACCCGTCGAAACGTGAAATCATCTGCTTCTTGAATAAGTTTTCTTACCTATTCGGTAGGTGCCGTCGCCTACGTGGTGTTAAATTATCTTGCAGCAGCAATAAAACTGCCTAAGCATAAAAACTATTAATAATTTCATTCAGTATTTGCATAATGTAATCCAGTTTGTTCGTTAAAAGTAAAATAAAAATATTTTTTGATACTTAATACAAGAAAATGTTGTAATTTATAAATCTATCATTGTTAACTACAGTATGGTGAGCATTAGTGTACTCATTAGATTTTTATATGCCGAAGAGTTAGTTGACAATACAGATAATGCTCAAAATTTGCACTAGTAGTCCAATCTGTTTATTCTGTTTATACAATTTATTTAATAAATATTATGCAAATAATACATTGTAACATGTAAATTAAAATCTTTCACGTATGGTTTCAATTTACGTGTTACAATGCAACACAAATTAACTTTAATTTGTGACATTCTAATAAAACTGCAAATATAAATGTTAAAAACTTACCAGTTTAAAACTCACTATAAGGGGGACAATCATAGCTCTAAAACAGCAAATATCATTTTGCGAGGACTCATCATAAAACAAAGGTGAACGTCCTTACGTCTGGAAGCAAAATATAGTACGCTTAGGCTATTTAACTTGGGTGAGATGAGTTGTTTCAACCAACATAATGCAATTCCATGAATCTGAATACCATTTTGCTTGCAGCCGTAAGGACCTTCACCTTACCAAAGAACATGCATGCAAAGTCCGTGCATTCCATGTTCATTGTTCCTATAAAGTTGACATGCATTGTGGAAAACATCTATACATTTCTGCAGCTGTTGAGTGATGACCAGTTATCTCTCGAGCCGAAGGCATAGCCGTTGGGTCTAATCGACCTCCATCACCCTTGACGTTCCTTCACGCCCTTAGTTATGGCCATTAAGCGGCTGTTTTCTGCCTTACTGCCAGGCCTGTCTACCTTGCGTAATGCCCTAGCTGTTACTTCGGTCTGATACACATCTTCTTCACTGATGGCATAGCCATAGCAGGCCATCACTTATTTAGTCGTTAACGCCCCTCCAGCCACAGGCAGTCTGTAAGTGACATCATGAAAGTTACCTCTCTGGGCCTGTTAAACAGTAGACAACATAAAACTACGTTGAGAACAGTATTTAGAACTTTTTCAATAAATGAGCTAAAAACAGATTTTGTATTTTAAAACCAATTTTCAACGTGATTAACAGAGGACATGTTCTTTACAAAGAAGCATAGAATATCCGTATTAAGTCGAAAACATTAGTAGACACATTACATGTGTATTTAACAGCATGTGTTGGTAAACTTTCATTGTTGTACTTCGGATTGTTGTACGTTAGGATTGTGCTGTAAACACAGTCTATACACACACAGTAACACTTTACGATGTGTGTATTGTTGTAATGTAGATTATCTTCGACAACACTCGCTGATTGCTGTGACCATTCACAGCGTCGTTCACGACATCTTGCCGTTGTTGCTGTCATCATTACTGCAGTACCTGTTGACTTTACTGTTGCTGATGAGATCATTGTTCTCTGACTGCTGTTACTGCCAACGTCGTCGTTGCAGTATAGGCTGAGTTTGCTATCGGTGTGGACGTGATCAACGACACCCGCTGACTGCTTCACTGTTCACGTTGTCGTTTGCGACACCTTGCCGTTGTTGCCAACGACATCGCTGCAGTATCTGCTGAATTTATTGTCGCTGTTGACATCATTGTTCTTTGACTGCTGTTACTGCCAACATCATCGTTGCACTACCTGCCGAGTTTGCTATCGGTGTGGACGTCGTCAACGACAATCGCTGAGTGCTGTCACTGTTGACGTTGACGTTCACGATACTGTGCCATCGTTGGTGACATCTTCGTGATTGTCGTCATTTACGAGGTGGTTAGATTTAGACTTAAATATCTTACGAAACAAGCTTTGTGGCATATAAACACTAGTATCTTGTTTGTCTCTATTAGTCTGCCCGTCATTGTATAGTAATTTCTTATCTGTGTGTGTGTGTGTGTGTGTGTGTGTGTGTGTTTTATGTGTGTATGTATGTGTGTTGTGTTTTATCTCTTGTCTTGTCAGTGTACACTTGTGTTTTGTCTGTTTCTGTGTGTTTGTGTGTGTGTGACAGAGATAGAGAGAGAGAGAGAGAGAGAGAGAGAGAGAGAGAGAGAGAGAGAGAGAGTTCAGTGTACACCAGTCTCTTGTTTGTTTGCAGGCCTGTAGTTAGGGGGCATGCAGCTTTCAGGGGTCTGCAACTGCAGGAAGTGTTATTTTTTTCATTATGTGCAATTTGATAAATGTGTGTTCAACAAAATACTTATTTTGGTACCTACTTATGCAAACGAACACACTGGGAAGGTCAGGGAGCTCACAATTTGGCCACAGCACCCTGGCGTAGACTAGTCTTAATGTGGCCATGTTTGTGTGTTTGAGATTTGTGTGTGTGTGTGTGTGAGTGAGTGCGGGAGAGAGCAATGACTGTTGCGTACCAGTCGTGGCATGACTGTGTACACTCCACTTTGGTTGCCCATGCGAAGTCAGCCTTCCATCCCTCCATGGTAGATAAACCAGTACGAGCTTCGACTGGGAAGGCACAGGCAGGTATGCTCTATTCTGCTCGTGAATGAGCGTGTGGGTGTCAGGTAAAACTGTGAGATCATCACTTGATACTACGTGCCATACCGGAGCTTGTATGTGTATCTGTTATGTCTGTTTGTGTGTGTGTGTTTGTGTGTGTGTGTTTCTCTTGTCACTGTGACCTTGTCTTATGTCTATACGCGTTGTGCGCTTTTGTTAGCATCAGCTGAGCTTCTTGTATGGTTATCATTTTAAGTGGTTTTTGCTTCCAAAGAGTCAGTTGAGTAGTGAACACTAACATAAATTAGATAAAATTCCTCTTTATGACAGAAGGTTTAAATAGCACTTTTATGTACTACTGTGTGTGTATTGGTGTGTGTGTCTGTCTGTCTGTCTGTGTGGCTGTGAAGAAGTCTATCTGTGTGTCTACTGCTGTGTGTGTTTTTGTTGGTGTGGGTAGGTGTCTGTGTGCCTGTCAGTGTGTGTGTGTGTGTCTGTATGTATGTATGTCTGCATGTCTATGTCTGTGTACCACTGTGTGTGTTTGTGTTGATGTTGTTGTGTTTGTGTCTGTCTCATGTACCTCCAGCCTAAGTCTAGAACAGACAGGCCTAGGAAGACTTAAATTGGTAGAGAGGTAGCCGACGTCACACATGACTCGGACACCACTTTCAAGATCACAACGACAAATGTCAAGTTTACGTGCAAGGTGGGGACATATTGTGGCGGCCTCCCACACAGCTTGTTACTACTAGTACTACTACTACTACTACTACTACTACTACTACCTTTGCTTACTTCCGTCATCATCACATGCACTAGTTTTACAACCACCTGTTGTGCAAGCAGTGCTGTATCAATGCTCAGTATAAGTTGAACAACCAGGTGCATCTGACTCTGAGGCTTCATCATGTATCAGTTCAGTAGTATTACTGACTGGAACTACAGCTGCCGGTATACAGAGCCTCCTCAGTGTGGATAATGAATGTCACTGCATGCCTCTTACTTCGGCTGGTGACAAGCTTCGGCGGATTGGATAAATTGAACAGCTTGAACAGCATCTCAGATTTTCTTCTTCCCATCTCTCCTTCATTATGCCCCCGCCCCTACAGTTGGGGGCATTAAGCAATGATTCACGTCTGTTTGTCTGTCTGTCTATCTCTCTGTCGCATACATCGGACCTACCGGTGCTACTGGCGCTGGGTCGAGCAGCGGTGGCATGGCTGGCTGCACCATCTGCTCTCAGTGCACAGGTCCGTGTGAGGTGGGCCACCGATGCTGCGCTCAGGAGGCGGGGGCATACTATGGGGGCTCCACAACAGGTCCCACAGCTTGTTCAGACTGTTATTCCTCAAAATGTTTCTGTTCATACTAATCATGATAACAAATGTACTGGAACTACCCAAAACAGTTCAGTCATTCAATAGTGTATGTGCTAACATCACTAGCTCAGAGCTGTGTGTGGATAGGTTGGGGAAATGGTCAACTAAATGTTACATTTGGTTGTATTATGAGGCACTTCAGTTTGTGTGTAAAGTAGGCTGTTTTGTACGGTCCATGATCTTGTAATTGCAGACATCTCTTAATGTTTGCTGCTAAGCAACTACTCCAGATTTTGTTATCTAGCAAGTGTGTGGCACTAATTCTACAATGCTCAATATCTTATCCCTTTCATCACTGTACAAAATGCATTGTGCAGCACTCAGAAGTTACAACGGAGGTCTGGTGCAATGGCCCATCTAGTAAATAATCCATTGGATTACATTAAACACACATGTTGTGTAATAGTGTATGCGTGCCTTGGAGGATATGGCAAATTGGCAACAACTAAATGAAGTTTAATTAACTGATCAGTTGAAGTATGTTTTGATCAACTAGTGCGCAGCTCAGCTAAGCTACAGTGTACACTTTAAGGTGTAATCTTAAATGTACGTGATTGTTCAGCATGTGTTGGTAAACTTTCATTCTTCTAAACATAACGACACTGCAGTTGGGATTGTGCTATAAACACACGGTTGACACATACACAGTCTTAGAATGCACTTCGACACGTAGCACATTAGAGCGTTGCGTAATGCGCTACATAAATTTACGACTTACTTACACAGTAACACTCTTGTACAATGTGTGTATTGTTGTATTGTACAGTATCGTTGACGACACACGGTGACTCCTGTCGCTGTTCAAGACAGCTTGCCGTTGTTTTCGACGTCATCACTGCAGTACCTGCTCACTTTACTGTTGCTGTTGACGACATTGTCTGACTGCTGTTACTGCCAACGTCGTCGTTGCAGTACTGGTTGAGTTTGCTATCTGTGTGGACGTGATCAACGACACCCGCTGACTGCTTCACTGTTCACTTGTCGTTTGCGACACCTTGTCGTTGTTGCCGACGACATCGCTGCAGTATCTGCTGAATTTATTGTCGCTGTTGACGTCATTGTTCTTTGACTGCTGTTACTGCCATCATCGTCGTTGCACTACCTGCCGAGTTTGCTATCGGTGTGGACGTCGTCAACGACAATCGCTGAGTGCTGTCACTGTTGACGTCGACGTTCACGACACTGTGCCTGCCATCGTTGGTACGAGGTTGTTAGATTTAGACTTAAATATCTTGCGAAACAAGGTTTGTGTCATATAAACACTAGTATCTTGTTTGTCTCTCTGTTAGTCTGCCTGTCACTCTACACTAATTTCTTATCAGTGTATGTGTCTGTGTTTTTATGTGTGTATGTATGTCTGCTTGTGTTATTTTCTGTTTGTCTGTTAGTCTACGCTAGTATTTGGTCTGTTTTGTGTGTGTGACAGAGACAGAATTCAATGTACACCAGTCTCTTGTTTGTTTGCAGGTCTGTAATTAGGGGGCTGCTATAGGTGCTGCAGCACCCGTGCACGCAGCTTTTAGGGGTTCACACCTGCATGAAGTATTAATTTTTTATCATGTGCAATTTGAGAAGTGTAGTGTGTACAACAAGAATACTTAATAAGTTTCGTACTTACTTATGTAAACGAACCCAACGGGGAGTGGAGAGAGCCCACATTTGGGCTACAGCACCCGGGCCGACACTAGTCTTAATGCGGCCGTGTTTGTTTATTTGTGTGTGTGTGTGTTTGAGAGGTTACTGTACATTAATCTATTGATTGTTTGTCTGTGGGTCTCTCTGTCTCTCTCTCTCTCTCTCTCTCTCTCTCTCTCTCTCTCTCTCTCTCTCTCTCTCTCCGTGTGTTTGTGTGTGTGAGGGTGGGAGAGAGCGATGATCATTCCGTAGCTGTCTTCGGCCGACTGTGTATTCCCCACCAATACATGCCTCCCGTGTTGATAAATTAGTACCAGCTTCGACTGAGAAGGCAAACGCAGGTATGGTCCATTCCGCTCGCAAATGAATGTGTGGATGGGCAGGTAAAACTGACATCACTCGATAACAGGTGCCATACATGAGTTCTTCTGCAGTGGTGATTCACTACAAAGTGTCGCTATATTAAGTGTCGGGACCTTTACCTTTATCTATAGTACTTTCTTGTCTGTGTGTCTGTGTGTATATGTTTGTCTACGTGTCTGGATTTGTATCTGTTTCTATATGTGTGTGTGTGTGTTTGTGTTTGGCATCTCTCGCTGTATAGTTGTCTCTTATCTGTTTCTCTCTATGACTGTGTGTGTATGTCCGTTTGTTTGTTTGTCACTGTACATTAGTCTCTTTGTGTTTGTCTGTGTATCTCTATGTCTGTCTGTGTGTGTTTGTCTTTGTCTCTGTCTGTTTGTCTTTGTTGTCACTGTGGCCTTGTCTGACCTTTATACACATTGTGTGGGTTCGTCAGCATCAGCTGAGCTTCTGTTATGGTGATCATGTTAAGTGGTTTCTGCTTCCAAAGAATCAGTTGAATATAACATAAATAGATAATTTTCTTCTTTTTGACAGACAGTTTAAATAGCAGTTGTGTATGTATTGGTGTGTGTGTGTGTGTGTGTGTGTGTTGTGGCTGCATGTCTATGTGTCTGTCTGTGTACGGAATTCAAAGACTTTGCAGTTACTAGTGATGTGTTGGTTTGTTGGTGGTGATGATTTGACTGGATTTGTGTGTGGTTGTCTGGGGTACTGGCATCAGAGAGCTGATGAGAGCCATGGCAACCCTCCCTCAATGTAACCAGGAGCTATTAGTGGTCAGAGACAAAACTGGAAGACCCCCAGGTGAGCTTAGTGTAAGCAAGTCCATGGAATGTGATATTTTCCATTTGACACTGTTGGTTGGGTGACAGGAAGGGCATCCGGCATGTAAAAGAACTGGATGTTGGTTTGTTAGTGTTGATGATTTGACTGGAGCTTTGTACGACTTATAGCTCCAGTAGTCCAGTTGTCGCCACCACCACCTCCGTCATCCTTCTAACCCATGTTCACCTGGTAAAATGGCCATTAAAATGGAGAGTTATGTTATAAAACGAATTTGTATGAATTTTCACTAATTTTGAAAATTTCGTAAAAATCACAAATTTTTACACATTTTAAACACAGAAGTCATGAATTCTCATTCTACGATGTGTGTCTGACTGTCTGTCACTGTACACTAATATCTTTCTGTTTGTGTATCTGTGAGTGTGTGTGTGTGTGTGTGTGTGTGTGTGTGTGTCTTTTTCTCTCTTGTCACTGTGACCTCTATATGCACTGCATGGTTTTGTCTGCATCAGCTCAGCGTCTTGTGTGGCAATCATTTTAAGCAGTTTCTCCTTCCAAAGAGTCAGTTGAACAGTGAATCTCTCTCTCTTCGTTGTAACTGCCATTTTCCAGGTGAACCTAGGTTAGCCGGTGTTTATTGAAACAAAGGATGATGACAGTGATGGTGATAACTGGAGCTATACGTCGTGCAATGCTCCAGTCAAACAATCACCACCAACGAACAAACATCCAGTTTTTTTACGGACCGGATGCCCTTCCTGTCACCTAACCAACAGTGTCAAAGCACTGAAGGGAAAAATATCACATCCCATGGACTTGCTTACGCGAAACAGGAGGTCTTCCAACTTTGTCTGTGACTACTAATAGCTCCTGGTTACCTTGATGGAGGGTTACCACGCCTCTCATCATTCCTCTGATGCCAGTACCCCACAGCTCAACATTGAATACAAACGTAAATTATATATTTTTCCTCTTTTGACAGCTTTATTTAGCACTTTTGTACTACTGTGTGTGTATGTGTGTGTGTGTGTGTGTGTGTGTGTGTGTTGGTGTGTGTCTGTCTGTCTCTCTGTGTGGCTGTGAAGAATTTATCTCTGTATACTACTGTGTTTTTGTTGGTCTTTGTAGGTGTCTGTGCCTGTCAGTGTGTGTATCTCTGCGTGTCTATGTGTCGCTGTCTGTCTCTTTGTCTCTGTCTATTAGTGTGCATGTCTGTGTGTCTGACTGTGAATCTGTCTATCTGTGTGTACTACTGTATGTCTGCATGTTGGTGTCGGTGTATGTCTTTCCGGTTCTCTCTGTGTCTGTACTACTTTATCTGTGTGTGTTGGTATGTGTGTCTGTCTCTCTGGCTAATTTACTTTGCTAATTAAATTTGTAGTTGGAACATTTTATGAATTGTGCTTCAGTGACAATTAACTTATGTTTCAATTGTCAGAAATAATGTCAATCCGTGGAAGTCCTTATTAGCTAACGCTACAAACTATCTGGGCTGGGAAGTGGTAGGTAGCTTAGTCATCCCAATGAACCGTTTGCGAACAACCTCCATCAAGACGGCCAGCCTGTACTGCTTTATTGCATGCTATATAGTGGCTGACAATAAAATAAAGGAATTATTAATTTGTGATCTGTTCGCAATGTCATCAAATATTTTATGTGTTTTTGTCATTGTATAGTAGTCTGGTACTGCTACTACTACTACTACTACTACTACTACTACTACTACTACTATCACTACCACTGCCATTACTACTACTAGCGCCATGCCAGGCGACAGCAAAGACTGCGCTGATGCATGATATCGCACATTAAAAATTAATTGTGGCCTGAGATATAATTCATCGATATCATTGTGATGGACAGCTGCTTTACCAGATATGGAATTCCGCATCAGACGCCCATCGGTGAATGCAGCTGTACTAAGTTGCTAATTGTTGTACTGCAATAACTGTTAATTTACAGTAATTAGATGACGTACTTATCTCGAGCTGGTTATGGCTTGCCTGTATCATTAATATTACGCCATTATAGCAGTGTAATACTGAGACAGTTTGAATGCCCTTACGTGTATAAGCGAAGTACTATTTAAACTTGACGTGAGTTGTTTCAACCAGCATCCATGAATGCATTTGAACTTGGGTACAATTTTGCTTTAAATAGCGTTTAACGCACTGGGCTGGCAAAACCAGTTTAAGCTGGGTAAAATGCCAACTGTGCTATTACTACAACTGACACTGCTACTACTACTACTACTACTACTACTACTGCCATTACTACTACTATTACTGCTGCTGCTGCTATTACTACCACTACTATTACTGCGACTCACACTACCACTGCAATTGTTACTACTACGACAACAACTACTACTATTGCTAATGCTGCTGCTGCTGTGTGTTTTTGTTGAAATGTCATCAAATATAATCACTTGGTTAACAACATTATTTTCCAACTAATCAGTAAATAAGCTACGCGTGAACGAACGAGGGAAATGAATGAACAAACACTACTATACACTTCCAATATATTGGAATCGTCCGCTAAACCAACTGCACAAGTCTAAAAATACATGAAGAAAAAGTTCCAACACTATTTTTAACAGTTGACTATTGTATTTTTGAAAAATAACTCCTGTTTAAAGGCCTCCAACAACAGTGCTTTCAAGGCAAGGAAATGACGAAACGTTGTTTTACTTTCAAGTGTAGTTACTTTTGCTATATCTGTGTTAAGTTCACGTCTAATGTTTGTTTTTGTCTTTGTGTTGCAGGTATATTTCTGCAGAGAAATATTTTCGGAATATTTCTGTGCAGGACTGGAAGAAGAGTTTTAGTTCTTTAACTTGAGTTTTGGAGGACTTCAAACAGGCGAGGACTGAACTGTGGGCCTATTCCCAGAAAGTCTAGGCTGCTTGGTGGACAAGCAACACAGTTCAGTCAATTTTGTCCTCCTGCCGGAACAGACACCGGCT
>Ga0209678_1000423_pt1 | contig 14298 bp, 8 predicted proteins | sample WorMetilvaeELBA1_FD_187404 | JGI IMG/M metagenome (GOLD analysis project Ga0209678, IMG submission 187404) | Marine gutless worms symbiont microbial communities from Max Planck institute for Marine Microbiology, Germany - Olavius ilvae ELBA.1... ...
CTAAAATCTGAGATTGCAATGATTGACTCTGGTTAATTGAATTTTCAAAGAACCGGCTCGGATCGGACCCGTGGAGTGTTGCCTAAAAAAAATTGAAATTTTTTGCTTGACTTCTTCTTGGTGCTCTACATTAAAAGCGAACCGCAGAATATCGAATATCGAATTTCGAAGGGTGGAATCGCTTCGCTCAATTACTTTTTTTATAAAATAGATAGAATACCACAAATATTCAATCTTCAATTTTCAACTCCGGCTTGTCCGGGTTGGGAGACGCGACAATGATAACTTTCTCATTAAATGGTCAAGAGACGGAATATGCCGGGGACGAGCAGCGCCCTCTTCTGAATTTTTTGCGGGAAGACAAGGGGATTATTTCCGTCAAGGACGGCTGTTCGGGGCAGGCCGCCTGTGGGGCCTGCCTGATCGAAACCGACGGCAAACCCGCTTTGGCCTGTTCCACCCGGATGAAGCGGGTGGCCGGTAAAAAGGTTGTAACCATTGAAGGATTTCCGGAGGTGGTCCGCCGTACTTTAGGCCGGGCATTTGTGGCCAAAGGTGCGGTGCAATGCGGCTACTGTACACCGGGGATTCTTTCCCGCGCCAAGATACTTTTGGAGAGCAACCCCAGACCAACTCGGGCCGAGGTGGTCAAAGCGTTGAAGGCCAATGTTTGCCGCTGTACCGGTTATGTCAAGATCGTAGATGGCATCCTGCTGGCTGCCCGGGCCTTGCGGGAAAGCCGGGAGATCGACTGGGAGGAAAAATCCGGTATCGGATACTCATACCCTAAGTATGAAGGGTACGAAAAAGCTGTAGGAATTAGTCCTTTTGTCCATGACATGACATTCGACGGCATGCTTCATGGCGCTTTGAAATTCAGCGAGCATCCCCGGTCCCGGGTGGTAGGCATCGATGTTTCGGCCGCGGAGAAACTGCCCGGTGTGATGCGAGTGTTCACGGCAGTCGACATTCCGGGTGAGCGATACCAGGGCATCAAGATTCGGGATTGGCCCATGTTCGTGGCCCAAGGAGAGGAAACGCGCTGCATCGGTGATGTGGTGGCCGGCGTGGTGGCGGAAAGCGAGGAATTGGCCCGCCGGGGTGTCGAAGCCATCCGGGTGGATTACGAGGTCCGGGTTCCCTTGACCGAAATGACCGAGGCGGCAGACAGTCCCGTCAGGGTCCATGAAGGCGGCAATCTGCTTAAGGAAACCGTCATTCGGCGGGGCGAGTTAGTTGAGGAAGTTTTTGCAAACTCTGCCAACGTTGTGGAAGGGATCTTCGAAACCCCTTTCGTGGAACATGCATTTCTGGAAACCGAAGCCGGCATTGCCATGCCCGCCGGTACTGCGGGTGTAGCGGTCTACTCCCAAAGCCAGGGCATCTTCAAGGATCGCACCCAGATTGCCTCGATTTTAGATTGGCCCGAGGAGAAGGTCGATGTCGTTCAGGTGGCAGCCGGGGGCGGATTTGGCGGCAAGGAGGATCTCACGGTCCAGCACCATGCCGCGCTTTACAGTGTGGCCCTGCAGCGGCCGGTCAAGGTGCGCCTCAATCGGGCCGAGTCCCTGCGCATGCATCCCAAGCGGCACCGCATGAAAATGGCATACAAACTGGCCTGCGATGAGAAGGGCCGTTTGACGGCACTGCGGGCCCGCATCGTGGGTGATACCGGGGCCTATGCCTCGGTGGGCGGTGAAGTCGTGGCCCGCACCGGCACCCATGCTGCCGGATCATATTATGTGCCCAACGTGGATGTCGTTGCGAGGGCCTACTACACCAATAACCCGCCGGCGGGTGCTTTCCGGGGATTTGGTGTCAATCAGTCCAATTTCGCCATGGAAAGCCTGGTGGATGATCTGTGCATCCGGGGCGGTTTCGACCGTTGGCAGTTCAGATACGACAATGTGCTGACCTCGGGCAGGATGACCAGCACCGGCCACGTGCTGGGTGAGGGCGTCGGCCTGCGCCAGTGCCTGGAGGCAGTCAAGGATGCTTACTACCAGACCGAATATGCCGGTCTGGCCTGTGGTATTAAAAATTGCGGTATCGGCAACGGTGTGGAAGAAATCAGCGATACGCGCCTGAAGGTTGTGGCCGAGGACCGAATTGAACTCTATCACGGCTGGACGGAAATGGGGCAGGGAATCCACACCGTGGCCCGGCAATTGCTTTGTGAAGTCCTGGATCTGGATGGATCGGTTCAAGTCGATGTCAAGTGCCATACCGGCGCCGAGGTGATGGGCGGTGTGACGACCGCCAGCCGGGGCACAGCGCTGCTGGGCAACTCCGTGATCGCAGCGGCCCGGCAGCTGAAGGCAGACCTCGCTGGTGTCTCATTGGCCGATCTCGTGGGCCAAGAGTACTTTTCCCGTTTTCTAGTGGACTGGACCACCAGTCATGATGCGGCCGGTGAAATCGTCAGCCACTTCTCCTACGGCTATGCCGTTCACATGGCTGTCCTCGACGAAGAAGGCAAACTTACAGCCATCCACGCCGCCCATGACGCCGGCCGGATCATCAATCCGGCGCTGTTCGAAGGACAGGTCGAAGGCGGTGTGGTTATGGGCATGGGATACGCGATCAGCGAAAACTTCCCGCTCAAAGACGGACGCCTGACCTCGGACCGTATGGCCAAATTAAAGCTGCCCAAAGCCAAAGACATACCTGAAATTAAGGTGATCGGTATAGAGTGCCCGGATTCCATGGGACCTTTTGGCGCCAAAGGCGTCGGTGAAATCGGCACGATCCCCACGGCACCCGCCATCGCCAATGCCTACTGCCGGTATGACCAGAAACGCCGCTACGCGCTGCCCCTGTCACCGCCGGCCGCTAAAAAGTGAGCCTGCGTGGCTCAAATTTGGAGTTATCTGGTATTCGTTAATAGTTATTGGTTATTAGTTATTAGTTTAGAAGGAAAACGATCTATTTTTTATATTTCAATACTAGTTCTACTTTGTCATATTTATTTTTGCTTCAGCTTTTTGTTATAACAGACTGATATAGCATAATAAACGAATGCCTAAAGTGGCCTAAAATGCCTAAAATTAAGGAAACGCTACACTCTATCTCTTTTTTATAAAATTGACAGCATACCTCAATTTTAGCTCATTCTTGTCCGCCGTTAGTTTGGAGGATTAGTTCATTTCAAATTTTAGATCATTTTCTCTATTCCCAACCCGGATAAACCGGAAAGATTAGCCACAAAGGCACAAAGACACTAAGAAAAAATGTGTATTTATATTAAACTTAGTGCCTTGGTGTCTTGGTGGCGAAAATATTTTTTTTGATAAATCCTTCGCAAACATGATGTGATTTCAATAGATAGACACTAAGCTTTTTCCTATGCGCGATCGGAAAAAGTGGCCCCAGCGGGGCAGCAATAGCGCAATTTTTTGGTGTCAGGTGTCAGGTTTCGGGTGTCAGGGAAACGACGCGCAAAATCCTGACACCTGACACCTGACACCTGACACCTGACACCTGACACCTGACACCATCCGTAACTTACAACATGTTGTCAAAAAAAAGGCACTAAGGGCCTAATAGCAAATAACCATTAACAATTAACATCAATTCGAATAGGATATTTCCATGACTCTATATCTGAAAGACGCAACGTTTCTGGATTGGCAAAGTTTTGAACTAAAAAATACAAGCATCACCGTGCAAGAGGGCCCCGAAAATGGCATTTCCTTGCGGGAAAAGACTCCGTCCCCAGAGAGCCTGGGCCAGCAAGACCGGGTAATCGACTGTGCCGGTAAGGTAGTGACGAAATCTTTCGGTTGCGGCCACCATCATATCTATTCCACCCTGGCACGGGGCATGCCGGCTCCCCGGAAGGTTCCAACCAATTTTTCGGAAGTGCTCCAATACATCTGGTGGCACATTGATAAACGCTTGGATCTGGAGATGATAGAGGCCAGTGCCTTGGCTTCCGCCATTTATTGCGCCAAAAACGGCGTCACGTTTGTCATTGACCACCATGCCTCGCCCTTCGCCATTGCAGACTCCCTTACGACCGTCGCCGAAGCATTTGACCGGGTCGGGATCTCCCACATGCTGTGCTATGAGATCTCCGACCGGGACGGCGAGCGTCCCCGGGAAGAGGGACTGGCCGAAACGGACAGTTTCCTGGCCGCGGGCCGGCAGGGCCATGTCGGGCTGCACGCCTCCTTTACCGTTGGTGATGAGCTTCTGCAGAAAGCCGTCGATCTGGCCCGCAAACACAATACCGGTCTGCACGTCCACGTGGCCGAGGATCGGGCCGACCAGCAAGACGCAATGGCCAAATACGGTCAGCACGTTGTCGAACGCTTTCAGGATGCCGGTGCCCTGGAGCTGCAAAAATCCATTCTGGCCCACTGTATTCACCTTTCGGAGCATGAGAAAGAACTCTTGGGAGATTCCGGTGCCTGGGTCGTCCAGAATGTGGAGAGCAACCAGAACAACAACGTGGGCGTGGCCGGCTACGGATCTCTCACTGACAATATCATGCTGGGCACCGACGGCATGCACTGCGACATGCTGCGAAGCGCCAAAGCGGCTTTTCTGGTGGGACAGGCCACCGAAGGTATTGGATTTGACGGCATCTATGATCGTTTCCGCAACATCCATCGCTATATCCGGGAATTCGGCGGCCGGGGAGACGGCGACAACAACCTGGTGATCTTAAACTATGACAGCCCGACCGAATTGACGTCGGACAACTTTCTGGGTCACTTCGTTTACGGCCTCGATGCCCGTCACGTTGAGACCGTCATTGCCCGGGGACGGATAATTGTGGAAGACGGCAAGATGACTCAGGTGGATGAATCCGAAGTACTGAAGTTTGCCAGGGATATGGGCCGCAAACTTTGGGAGAAACTGTAATTGATTGGGGATTTTGGAATTTGGATTTTGGATTTAAAGTATTCGGTCAATCTGATAAAATAAGATAGAGCAAAGCGATACAACAAATCCGCAATCCAAAATCCAAATTCAAGGAGATCATATCATGAGCGGTGACAAGTTTTGGGGTTGTGACATCGCGACCCTCCTAAGGTGGATACTGGAAGAAGAGAAACAGGGACAAATTTTCGGGATTCGCAAAGAACTGTTTTTTATCCCGCAAGGGACAGACCCGTACCGGATGCGCCGCTACGGACGACTTTTGGAAACCCCGCTGGGTGTGGCGGCCGGACCGCACACCCAGCTTTCCCAGAACCTGATCGCCGCCTGGCTGACCGGGGCGCGCTATATGGAGTTGAAGACGATCCAGGTCTTGGACGAGCTGGAGGTGACCAAACCCTGCATCGACATGACCGACGAGGGGTACAACTGCGAATGGTCCCAGGAGCTGAAGCTGGAGCAGTCTTTCGACGAATACCTCAATGCCTGGATTGTGCTGCACATACTCAAGGACAAGTTCGGCTGGGGTACGCCGCCGGAAGCGGGCTTCATCTTCAATATGAGTGTCGGGTATAACCTGGAAGGCATCCTCAGTCCAACCGTCCAGCGGTTTCTGGATCAAATGGCAGATTGTTCCGAAGAGAAAGCGCAAAAGATCGAGCGTCTATCCCGTTTTTACCCCCGGGTCAAGGCTTTGGAAATTCCGGATTGCATCTCCGACAACATCACCATCTCCACCATGCACGGCTGCCCGCCGGATGAAGTGGAGAAAATCGGCCATTACTTTGTAACCGAACGCCGGCTGAACACGACCATTAAGCTCAATCCCACCTTGCTCGGCCCTGAACGGCTGCGCGGCATTCTCAACCAAAAGCTGGGTTTCGAGACCGTGGTGCCGGACCTGGCCTTCGAGCATGACCTGAAGTATGGCGACGGCGTGGCCCTGATTCGAGCGCTTCTGGCAGCGGCCGCAAATAGCGGCGTGGCCTTCAACATAAAGCTGACCAATACTCTGGAAACCAGCAATCAGGAGCAGAATTTACCCAAATCCGAGCAGATGGTCTACATGAGCGGCCGGGCGTTGCACCCGATCAGCATCAATCTGGCCGCACGCCTCCAGGCCGAGTTTGACGGGGCCCTGGATATCTCTTTTTCGGCGGGGACCGACTGCTTTAATTTCGCTGATTTGCTGGCTTGCAATCTCAAGCCGGTGACGGTCTGCTCCGATGTGCTGAAGCCCGGCGGGTACGGGCGGCTGTCCCAGTACCTGGAAGCGGCCGACCGGGCCATGCAGGATGCGGGGGCCGCAACTTTGGAAGAATATGTTAGGGCCCATGGCCGGGATGCCGGCGATGCGGCCCAGGCCGGATTGGATAATTTACGGGCTTATGCCGCGTCGGTGATGGAGCAACCGGCCTATAAAAAGGAGCGCTTTCCCTATGACAACATCAAGACGGCCCGCGAGCTGTCCATTTTCGACTGCATCCAGGCGCCCTGTATGACCACTTGTCCGGTAAGCCAGGACATCCCCGGCTACATGTATCACACGGCTCAAGGGGATTATGACCGGGCGTTTCAGGTGATCATGGAAAGCAACCCTTTCCCCAATATTCAGGGGATGGTCTGCGATCACCTCTGTCAGGAGAAATGCACCCGGCTGAACTATGATGCGCCGCTGTTGATTCGAGAGATCAAGCGGTTTATCGCTCAAAAATATGACCGGCCCATCGGGCTGGCGCCGGCACCGGCCAAGGGCATCCGGGTGGCCATTATCGGTGCGGGACCATCGGGACTGGCCTGTGCCCATTTTCTGGCACTGGCCGGTTTTGAAGTCCATATCTACGAGCAAAAAGCTTTTGCCGGGGGCTGGGCCTCGGATGCCATTCCGGAGTTCCGGCTGGATGAAGTCAGCATTACAAAGGATATCGATGCAATTCTATCCCTCGGGGTGCAGATACATTATGACGCCGCCGTCGATGCTGAAGAGTTTGCATCCCTGCGCCAAACTCATGATTATGTCTACATCGGAGTCGGGGCCCAGGAAGGCATCGCCCTGGGTGTTCCCGGCGAGGACGCCGAGGGCGTCATGGACCAATTGGAATTTCTGAGCGCGGTGCGCCGGGGCGAACGGCCCGACCTGGGTAAAAAAGTAGCGGTCATCGGCGGCGGCAACTCGGCCATGGATGCGGCCCGCACCGCCAAGCGGCTGGTGGGTACCGACGGAGAGGTGAGTGTGCTTTATCGCCGCACACGCCGGGAAATGCCGGCCGCGCCCGAGGAAATTCAGGCGCTTTTGGACGAGGGGGTTCATTTAGTGGAACTCACCGCCCCCGAGTGCATGCTGGTGGAAGGCGGGCGGGTGACATCCAATGTGTGTTTTAGATTGGAATTGGGTGAAGCCGATGCCAGCGGACGTCCGAGGCCCATTAAGATCGACGGTTCCGAATTCGAGTTGAACGTGGACAGTGTCATCTCCGCTATCGGACAGCGGGTCAATGTGGATTTCTTTCCGCATGAGCAACTGGATATTGATCCTGTCTCCCACGAAACCCAGCTCGAAAACGTGTTTGCCGGGGGTGATGCCGTGCGGGGCGCTTCGACGTTGATTAAAGCCATTGGGGACGGCAAAAAAGTCGCCGAATCCATCAAGGCGCGGGCATTGGACGATTTCCGGATGCCGACGGGCAGTGCCGGGAAAATCTCGGATTTCGGGGATCTGCACAAAAAAAGGGCGCGCCGCCAATCCGGAATGGCGCTGCCGGAGATCGGTTTTGATGAGCGCGGGGGATTCGATCTGGTCATCCGCGCCCTCGATGATGAAGCGGCTCAAAAAGAAGCCGCCCGCTGCTTCTACTGTGACGAAGTGTGCAACGTCTGTGTGACGGTTTGCCCCAACCGGGCCAATATCACTTTTCAGATGGAGCCGGCCTCCTTCAAGGTTCAGGAGGCGCGACCGACCGGCGATCGCATTGAAATTGTGGATCTGGAAACCGTTCGCATTGCCCAAAAGCCCCAGGTTCTCAATATCGGCGACTATTGCAACGAATGCGGCAATTGTACCACCTTTTGCCCCACCAGCGGCTCGCCCTACCTGGACAAGGCCAAGTTTCATGTCACCGCCGACAGCTTCGCAGCTGCAACGCTGGGCTATTATTTCCGGGAAGACCATCTGCTGGAGTTCAAGCAGGACGGCCGCACCGCCCGTCTCGAGATTACGGCCGACGGATACATCTATGAAAACGAAGTGGTCCGGGCGACATTGGACCGGAACTATGCGGCCCAAAAAGTGGCGTTCAAGGGCAACGGTAAGGAGACTGTCAGCCTGCGGCATGCCGCCGAAATGGCGATTCTGGCACAGGCGGTTCGCGAGGTGGCGCCGCTGAATCTCAACGATCGGGCATACTAAGGAAGGGTGAAATTCACTGTTGTTGGTTAACAGCGGTCCTTCATTAATTTTCCCCGGAAGACGAAGATCAGGTTTCAGGTGTCGGGTGTCAGGTGTCAGCGCCGCCGCTGGCCCAAAAAACTGCCGGTCAAATCGAAAATGAAACTCTTAAAAAGCGAATCCACCGGAGGCGGATAAATATCGAATATCGAACAAGGAACAACGAATATCGAAGTAAGGATACTCTTTAGGACTGAGTTACAAGGACTGAGGACTGAGTTAGAGGGAATCCGGGCGATGGAATCAGCGACACGCTCAGTCCTCAGTCCTCAGCACTCATCACTTTTACAATTCGACTGAGCGACCTGTCAATAATTAAAGCCCGAGGCCGCCATTCTTAAGGCCTCCAAATTTAACTTACAGCAAAATATGGTGAAACCATGGCAGTAGGCAAACCAGTACAACGAGTGGATGGAGTGGCCAAGGTTACCGGCAAGGCCCGATTTGCCGATGACTTCACCATGCCGGGCATGCGGGTGGCCAAATATTTACGGAGCACCATCGCCCACGGCAGGGTGGTGCGCATCGACACCAACCGGGCCAAGGGCCTGCCGGGGGTGGATGGGGTTTTTACCTTTGGCGATATCCCCAAAAATCGGTTCGCCACCGCCGGGCATCCCTATTCCCTGGATCCCGGCCATACCGATGTGGCGGACCGGCTTTTGCTCACCGATCACGTACGGTATGAAGGCGACGAGATCGCCGTGGTGGTGGCCGAGAATGAACTGGTGGCCCACAAGGCGCTGGCCCTCATCGAAGTGGAATACGAGACCTATAAACCGCTGGTGCGTCCGGAGGATGTGATGGCGGAAGATGCACCCGAATTGCATCAACGGACCCGCAACATTGTTAATGAACACGGTTTTACGGCCGGCGGCGACCCGGACCAGGCCCGGGATGAATCGGATCATCTGCTGGAGGGCACGTTCGAAACTCAGGTGCTGCAGCACTGCCATCTGGAGAGCCACTCGGCCTATGCGTATATGGACGACCTGGATAAGATCGTCATTGTCTCTTCCACCCAGATTCCGCATATCGCGCGGCGCATCGTGGGCGAGGCCCTGGGCATACCGCTTAGCCGGATCCGGGTTATCAAACCCCACATCGGCGGTGGGTTCGGCAACAAACAGGACGCCATCCTGGAGCCCATGGTGGCGTTTTTGACCTGGAAGCTGGGCGGCGTACCGGTGCGGCTGAAACTGGATCGCGAAGAGTGCATGGTGGGCACCCGGGTACGTCATCCCTTCCGGGTGAAAGTCGAAGTCGGCCTTCAAAAAGACGGCACTGTCAAACTGATCGATTTCGACGCATTGTCCAACACCGGGGCCTATGCCTCCCATGGGCATTCGATCGTCTCAGCCGGAGCGGCCAAATCCTTTTATATGTACCCCAGGGCGGTCTACCGCTGTCAGGCCCGCACCATCTACGGCAATCTTCCGGCCGGCGGCGCCATGCGGGGCTATGGCTCTCCGCAGATGACCTTTGCCATTGAAAGCATCATGGAGGACGCAGCCCGCCGCCTGGGGATGGACTCGGTGGAGTTTCGGCTGAAAAATGCCGCCCGACCCGGCGATAAAAGCCGGATCGGCAATAAACCGCTTTTGACCTGCGGTTTGAAGGCTTGCCTTAAAAAAGGCCGGGAACTGATCCGCTGGGATGAAAAACGGGCTAAGTGGCCCCGGCCCCAATCGGGACCGGTTCGCCGCGGCCTGGGAGTGGCCAGCTTCAGCTACGGCTCCGGCACCTATCCGGTTTGCGTGGAGGCGGCCAGTGCCCGCCTGGTGTTGAATCAGGACGGTTCGGTCCACCTGCAGGTGGGAGCCACCGAAATCGGACAGGGCTCGGATACCGCTCTCGCTCAGATGGCGGCGGAGACCCTGGGGATTCCGATGGACCAGGTGCACGTGGTCTCCACCCAGGACACCGACGTTACCCCCTTTGACACCGGTGCTTATGCCTCCCGTCAGACCTATGTGGGCGGCCAGGCGGTGATGCGGGCCGCGCGGCAGTTCAAAGAGAAGATTCTGGCGTACGTGGACGCCATTTCGGATCTGGAAGCCGGGGACCTCGATATCCGGGACGGCCAGATCGTGATTGCCCGTATGCCGGAAACGGCGGTCATGAGCCTGGGGGACGTGGCCCTGGACGCCTATTACCAAAAAAACCGCGGCGGTCAGATCACGGCCGAGGTGAGCTACAAAACCCGCAGCAACGCCCATGTGTTCGGCTGCACTTTCGTGGACCTGGAGGTGGACATCCCGCTTTGCCGGGTGAAAATCAACGAAATCTACAATGTGCACGACTGCGGCGTGGTCATCAACCCGCTCAATGCCGAAGGCCAGGTCCACGGCGGCATGGCCATGAGCATCGGGGCGGCGCTTTATGAAAACCTCATGATCGATCCCGACTCGGGCCGGATCTACAACAACAATATGCTGGACTACAAGGTCCCCACCATCATGGACGTCCCCGATCTGGGGACGGCCTTCGTTGAGACCCATGAACCGACCCACCCTTACGGCAGCAAGTCCCTGGGCGAGCCGCCCGTGCTTTCGCCCGCGCCGGCTATCCGCAATGCCGTCCTGGATGCTACCGGGGTGGCGGTCAATGAATTGCCCCTCAACCCCAAAACCCTCTGCCGATATTTCAAAAAAGCAGGGTTGATATAGGAGGCCCCATGTTTGATATCGAAAGCTATCATAAAGCGGATTCGGTCGATGAAGCCATTGCACGGCTGGTGCAGAATCCCAAGGCCATCCCATTGGCCGGCGGGACCGACATCCTGGTGCGGCTGCACCAGGGAAATCCCGATTACCGCCACGTGGTGGATATTCACCACGTGGCCGAGCTGAAAAAAATCTCCCTCGAACCCGACGGCACCATCGTTGTCGGTTCCGGGGCCACATTCACCGATTTGACCGAGTCCCGCATCATCACCGCAAACATTCCGGTCCTGGCCCAGGGGGCCGACTCGGTGGGCGGGCCCCAGGTGCGCAACCAGGCCACCGTGGGCGGCAATCTCTGTAATGGTGCGCCCAGTGCCGACATCGCCGCGCCCCTGCTGGTGTTGAACGCCGTGGTGGAGCTCAAAGGTCCCCAGGGCACACGCCGCATACCCCTGCCCGAATTTTATCAGGGACCCGGCCGGGTGGACCGGGAGCAAACGGAAATCATGACGGCGCTGCGCATCGCGCCGGATGAATATCAGTGTTGGGTTGCAAGCTACTACAAATATGCCATGCGCGATGCCATGGACATTGCCACCATCGGTTGCGCGGCGGCCTGCCGGCCCCAGGGCAAACGGGTTTCCGCGCTGCGGCTGGCCTTTACCGTGGCAGGCCCCACGCCGCTGCGCTGCTGGAAGACCGAGGAAAAGGCTCAAGGGGCCGCTTTGGACCCGTCGCTGCTGCAGCTCGTTGATGATTCCGTGCTGGACGACCTGAGGCCCCGGGAGTCCTGGCGGGCCCCCAAGGATCTGCGCCGGCAGATTATTAAAACCCTGGCCCAACGCGTATTGACCGAGGCCCTTAACCAAACCGGAGTATCGCTATCATGAATCGTAATATATCCTGCACCATAAATGGCAAATCTGTTACCCTGATGGTGGACGTCCGCAAATCCCTGCTCGACATCCTGCGGCACAACGGCCACACGGGCGTCAAGGAAGGCTGCGGCGTCGGGGAGTGCGGGGCCTGCACCGTGCTGGTGGACAACGTCCCGGTGGATGCCTGCCTCTATCTGGCGGTCTGGGCCGATGGACGCACCATCCGTACCATCGAAGGCGAGTCCCGCAACGGCAAACTGTCCGAAGTCCAGCAGGCCTACCTGGACACGGGCGCCGTACAGTGCGGCTTTTGTACGCCCGGCCTGGTCATGACTTCCACTGCTTTTGTCGAAAAACACAAAGGCGGAAGCGTTTCCCGCGAACAGATCCGCAAAGCCCATGCCGGCAATCTTTGCCGCTGCACCGGATACGAGGGGATTATCAGGGCTGTTGAACAATGTCTGTCGGATCAGGACGATGCCGCTCGCCCGGAGCAAGCCAAATCATGTGAGCTGGAGTAAAGATCCGGGGTCAAAGGGGCCGGCTTTGGTCCAGCCTGGAGGGGTGATGAACGTCGCAACTTTTACCAGCAGTGTTCAGGTTTCAGGTGTCGGGTGTCAGGTGTCAGGTGTTCCGCCGAAGGCGGATCAGCAACCGAAGTCGACCCTCTGAATGGGAATCGCTCATGAATTGATTTTTCTTTCGCCGCTGGTGACTTTCAGCCTCAACCCATTCCGGAATCAGGACTCAGGATTCGTTTTTTACTCTTATGAAACTTCTGTGGAATGGATTCGATTTTAATTATTTTTATTTAGACAGGATTTACAGGATTATCAGGATTTTTTTCGCCTGCGGCGAGGGGCCTTTCGGCCGAAGGCCGCATTATCCTAACGATCCTGTTGATCCTGTCCAATTATTTTCTTTAAAATAAGAATCCATTCCTCTGCTTTTTCAAATTCTAGCGTTTTTTATTTGATCAGACTGGACGCTCACGACCAGCGGCCCTGCTGACACCTGAAACCTGAAACCTGACACCTGAATCCATAAAGGACTTGGACAGATGGCATGGCCGATTGTCTCTGACCTGGCCCAGAGCACCAGATTTCTGCGACAAAATAAAAAGGGGTTACTTATGAGCGAACAGACAATTGATGTTAAAGGTGAAAAGGAAAGGGATGTATTCGATCTCATTTACAAACTAGAAGACAACCCCCCTGCCAAGGAGGCAATGTTCGCGGCACTTCAGCACCTTTTGGCGATTATTGTCGGAATTATTACACCCACCTTGATTATCGGAGGCGTCCTGGGAGATGGTGTAAATTCAGCTATCGCCGCTATGTTCAATACATTTCCCAATACGACTTTCAGTCAAAACAATGGTGTGATCCAGCTTACCGGCATTGCCAGCCGTTATGTAGGCATGTATCTGGCCGGTTTCCTGGTTGTTCTCGGCTTGTTTCCGGTGATCGGGGCGTTCTTCCGTTCATTGCCGAATCCCGTACTAGGGGGGCTACCATTGTCATGTTCGGGACGGTCGGCGCGGCCGGTATCCGAATCATCGCCTCCAGCGAGATAGACAGGCGCGATATGCTGATTATGGCAGTTGCATTCGGCCTGGGATTCGGAGTGGCCTATGTCCCGGAGTTTCTGAGCAAGGCGCCTAAGGCTATCCAGCAGATATTCGGATCGGCTGTCACCACCGGCGGAATTGCGGCCCTTTTGCTGAATGCATTTCTGCCGGGACGCAAGAAGTAATTGAAGATTGAATATTGAAGATTTGTGGTATCGCTTCGCTCAGTCTTTTTTATTTAAATCGATAAAGCGTAGCGTCAGCAATATTCGATATTTGACGTTCGAATTCGTTTTCTGATCGGCCAGGCGGACTTTCACACGTGCGCCGCCGCTGGTCTAAACAGCGGTCTGTCTAATCGAGAAAGAAACTTTGAAAAAGCGAATAACGAATATCGAATCACGCTGAAGACGTAATCCAAGGACAGGAATAATGAATGTCGAAATAAGGTATTCTGTCGATTTATATTAATCAGAAATAGTCAGAGCGCAGCGAAGCGACATCCACTCCGCCTGCGGCGGATTAATCGACATTCGACATTCGTCATTTTATGTAGTTCCACAAGTAGGGTCGGCCACGGCTCGACTGAGCTCGCCGAAGTCCGTGCCGATCCCGCCGATAGCGGGACGGGCACAGTGGCCCGACCTACATTTCTGAAATACGCGGTTTCACTCGAGTTTCCTGTTGTTAGAAAATTAGGGCACTAAATCCTGACACCTGAAACCTGACACCTGAAACCTGACACCTGAAACCTGAAACCTTCACTGTAGAGCACCAAGAAGAAGTCAAGCAAAAAATTTCAATTTTTTTTAGGCAACACTCCACGGGTCCGATCCGAGCCGGTTCTTTGAA
>Ga0209678_1000425_pt1 | contig 14279 bp, 12 predicted proteins | sample WorMetilvaeELBA1_FD_187404 | JGI IMG/M metagenome (GOLD analysis project Ga0209678, IMG submission 187404) | Marine gutless worms symbiont microbial communities from Max Planck institute for Marine Microbiology, Germany - Olavius ilvae ELBA.1... ...
ACGCTTGCGTTGTTCCAACAACTGGAAGCGATTCACGTCCTTGCGGTTTGCATTTACGTCATTTGTGACAATGCACCTTACTATCGTTCCAAAGCCGTTCAAGCGTACTTGAAAACCTCGCGCATTACGCTTATTTTCCTTCCGCCGTATGCGCCGAATCTGAATTTGATTGAGCGGTTATGGAAATTTTTTAAGAAAAAAGTCCTGTACAATCGGTATTATGAAACATTTGGTGAATTCCGAAGCGCGTGTGAAACCTTCTTCCAGAATCCCCGCAACTATCATTGCGAGTTGCGTTCATTGCTGACAGCGAATTTTGAAATCATCGGCTGAATGAAAAGCCGAAATGTTGATATTAGATTAGTATATCGGGTTGAAGAATTCTCAGGTCGGGATTTTTCTTATAGGTCTCCTGAAATCCATATCCCCCCACGAGTTGCCCGGACGCCACTTGCCCGGACACCACTTGCATAGCGGCCGCCGATGCCGAAGAATCAAAGCAGGTTTCTTCCCGAAAGTATTATTTCAGTAAGATGGCGATTCTGGTAGTCGGACTCAATCACAAGACCGCCCCCGTGACGATACGCGAACGCGTCGCCTTCGGACCGGACATCCTGGTAGGTGCCCTGCGTAGCCTCACCGAGCTCGCCTCGATCTGCGAGGGACTCATCCTGTCCACCTGCAACCGCACCGAGATCTACTGCTCCATGCAGGCCGATGGGGGAAAGCCGGTTAGCGACTGGTTGGGGCGATTCCATGGATTGGACCCGGCACACCTCGAGCCTTACCTCTACACGCGGTTGGACCGCGAGGCGGTCTCGCACCTGCTGCGCGTGACCAGCGGACTCGATTCCATGGTACTCGGCGAACCCCAGATACTCGGTCAGGTCAAGACGGCTTTTCAAATAGCCAATGACAGCGGAGCCACGGGTAAGCTGCTCGGCCGGCTGTTTCAAAACGCCTTCGCGGTAGCAAAACAGGTACGCACGGATACCGCCATCGGCAACAGCCCGGTCTCCGTGGCCTTCGCGGCAGTCAGCCTGGCGCGCCAAATTTTCAGCGACCTGAGCGACCAAACCGCCCTGCTCGTCGGTGCCGGTGAGACCATCGAACTCGCCGCGCGTCACCTCCACCAACACCGGATCGGACGCATCCTGGTCGCCAACCGTACGGTCGAGCGGGCCCACGGCCTGGCCGTCCGGTTCGACGGCTTCGCCATCGCCCTGACCGAAATGGCGAATCACCTCCCGCAGGCGGATATTCTCATCACCTCCACCGCCAGCCCGCTGCCCATACTCGGTAAGGGGACCGTGGAGCGGGCCCTCAGGCAACGCAAGCATCGACCCATCTTCATGGTGGATATCGCCGTGCCCCGCGATATCGAACCGGAAGTGGGTGAGCTCGACGACGTCTATCTCTACACCGTGGACGATCTCCGGGAGGTGGTGGCGGAAGGCCTGCGCTCGCGCCGCGAGGCCGCCGCACAGGCCGCAGAGATCATCGGCTTCCATAGTGAGCAATTTATCTGCTGGCTGCGTTCCCTGGATGCGGTGACCCTGATCCAGGACTACCGCGACCGGGCCGAGCGCCTGCGCGATCAGGTGCTCGCCAAGGCCCGGCGTCAACTCCAAGGCGGCAAGCCCCCCGAGGAAGTCATCGGCTTTCTGGCGCACACCCTCACCAACAAGCTCCTGCACGGACCCAGCGTCCGCCTACGACAAGCCGGACGAGAGGGTCGAGAGGAGCTGTTGGCGGCCGCCAACGAGCTCTTCCGACCCCACGAAAAATCGGGTTCTTCCTCATGAATCCCTCCATTCGCCACAAGCTCGAACAGCTCACGGACCGCTGCGGCGAGCTCACCGCCCTGCTGGCCGATCCACAGATCCAGGAGGACCCGCGACAGTTTCGTGAGCTGAGCCGGGAATACGCCCAGCTGGAGGCCGTGGTGGCCTGTTACCGGCGCTATCGGCAGATCGAGGACGCAATCGCCGGTGCCGAGGAGCTACTGGCAGACCCGGAGCTGGCGGACCTGGCCCGCGAGGAGATCACCGCTGGCACTGGACAGCGCGAGGCCCTGGAGCCGGAGCTGAAACGCCTGCTGGTGCCCCCGGACCCCCATGACCAACGCAACGTCTTCCTGGAGCTCCGCGCCGGCACCGGCGGCGCGGAGGCGGCCCTGTTCGCCGCCGATCTGGCCCGCATGTATCTGCGCTTCGCCGAGCTCAAGGGTTGGTCGGTCGAACCGATGAGCGAGAGCTCCGGCGAGCTCGGCGGCTACAAAGAGGCCGTGCTGCGCATCAGCGGTGGCGGTGTCTTCTCGCGCCTCAAATTCGAGGCCGGCACCCACCGCGTCCAACGGGTACCCGAGACCGAGTCCCAGGGCCGCATCCACACCTCGGCCTGCACCGTCGCGGTGTTGCCCGAGGCCGAGGCCATCGACGACCTGGCGCTCGACGCCAAGGACCTGCGCATCGACACCTATCGCGCCTCCGGCGCCGGCGGCCAGCATGTGAACAAGACCGACTCGGCGGTACGCATCACCCACCTGCCCTCCGGGATCGTGGTGGAATGTCAGGATGAGCGCTCCCAGCACAAGAACAAGGCCCGCGCCATGTCCCTGCTGCAATCCAAGCTGCTGTCCCAGGCCCGGGCCGCCCAGGTCGACGCGCAGGCCCGTTCCCGCCGGCTACAGGTCGGCAGCGGTAATCGCTCCGAGCGTATCCGTACCTACAATTTCCCACAGAACCGGGTTACCGACCACCGCATCAATCTGACCCTGTACCAGCTCGATGAAATCATGACCGGGCAGATGGATCAGGTTATCGAGCCCCTGATCCAGGAATACCAGGCAGAGCAGCTGGTAGCCCTGATGAACGCTTGAGAGGCTGTCTAAAAAAGGGCCGTAGGGCAAAGTCGGGAGTAGGCTGGGTTGAGGAACGAAACCCGGCATTTACGGGCCAGCCTGGTTTGCCGGATCTCATCCCTTGACCCAGCCTACCGGCTTAAAATCAAAGGCTTAGTTTTTAGACAGCCTCTGAGCTTGGGAGAGCTTCGTACAGCATCCGGAAACAACATTCATTGACGACTTCAAAGCGAAGGCCGAGTATCGGAAGGGTACTCCGAGAGGCCGCCGCGGCGCTGGCGGTGCTACCCCAGGCCTCCCCTCACCTGGAGGCGGCATTGTTGTTGTGCGATGTCACCGGGCACACGCGTACGGAGCTCCTGGCCTGGCCGGAGACCGAGCTCGGCGAAACGGACCTGGCACGTTTCGAGAGCCTGATCCGACGCCGCCTCGCCGGTGAGCCCATGGCCTATATCCGCGGCCGTCAGGCATTCTGGACCCTGGATCTGGAGGTCACTCCGGAGACCCTGATCCCACGCCCGGAGACGGAGCTCCTGGTGGAGCTGGCGTTGGAACAACTCCGTGCCGACGCACCGCTCCTGGTCCTGGATGCCGGCAGCGGGAGCGGTGCCATCGCCGCCGCATTGGCCTCCGAACGCCCCGCCTGGACCCTGATCGCGACCGACCACGGTATGGGAGCTGCCCGCATGACCGACAGGAACTTCCGCACCTACGCACTCGGGAACGCGCACGTCGTCGGCTGCGACTGGCTGACGTCCATCGCCGCGCGGTCCCTGGATGCCATCGTCGGCAACCCCCCTTACCTCCCCGATGCGGATCCCCACCTCGGGCAGGGCGATTTGATCTGGGAACCCCACAGCGCCTTGGCCGCCGGCCCCGACGGGCTCGACGCCATCCGCACCTTGAGCGCACAAGCGGCCTCCCGGCTCCGGCCCGCCGGATTCATTGCTTTAGAGCACGGCTTCGACCAAGGACCGGTGGTACGAGCGATCTTCAAGCAGCATGGTTTCGAGGACATCCGTACCCATCCCGATCTCAGCGGCCGGGAACGGGCCACTACGGGACGGCTGCCCGTGTGAGAGTATCTAGCGAGGCTTCGCCTCAGACCGACGAGTGCTCAATTCGAGCTTGGTCACGAAACGCCAAAGGAGGAAACTACGAATCGCGCGAATCCCCGCGAAACTGTCATCCCGAACCGAAGGGAGGGATCTTGTTCGCGCCGATTCGCAGGATTCGTAGGGTAGGCTGTGCCCACCAATACGGCGCTTATGGTGGGCACAAGCCCACCCTACACTCACTTCGCTTCCGACCGACGAGTACCCAACTCGAGTTTCGTCGCGAACCCCTAATCGGACAGGTTCCCTGCTTTTTGCTGTTTGCGGGCATGCAATCGGTTATCGGGGGTAGGGGCCGGACGATTATTGCCGGAGCAAAAGCGCAATACAGCGTAACCGAATACACCGGATGCGAGCGAACCGAACAGAATGCCCAATCTGTCATCTACGGCGAAATCGGGGCCACCCTGCTCGAATGCGAGCGAACCGACAAACAAACTCATCGTGAAACCGATTCCACAGAGTAAGGCGACGCCATAGAGCTGCACCCAACCGACGGCTTCAGGCATCTCCGATATTCCGAGTTTTATCGCCAGCCAACTGAAACCGAATACACCGATTTGATTGCCGATAAAAAGGCCGGCTGCAATACCGAATGGAACCGGATGGAGCATGGATTCCAGCGTAATGCCTTCAAACGAGATACCGGCATTCGCAAAAGCAAATAGCGGCAAGATACCATAAGCGACCGACGGATGAAGGTCGTGCTCCAATCTTTCCAGCTGGGTGTGGGTTTCTCCCGCCTCTCTCCTGAAGGGTACGAAGAAGGCAGTCAACACGCCCGCGAGTGTTGCATGTACGCCGGATTTGAGCACTGCCGCCCACAACACCAAGCCGATGAGCATATAGGGTGCCAACCCCAATACGCCCCTGCGATTCATGATGAACAAGGTGACGATGGCGATTGCAGCAAGCAGCAACGAAGAAAATGACAGATCGGCGGTATAGAACACCGCGATAATGATGATGGCACCCAGGTCGTCGATTATGGCCAGGGTCATGAGAAACAACTTCAGGGATTGTGGTATTCGGCTGCCGAGCAGTGCAAGTACGCCTAATGCGAATGCGATATCCGTGGCCGAAGGGATTGCCCACCCTTTCATGGCTACCGGATCACCCCAATTTATCGAGGCATAGATCGCGGCGGGGATAGCCATACCGCCCACTGCTGCAATAATGGGTAAGACAACGCGAGAAGGATCGGATAATTCACCGGCCAGAAATTCTCGCTTTACTTCAAGGCCGATAAGGAAAAAGAAAATGGCCATCAGGCCATCGTTTATCCAGAGCAGCAGCGGCTTGGCAATTTCAAAATCGCCGATTTTGACCTCGACCGGAGTGCCGAGTAATGCATCATAAAGGTATTTCGCCGCCGAATTTTCAACCACCATGGCCAGCAAGGCAGCGATCAGGAGCAGAATTCCACTGGTAGACTCCATGCGCAGAAATTCTTTTAATTTATCGATTACCATAATTCGATGGCGAAGCCGGTCATCGGCAGTCCTGGCTTATTTGGCGTTGTCCGGAGGGAAAAGATCCCTCCTGCGTCGGGACAAGGTTTGACGTGTCGGGTTACGGCGTTTTGTTCAACGGAGGATCTGACTCTTTCCCGAATAGTACAGGATTAACAGGATTTCCAGGATTAACAGGATGTTTTTATTAAGGCTCTTTATGGATTCCGGACTGTTTTGGAGTGCGCCGGCAAAGCGGCGCGGCCAAATCGACTCCCGACGCTGGAAGATCCCAACGGCCTTTGTCAGGAACCTGGACGGCGGGTCCCACACGCGCCGCGACGACGGCGCTTTCCCCTCGCCACACTGCCCGCTGTGTCGCCACATCCAAAGCGGCGGCGGGCAAGTGCTCCCGGGCTGGTCCTGGGGTGACTCCGGGCTCCGTGGATTTCGGCAGATGTCGGGAAACGATGGCCGCCGCACTCCAAAACGTCCGCTAACGACCTTGATCGTCAGTAGTCCGGAATCCGCAAAGAACCTTTATTAAAAATGTAAGCATCCTGTAAATGCGGATGGTACATAGACGGCACATAAAGATCCTGGGGCAGCACCGTCCCCTGCTTCGCCGGCAGCTCACAGTTCCGTACACCGCGCCCTCCACCGGTGCCTCGTGGAGCCGATGCAGGGGTCTACCCTCCGGTTGCTCGACCGTCACGCCGGTCGGGCGCTCTGTAGCACATCGACGCCTTCAGGTCCATCTGTCATTGGACAAGGCTGTCGGTAATGCCCCAAAATAGATCTCCCTATGGTCAAGATTGCCGGAGAAGACAACCATGTCCGATAAGCCCATAAGCGAGAGCCGTCGTGATGCCCTCAAGGCGATGATGGGAGGCCTGGCCGCCGTCCCACTGATGAACCTGGTCGGTGTGGCAGCCGCACAGGCGGAAGACTTGGAGAAAGTCGACGAAGAGAAGGATCCTGCGGCACTTGCCTTAGAGTACAGGCATGACGCCACTGTCGAGTATAAGAAAAAGGGAGACAAAGAGCCACAGGCGCCGAAGGCGCCGGAGGATCAAACCTGCGCCAACTGCCAGTTCCTTCAGGCCGGTGGTACCGATGATTGGCGTCCCTGCCAACTCTTCCCAGGCAAGCTTGTCGCCGCGAAGGGTTGGTGTGCCTCCTGGATGAAGAAGCAAGGCGCGTAAAAGCCGTCGGCGTGTTCCCTTCCGGGCGCAAAAGAGCGGGGTTTCGGCCTCGCTTTTCTTTTTTTGTCGCAAAGGTACGAAATTGACCGGCGCATTGACATTTGTCAGTGCCGGCGAGCCGGGCGGGCGATCTAATGGTTCTACCGATGGATAGTTGCGGTCGGCAGGCAGTATCGCGCAGCGGCTCATCCGTCGGTACTTTCACCCACCTGCTCTCCTTCTCTGGTGGTGGCTTAGAATCCGCTTGCCGGCTTGCCGCAAGCGGTTTTTTTTGTTCCGTTCGGGCTCCCTGCCCGGCATGATGGGACTCGCCGCGGTTCCCGGCGATTGGTGCGACTGAAAAGGGGATTTCCCCATACCAGCCGTTGCAGGTAGGGGAAACCACGCTCAGAGGCCGTCTATAAACTAAGCCATTGATTTTAACCAGGTAGGCTGGGTCGAGGGACGAGACCCAGCAGACCAGGCTTGCCCATAAGCGCTGGGTTTCGTTCCTCAACCCAGCCTACTCCGGACTCTGGCCTACGGCCCTTTTTTAGACAGCCTCTCAGCCGCCCCTGTGGATTCACAACATGGATTCATAAAACGGTAACCAGGTTGCCGTAGACTTCCCACCCCAGGCTATAACAATGCGGACTTACATCCGTACACCCTGTGTGAGGTTTTTATGAAGAAGGCACCGATTGCCGCCGCCGTTATGACCGTCGCGGCCTCTTTCGCCACCCAGGCCGTGGCCCGCGACACCATCAATATCGTCGGTTCCTCGACCGTGTTTCCCTTTGCGACCACGGTCGCCGAGAACTTCGGCCGCACGACCGAGTTCAAGACCCCGAAGATCGAGTCCACCGGCTCCGGCGGCGGTCTCAAGCTGTTCTGCGAGGGGGTCGGCGTCAAGCATCCCGACATCACCAACGCCTCGCGCCGCATCAAGGGTTCCGAGTTCGACACCTGTAAGAAGAAGGGGGTCAAGGACATCGTCGAGGTCAAGATCGGTTACGACGGTATCGCCATCGCCAACGCCAAGGAGGCCGTCAAATTCGATCTGACACCCAAGGATATCTTCTTGGGCCTGGCCAAGGACGTGCCCGACCCGAAAGGCGGCGATAAGCTGGTCGCCAACCCCTACCAGACCTGGAAGGAGGTCAACCCCAAACTGCCGGACGCCAAGATCGAGGTCCTGGGTCCACCGCCGACCTCGGGCACGCGCGATGCCTTTGTGGAGCTGGCTATGGAGACCGGCTGCAAGCAGTTCGACTCCATCAAGGCCATGAAGAAGAAGGACAAAAAGAAGTACAAGGCGATCTGCCACGGCGTGCGTGAAGATGGGCGTTACGTCGAAGCGGGCGAGAACGACAACCTGATCGTCAAGAAGCTCAAGGCCAACCCGACGGCGCTGGGCATCTTCGGCTTCAGCTTCCTGGATCAGAACACCGACAAGATCAAGGGTTCCAAGATCAAGGGTGTCAAACCGACCTTCGAGTCCATCGCCTCCGGCGACTATCCGGTCTCCCGCTCCCTGTACTTCTATGTCAAGAAGGCCCACGTGGGCACCATTCCGGGTATCGAGGAGTACGTGAAGGAGTTCACCAGCGAGAAGGCCTGGGGAGACGAGGGCTATCTCGCCGACAAGGGCCTGATCCCGCTGCCTAAAAAGGAGCGCGACAAGGTGGCCAAATCCGCCCAGGCCATGGAGCCGATGACCAAACCTGAGGAAAAATAACTCCGGGGTTCGGGTTCGGAGTCAGGCTGTAAAGAACCGCCGGCGGTCCAGTAGGCCGCCGGTTTTTATTTCCGGACGAATCTTCCATGAAAATCCTGCCGGCTCAATGTTACCGATAGTTGAGGGCATCTGACTCAAGTCCGGGAACCCATCCGTCCCATGCAATCCCCTGTTCTACTTCTCGTACTCCTCGGCGTCATGGCGCTGGCCTATCGGTTCGGCTTCAAGCGGGCCGTGTCCGTCGCCGGCGGCGTGGATCGGATCAAGACCCTGCACTCCCTGCCGGGTTACTACGGCTTCTACGCCGCTCTGTGGGCGGGTCTGCCGGCGCTGCTGCTGCTCGGCTTCTGGGTCGGGTTCCAGGATGTCATCGTGACCGGCCTGGTGGAGGCGGAGCTACCGGCGGAGCTGACGGCAGGTCTTTCCGCGGGGCAGAAGGGCCTGCTGCTCAACGACATCGAGAACCTGGCGACCGGGAACATCGTCTCGGGCGAGGTGACGCCGGCGCTGCAGGCCGCCGCGGACAAGTACGCGCACCTGCAGGGCCTGGCCAATATCGCCATGTGGTCCCTGGTCCTGGCCGTGGCCTTAGGAGGACTCGCGCTCGCCTGGAAGCGGACCCACCCGGAGCTGCGGGCCCGCAACCGGGTGGAGTCGACGCTGATGGTGATCCTGGTGGTCTTCTCCTCGATTGCCATCCTGACCACCCTGGGCATCCTGTTGTCCGTAATCTTCGAGTCGATCCTGTTCTTCCGGAAAGTCGCGGTGACGGAGTTCTTCTTCGGTAGCGAATGGAGTCCCCAGATCGCGCTGCGGGCGGACCAGGTAGGCGCCTCCGGGGCCTTCGGGGCGGTGCCCCTGTTCACGGGTACCCTGCTGGTCTCCCTGATCGCCATGTCGGTCGCGGTGCCCATCGGCCTCATGGCCGCCATCTACCTGTCCGAGTATGCGCCGGCCAAGGTGCGGACCACCACCAAGCCGGTACTGGAGATCCTGGCCGGCATCCCGACCGTAGTTTACGGCTTTTTCGCCGCGCTCACGGTGGCCCCCTTCATCCGGGATCTCGGGGCCGCCATCGGGCTCGAGGTCGCCTCCGAGAGCGCCCTGGCCGCGGGCCTGGTCATGGGGATCATGATCATTCCCTTCGTGTCCTCGCTCTCGGATGACGTGATCAACGCCGTTCCCCAGGCCATGCGCGACGGCTCCTATGCCTTGGGTGCGACCCGCTCCGAGACGATCAAAAAGATCATCTTTCCCGCGGCCCTGCCCGGCATCGTCGGCGGCATTCTGCTGGCGGTGTCACGCGCCATCGGCGAGACCATGATCGTGGTCATGGCCGCCGGCATGTCGGCCAATCTGACCTGGAACCCCTTGGAAGCGGTGACCACGGTCACGGTCCAGATCGTCACCCTGTTGACCGGGGATCAGGAATTCGACAGCCCCAAGACCCTGGCCGCCTTCGCGCTGGGCCTCACGCTCTTCGTCGTCACCCTGATCCTGAACCTGATCGCCCTGCATATCGTGCGCAAATATCGGGAGCAATATGAATAAGCAGGCCATCGACGCGCGCGGAGAGGCACCGGCCAAGCGCACCATCGACATCGTCAACGCCGGCCTCCAACGGCGCTACGCCGCGGAGAAGCGTTTCCGTTTCCTGGGGATGGGGGCGGTGATGCTCGGCCTGCTGTTCGTGGCCATCCTGTTCATCGACATCGTCGGTAAGGGCTATACGGCCTTCCAGCAGACCTATATCCGGCTCCCCATCCGGTTCGATTCGGCGCTCATCGACCCCACCGGCGCGCGCGCGCCGGACACCCTCGCGCAGGCCGATTACCGAAAGTTGGTACGCGCGGCGCTCACTACACGCTTTCCGGAGGTCTCGGGCCGCCGGGACAAGCGGGCGCTCTACCGGTTGCTGAGCCCCGGCGCCCCGCAGCAGCTGCGGGACATGATCATGGCCAATCCGGGACTGATCGGCACCGAGTCGGAGATGTGGCTGCTCGCCGACGATGACATCGACATGCTGACCAAGGGGCATATCGACCGCGCGGTGCCCGAGTCCGAACGGCGGGTGAAGGACCGGACCCTGGGCTGGGTAGATGCCCTGGTCGCGGACGGTCGGTTAGAGAAGCAATTCAATACCCTCTTCTTCACCCAGGGCGCCTCCCGCGAACCCGAGCTGGCCGGTATCGCCGGGGCCCTGGTGGGCTCCCTGTACACGCTGGCATTGACCCTGCTGTTCTCCTTTCCCATCGCCGTGGGCGCGGCCCTGTACCTGGAAGAGTTCGCGCCCAAGAATCGGTGGACCGATCTCATCGAGGTCAACATCAACAACCTGGCCGCCGTGCCCTCCATCGTGTTCGGCCTGCTGGGCCTGGCCGTCTTCATCAACTTCTTCGGCGTACCGCGCTCCACCCCCCTGGTGGGCGCCCTGGTGCTGACCCTGATGACCCTGCCTACCATCATCATCGCCGGCCGCGCGGCCCTCAAGTCCGTGCCGCCCTCGATCCGCGAGGCCGCCTTAGGGATAGGCGCCTCACCCCTGCAGACCCGGCTCCATCACGTGCTGCCCTTGGCCATGCCCGGCATGCTGACCGGGACCATCATCGGCATGGCGCGGGCCCTGGGAGAGACCGCGCCGCTGTTGATGATCGGCATGGTCGCCTTCATCGTGGACATCCCGGGCGGGGTGACGGACCCGGCGACGGTGCTGCCAGTCCAAGTTTACCTGTGGGCGGACAGCCCCGAACGCGGCTTCGTGGAACGGACCTCGGCGGCCACCATGATATTGCTGGCTTTTCTGATCGCCATGAACCTGACCGCGGTCTTGCTGCGCAAGAAATTCGAACGGCGTTGGTAAACTCCGGGCTATACCATCCGATGAAGAGAAAACTACGAATCACGCGAATCGGCACGAATCAATCCGCGCGGACTCGCGTGATTCGTAGTTTTCCTCTTGTTTACCGACCGGTAACGCTTAACTTAACGGCATTGGGCTGAATCGAGGTGTGAGCAATGAACACGACTCTTGAAGTGGCTACCGAGGGTACCGGCATCATGACCGCTTTCGACCTGGAGCAAGGGCGTGCGTTCGAGGGCACGGTCGGCGACTATACCGTCAAGGATGCCCGTATGGAGTGCCGGGGCGTCGATGTCCGTTACGGGGAAAAACGCGCCATCAAGCATGTGAGCCTGGACATCGGCAAGCACGAGGTGGTGTCCATGATCGGCCCCTCCGGGTGCGGCAAGTCCACCTTTCTGCGCTGCCTCAACCGGATGAACGACGAGATCCCCGGCTGCCGGGTCACCGGCACCATCAAGCTGGACGGCGTCGAGATCTACGATAAGAAGCAGGACGTGGTGCCCCTGCGGGCGCAGGTCGGCATGGTGTTTCAGAAACCCAATCCCTTCCCCAAATCCATCTACGAGAACATCGCCTACGGGCCGCGCATCCACGGCATCACCAACAACAAGGCGGAGCTGGACAGGCTGGTGGAGGCCAGTCTGCGCAGAGCAGGGCTCTGGGACGAGGTCAAGGACCGGCTGGATCAGCCCGGAACCGAGCTCTCCGGGGGTCAGCAACAGCGCCTGTGCATCGCCCGTACCATCTCCGTCTCGCCCGAGGTGATCCTGATGGACGAGCCCTGCTCGGCCCTCGACCCCATCGCCACGGCCAAGATCGAGGAGCTGATCGACGAGCTGCGGGAGAACTTCAGCATCGCCATCGTGACCCACTCCATGCAGCAGGCGGCCCGGGTGTCCCAGCGTACCGCCTACTTCCATCTCGGCGATCTGGTGGAGGTCGGCGTGACCGACCAAATTTTTACCAGTCCCAGCCACAAGCTTACCGAGGATTACATCACCGGTAGATTCGGCTAAGCAGGGCGGGTCGAGTGGCAGTAGCTCTCCATGAATAGATCGACCATCTGCGTCTGCCTCGAACCGCACGATGATTTCTGGGGCCTGGGTCACCTCACGACCGATCGGGGCAGTGTTTTCGTGCTCGGCTGGCGGCTGATACCCTGGCCCGTGGATGCCGGTGACGATATGCCGGAGGCGGTCGGCAGGGTGCTCGTGCGTGCCATGACCTCCCTGGCGCAAGTGACCTATCTGTGCAGTGCCGAAATGAAATCGCTCGGGGACGACCTGGAGCGGCTGAGCAAGGAAAAGCTGGCGCGCAGATTAGTGGGTAATTGGTATCTAGGAAACAAGATGAGCTTCTGGCGACACTTCGGGGGGACGCATCCCCGTGATCTGGTCACGACCGAGTCTCTGGAGACGGCAATGGAGCTGTTCGATAGTCCGGGTTATTGCTGGTGGGGGCAGGGCCAGCTCGCCTTCCTGTCCGCGTCCGGCGGCCCACCTCCCGCGATCGACCGGCGTACATTGAGGAGTTGCTGGAGTTTCAGGGACAACTGGGTCGAGCAGGCCGCGGACCTGGCCGACCGGACCTCTCTTCTCGCCGTGATGTATCCGGGACATGATGGCGCCTTTGTCGGTATCTTCTCGGCGACGGCCGCTTTCCAACGCCAGCTGCTGCAGGCGCTGGAGGCGACCGCAACCCAGGCCGGCTTCGATTGGGTGTCCGCGACGGAGGAGGAGGCCTTCGGCGACTGTATGGCAGAGAAGCAGGCAGGGTGAACCTCTACCGTATTTTACACCTGATACACGGTTGAGCATTTTTCCCGGTTCCGAATGGAGTGCAGCATGACCGAAGTTACCAGGGGCCACACGGTCCGCAAATACGACAAGGAGCTCGGCAACGCCCGTAGGCTGGTGCTGGAAATGGGGGCGCAGGTGCTGGAGCAGGTACGCAAGGCCGTCAGCGCCCTGGGCGAGGGGGACATCGGCCTGGCCCGTGAGGTCGTCGATAACGAGCGCAGGATCGATGCTCGCGAGCTCGACATCGACGAGGCCATCTTCGACCTCATCGCCAAGCGCCAGCCAACCGCCATCGACCTGCGGTTTATCCTCGCCCTGTCCAAGGTCGCCGGTGATCTGGAGCGGGCGGGGGACAAGGCCGCGCAGATCGCCTGGTGCGCTATCCGACTCATGGGACGGACGAACCGGCGACCGGCGTCGAAGAAAATACTCCATCACATCCATAGCCTCGACCAGGTTACCCGTCGCTTGCTGGAACACAGTCTCGATGCCCTCGCCAAGGTCGATGTGGATCTGGCCCTCGATGTATTCGAGGATGGCTCCCAGTTGGGTGACCTGGTCGGACCCCAATCCGATAGAGAAACGGCAGACTCACACGAGATGCTGGAAGACGGTTCCGAGCTGGATGACGGCTTCGACGCGGCGATACGCCATGCCATGACCTTCGTGTTCGAAGACACCCAACTGGTCGGCCAGGTGTTGGACGTCGTCTTCGTCCTGCGTGCCCTTGCCAGCATTGGGGACCACGCCGGCAACATCGCCGAGCAGGTGATCTTCATTGCCAAAGGCAAGGACGTGCGTTATCAGAACAAAGAAGTCCTCGTCGACGCCCTGCGCGAGCGCAAGGCGTAAATCCTGAATGATTTGGCGTTGTCGGGAGGGAAAAGATCCCTTCTACGTCGGGACAAGTTTGACGTGTTGCGTTCGACGCACCAAGACCCGTGATCTATGGCCAGGCCAGTGCCAGCGTCTTAACGCAACCTAAACTCTATGTTAAATAGTTATCAGTTATCAGTTATCAGTTATCAGTTATCAGTTATCAGTTATCAGAGAACCGTAGGCACATTGGGTCTCCGCATCTTACTGCCCCTTTGAAATGTAAAACAGGCTGAAACTATGTACTAGGTGTCAGGTCCCTGATGATTACATAGGATCTAAGATCGGGTCATTATTGCGTGCCAGAGAAGTTATGGAGCTACTGGTGGCCACCTCGCTACCGGAGAACGCGCAATGAACATCGACCTGCATGCCAATGCGACCACGACC
>Ga0209678_1000426_pt1 | contig 14275 bp, 3 predicted proteins | sample WorMetilvaeELBA1_FD_187404 | JGI IMG/M metagenome (GOLD analysis project Ga0209678, IMG submission 187404) | Marine gutless worms symbiont microbial communities from Max Planck institute for Marine Microbiology, Germany - Olavius ilvae ELBA.1... ...
CAAACTCGCTACGGGAAGACGGGTATCCAGCTACATAACAAATGCCACTTCCAATAATCTACTGGTGGCCTTTAAAAATTGCCTAAACATCGTGGAATTACTTGCGGTTAGTCGGTGGTGGGCAAGCTATATATTTCTCGATGAGATGTACCGTAAAAGGACAGCCGTGGTTGTGAATTAAACTTAATAAGTCCACTTCGACCTCGATCTCGTCTCTACTGTGATGTGGAGGTCAACAATCCGAGGGCTCGATAATCAGTGATGTAAATAAGACTTTTTTGTCAATACCAAGACCAAGACCAACACTTTACCCGGACCACTGAACAGGTTACCATATCATGGTCACAAAATGAACAAAACAGTATACACACGACACGCATAGCTGTGTATGAAATAAAGACAGTAGGCCTAATGTAAACTAACTCAAAAAGAACAGTGCTAAACAACAGCACACTGCACTAAACACTAAAACTCAGTCTCGTCCCAAATTGTTACTCTTAGTTTAGTACCGACTATTAGTCAAACCTATAAAAGTCTTGAAAATTCTCAAGACTTTTTTTTGTCAAGACCAAGACCAAGACCAAGACTTTATTTTTTTGTCCTCGAGGCGCCTCGAGACAAAGACTTTGGTCTCGAGGACTACATCACTGTCGAAAATCCGAAATTGATTCTAACCCCAACCCTACCCTTCGGACTATCGAACCTCTGCATCAACGGACCATCGGATAAAAAAGACGGATTATCGATACCGTTTATGTACATTAACAAATAATCATCTAATTCATCTCCGTCAATTACACCCACGACATATCTACTGACTATGGCATAGCCTTTGCAGAAAGTTTTATAGGTCTAAAATCCCCTAATGCGGCGCTTATAGTAGTGTAACTAAACTCGGATCCTCGGCACAGACTGCGGACGCGTGAGAGTGCTCGCTGATTGGTTAATTTCGATCCGCGTTTGACGCAGGATCCGTCAAGACGGTTTTCGCTTGCCGAAAGAGTGGGTTCAGAAATATCTTCCTAACTTCCCCAAATGTGGACCGATTGTTACGAAATTTTGTACTATGATAGAAGAGGCCTTAGGGTATCTATAGTTAAAGGTATGGGTCCTCAATTAATGGGAACTTAGTACCAGCTGCACTTAAAATTCCGTTACAGTAGTTTAGCTCACTCGGGCATTGGATTGCTTTGTTGAAATGCCTTGAAATTATCTTGTGTCGAAATGCGCGACTTCAATCACAAACATCGCACTAGTTTACATGTGACATGCTCGTCAGCCATAGCAACGACCGGAATTGTCCCCTCATCGGAAGGCATTGGGCGTAATTACGCCCGAATTTAGTCTGAATTATGCGAAAATTCATTTGCGCCGTCTCCATACGTCCCGAAATAAGTTCAGTCTGTGATTAAATTCCATCTTAAGAGCCTAGGCTTAGGGCCGGTTGCACCAACACCACTTAACTTTTAAGTCGAGATTAATTCCGCCGCTAATCTCCACTTTGCATAAATTGCGTTTCACTAACTCCACTTTGCCGCTAATTGTTACTTAAATCTCCATTTAAGATAAATGGCCATTTTTCGTCACTTAAAAGATAACTGACGATTTCCGCCATCTTTACAAAGATGGGTAATCTGTACTTTTTGCCACTTATGCAACATTCCGACAATAAAGATCGAACCTTGAAGCCAATGAAAAATCCGCTCGATGATTGTGACGAAGTAGAACTACACAGAATCGTGATTTGACACAAGAAAACTAGTTATTTCATACTTCGTTGTACACTAACGAAAAGACGCGCTGGGTGGTTGTAACGCGAGTAATTGACCTTGATCCAAGGCGCTGATAGGCCAGCAGGCAGCGGCCGCGCTGCAGCGAAGGCGCACTGGCTGCGGTAAAACACACCCCCTCCTCGTCTTGAGCTGGCAAAGCGTCGTCGCTTCCTGGCGATGAGTCACTCGCGACATTTATGAATGACTCGTGCACAGTTGCCAGGGCTGTGACTTTTAAATCGGCAAAAAATGGACGGCATCCATTTGTGCCATAGTCATCTCTGCATACTAAAGGCCATTAATAACAAATGAGCTACACAATACATTTCAGTGTGACCAGGCGGACACTGTTGTTTACTTGAGTTGTCAGGGCGAAGAAAGCTGTAATAAATTTTAGATCTCTTCTCTTCGCGCACATCGGCCGGCGCTGGGAATTTCCCACAGTCAACATAACATAAACACACTGCAGTTGGCAAGCGGCCAACGGAACAGTCCACGCCGGCATTTAGCTAAGGGGTGTCATGTTTGGGAAACGTAAATACTAAATATTTCGCATAATATACTGAAAGACACACCATTAATTATAATGTTCGACAGCATTAATTATGTTTGAATAGATGACGAATAGTTTTAGCCGGAAACAGCATTATGAGTATGCAGAGGTGCACAAATGGACTGGTCTTCTCACAGCGGCAGATACAAATTTCGTCTGCTTGCGAATTGTTTTTCCCGAGATGCTATTGACTTTATAACTTGGTTGAATGTGTATAATTATTTACGTGAAGGTTTGTACTCCGAGATTCTTTGACATATCTATCAATAATTAACAAGTAATTGCGAAATTCATAAACCAAAACTGAAGTCCGTCCTTTAGCTTAAGTGAATAGGCCTTTCGAGTTCATGCAAATGGTATAGGACTGGAACAAAATGATTCCGGTCCACCATTCTGGAGGTCCGCTAGGGTTAACCCTAACCCTAATCCTAACCCTAACCCTAACCCTGACCCCCGGAATGGCGGACTGGAATCCCATAGCTAAGTATTTCTGCAACGAGATCAATTAAACAATGCACATTGATAAGATGATCCATTTTGCGTGAATTGTAGAGTTTTAATCAAAGCAAAAAGTGTGAAACAAACACGGATAATGCAGCGGACACATAGGTATTTCTTCAGAAAAATTGATAAGCCTCGTACACCATTCATAACTGTATAAAGCTTAAATCCCTGCTTATTTTATCATTATTACATTACCATAACATTACCATGTTTCAGCTGCATCAAGGTGTGGACAATGGAATTCTGAACAATGTGAGTTATTACCTTACAAGTGGCACCGATTGTCAACCGCTGGAAAGCACAGCTGCTTCAACAGTCCTGTTCATCTTCTCAGAGCTGGTAACAACAGTCAACATTTTTATGTATTATTCAGAATAATAATATTATTGTAGTAGATTAGCCATCTAGTAAGTCTTTATTGCAGGCCACCAAATTGTCAGTACAGGTGTTTTCTTCAATAAAGAAAGATCACCGGCATTGTTATTTCAATTTATTCGTATGGGATCGCATAAATCGTTTTGATGCAGTAATGGAGTCGAGGTCAAGTCGGCCAAGAGCTCGACTGTTAATTCCAAGAACAAAAATTGAAACACTCGGGCCAAGGCCATGATATCATATGGAGCATTGAGGGCAACTGAGGAAGGAAGGATAGAAGCCTAACCTAATGGCATAAAAACCATTAGCACAAGTCGAAGGCAGACATATAATGATAAAATGATAATAACAAGCGGCTGGGGCTTACAGCAAAGGCCGACCAGCCCGATCAGAAAGAATACACTACACTAAAATTAAAATTTACAATGAAGCAGTGCAAAAGTTACGGACGAGTTAAGTCAAAACGACGAATAAGATTCACGGAATAAAAATGTTTTCAGGTTCTTTTTGAACGTAGCAGTGTTCAGTGTGGCGCGCAGATCAGCAGGAATACTGTTCGACATTCTCGGGGCGGCTATGCTGAACGCACGTTCGCCGAACTTGAGCCGAGAGCGTGGCACGACCATGTCGTTGTTCGTGGCCGATCACAGTGTCCTCTGAGACGCACGTTCTAACACAGGATATAGCATGTTCTTGAGGTAGTCTGGTACGGTGCCGACAACAGCTGAGTGCACCAGCGACGACACAGTTTGTACTACATTCGAGCTGTTACCGGCAACTAATGCAGCTCGATCAGTGCCGGTGTGTCGTGGTCCCGTGACCGGAGGTTGCAGACGAGACGCGCTGCTGCATTCATGACCCGCTGCAACGGCGCCATGGTGGACTGTGGAAGTGCTGCTGGCAGTGCGTTGCAGTAGTCGAGCCGCGACAGTATGAACGTGGCAACCAGACTGGCGGTCTAACAACAACAACAATATGACAACATTGTGAAAAAATGATAAACAGGAACCCAAAAGCATTGGCGCAATCACCGGGTGGGAGGACACGTCCCACCCGATTTGTTAAAGGGCGGCTTTTGTCCCACCCAACTGTAGGAGATGCTGGTGTTGCAGTCCATGCAGTAGGTTCACTACTGAAGTGCATCGCCGTACATGCAATACGTCAGTATCCCCCAGACCCCCTAGCTGGATTAAAGGGGCCCTACTTCTAAGGGGGAGGGGGAATGGAGAAGGGTGGTGGAAAATTTTGGTCCCGATTTGCCTTTGCTGTTTAAATACACGAAATTTTTACAGTTATTTCTCAGGAAAGTCATTAAAATTATTGCCACCAGATGCCTTGATTTTAGCTCAAAACGCCCCGAAATGTGTTTGGTGGCCGGGCTCTGCCCGGACCCGCTGGGGGAGCTTATAGCGCTCCCCCAGACCTCCTAGCTGGATTAAACGGGCCCTACTTCTACGGGGGAGGCAGAATGGAGAGGGGAAGGGGAGAGGAGGGAGGGGGATGGAAGGAGAGGGGAAGAAAGGGAGGGAGGGGAGGAAGGGGCCGTCCCACCTAACTGTAAAAGCGTGGTTGCCCCTCTGCCCAAAAGGCTATGGGGTTAGCGGACGCCTAGGTCTCAAGAGGGTCCACGGTGTGCAAATTCCATTTTCGGTACAAAATACAATTTGAGTCAATTAAAAACAGCCCCTATGACCTATATATAAGTAAAGCTAATGGTCCACAAGGGTCTCTGACTAAGGTAAATCTGCTTTCATGGGCAAAGAGTTCAGACTATCACAGCTGAGACGAAGGCAGAGTACTGTAGGAATGCCGAGGCCTTGAACTTGTCCTCATTGACTCCATTACTGGCTGCGACGGCTACTTTCTGTTTGCGGTTCATATGACGACAACCACTGCCAGCAAACCAGCTTCAATGGATGACGAAGTAGTTGTATGGAGAAGTAGCTGTTGAATTTCCACTTGCAGCTAGATGACTATACTGTGTGAAAAATAAAACGTAAATAAGTGCACATAATTTTCGTTGTTTAAATTTTCTATTTCTACTGTAAACAAGTTATGAAAGACAACTGGAAAATTTAGTTTAACTTACATTCATAAAATATGACAATAAAATTTCTTTGTGCTAGGCTGTAGTGGTTCGATTCACTCTCAAGTATAAATCCTTCACGTTACTGTTAGCCACATCTCCAAACGGAACAATTTAGAGGTGAGTCAATATTGTCATAAGTTTATCAAACAATAAGTCTTACATTGGGAATCTATTAGCAACATTTTTGATCACCTTGGTGGACATTACATCTGGGATTCTGTCTCTGGGCTAACGCATAACACCAGAGGATTTCTTGCTTTGCCATACTACTATACAGAATATATTTACTGTTTCAGCTGCATCAAGGTGTGGACAATGGAATTCTGAACAATGTGAGTTATTACCTTACAAGTGGCACCGATTGTCAACCGCTGTCAACTGCTTCAACAGTCCTGTTCATCTTCTCAGAGCTGGTAACAACAGTCAACATTTTTATGTATTATTCAGAATAATAATATTATTGTAGTAGATTAGCCATCTAGTAAGTCCGTAACAAAGTGTTGTATTGACAAATTTTCAAGTTAAGCAACCTTTAACAGTTGGCAATGGTATAATTGTGGCATGATTTGTTCATGGATTTGTACAGGAGGAGTAACTTATGCGTACACAAATCTGTGACTACACTACAAAGAAATCAGCTTTTTCGTGTTCCAGAAGACTCGATATTGCATTATACTTTCCTCCATTTTCTAACTCACTACAGCAGACTAATTAAACTGCTATTTTGTTAGTCAGCTTGCAGGAAGTTGAAATAGTACAGTGCTTTAAATGTATCTGGTAAAATGGAAAATAAAATGATGTTAACGACACTGTGCATTATGTAGTGTTTAATTGTTTGCAACAGTACTGGTACTAATGTGCAATATGCTACGTGCATTGTTTAAAACAACCAAACAAATCTGAGCAGTGCAATTATAAAATGCCATCAAAAGCTTATCAGCAGCGGCAGCGCCGCAAGGAACACCACCACAAGAACAAAGAACAAGACAAGGTGTATTCTCATGAACGTTATTTAAAGTTCAAGTCAGAGATAATACAGAATAAACTGGAAAACAGACAGAATGACAGATCACAAAGAAGAAGCCATTGTGAACGTCAGAAGAAAAAATTGCTTACTGACAGTAAATACAAGGAAAAAAACAGAAGTAGGGCATTGGAAACGACAAAGAAGAGACTGGATCAGAATGCGGACTACAGAGAACGAAACAGAAAGATAGCTTTGGTCAATACTGCTAGAAGATTGCAGGAGGATGAAGACTACAGAGAACGACACAGAAAGATGGCTTTGGTCAATACTACTAGAAGATTGCAGGAGGATGAAGACTACAGAGAACGAAACAGAAAGATGGCTTTGGTCAATACTGCTAGAAGATTGCAGGAGGATGAAGACTACAGAGAGAGGAACAGGAAGGCAGCTACAGTCAATAAAAGCAGAAGATTACAGCAAGATAAAGGCTACGGCGAGCGGTACAGAAAGGCGGCTTTACTTAACACTACTAAAAGACTACAAAATTCCACATACTGTAAAAAGAACAGGGAAAATGCTGCAAGGAGACATAAGCTGCTATCGGGCAAGAGTTCTTACAGAGAGCAGCGTAAGACAGCAGCATTTGAACGACGACGACAGTCACATACTAGTAAACAACGACAGACAGGATCAAAGAGAACAGTTAGTGACAGGCAGAAATATTGGCATAGGCGCAGCAAAATTATAGCAACAGCAAACGAGCGGAGGAGAGAGTTCGAGCTACAAAAGAGCATTATGAAGCAGTCTAATGTTAGTTCACTAGCTGTGAAGATGATGTTTCAGAAAGCAAAACAGTGTGTCAATCGAGGAATGGCTAAGTTGATACGTATGCACGCGTACTTGAAAGACAAAGCCAATGCCTACTGTGAACAGCTACCAGAGGACAGGAACCAACCTGTTACTGAAGAGCAGTTCAGTGAAGCTGTTGGTGCTACACGGATTCACACATGCAGCAGTGAACCATATTTCTGGGATTCCAGTTATGACATCCTACCAGCAGGTCAGACGATTGCAGTAGATAGTGCAGGGAAGGCACACATCTTCAAAGCAGTCAGTTCTAAATCGCAGCCAGCACAACTTGAAAGCGATGAAGTCCAAAAAGTCAAACGATGGCTCTGCAACACACATGTATGCAAAATTTCAGACGATATAACACAGGGTCTAACTGAGCTCATGAGTAATATACTCAGAACCAGTAATACTAAACTGATGTCATTCTATTGTAAAATAGACACTTGTGGAAATACAGCTAGAACACAGCAGTTAGGTCATGCACATCATTGCATACTACATGAAAACTGCAACAGTTTGCTACGGCCTGTACGGTTACTGCAATGCCACTACCCATACCTGAGGACACTGACGGCTCGTCTGTATGAACAGCTAAAAACCTACAGACTCATTGATGCTGTAAATGCAGCTAAAACCAGTAACTTCAGTCACATGAAGGAAGCTGTCGATGATCTATCGGAATTTCTGGTCAAGAAGGTGGTTTCGTCAGGTAATGATTCGCCGGAGAAGGTGATAAGATCGTGCACAGTAGAGGAAGATGCCGTAGTGGAACAGTTTTCTGCAGCTCTGAATTCCGTACTCAAAATGCGGGATACATACATCACAACTGCATGTGACATTTGTGAACAGCTGCGTGACGACGTTGTAAACCTCACTGATTTCGAAGGTAAGAAAGGATTTGACAGCCAAAAAATGACGGATATGGTTGACTTATTGTACCAGAAAAAGACACAGACAGAAGACGTTGATGCATTTTACGAGTCAGTCCAAATATGCCGATACTGTGCCGACAAGCTGAGAGCTGAAAAAGAAGTTCCACGTTGTGTGTTTAATAAACTAGCTGTTGAGGAAACTCCAGCGTGCATTCAACACCTCAACATTTTTGAAATGGGACTTATCAAGCAATGCATTACGAGTGTCACCATCATTCGTCTAGGTCAAGTCACCAATATTTGTCGACCACAAAATGAGCTAGCAGCAGCAATGAAAGGCCGTATTGCATACCTACCCGTTGACGTGGCTGATAATGCATCATTTATACCAGACAATCTAATGAACATCGATAGCTTCGTCATTCTAGTCGGAGGCCAGCCCACAAAAAGCCGAAAGGTCTGGACATCAGTCGTAGATCTACGGAAGGTCCATGCAGCCCTCATGTGGCTTCGTGACAACAATCCACTCTATACTGATGTTCCAGCCTATACAGTAAAAGAGTTGCAGGCCATGATTGACAAGCGTCTGTTGACAGAGACTGATCCTGCACCTGAAGGAAAGGGAATTCTTCGAAAACTTAACCAGGCAGCCAAATCACATCTGTATGAAAACTTCTCAATTCAACCAATGACAAGTGAATTTCCGGCAGACTCTACGATTGACTACCAGCTGAAGAAAATAGATAAAGCAGCCGAGAACATCTTCAACACTGACCTGGATGCCAAAGCATATCCAGAACTATTTCCAACTGGTGCGAATGGGATGCGCGATGTATCTCGGACTGTCAAAATATCAACTACAGACTTCCTCCGCAGTCGGTTGCTAAACAAAAATCCAAAATTTCGTCTAAACATAAATTATCTATTCCACAGTTTTCAGGTGCAGGAAATTAGCAACATGTGCCACAGTATTGGCCACATGCTGAGAACGGTAAGTGGAAATCGGCTGTCAGCAGAATCCTTGCTGAAACGGTTACAGTCCGGTGACGGTGAACTCGGTGGGAAGCTCTTCTCCATGATGTCAAATATGCGGGGCACCACTGAGTATTTCTCGAAGCTGGCAATGGAGATCAGATGGATGATCAGGCATCTCGGTCCACCAACTCTGTTTATCACAGTTTCGATCGCAGAGTGGTTCTCGGAGCCTCTGCTAGAGTATATCCGAAAGGTGAATGGCGGAATGGGCCGGGATGTTGACAAAATGACTCCAGCTGAGCTGTGTGCCATGGACCCTGTCAGCGTGAACCTCCATTTTCACAAAAAGTGGCATGCTATCTTCAGCCAGCTCATCAAATCAAAGACAACACCTCTGTTTGGAGAAGTGGCCGACCATTTCTGGAGGATTGAATATCAATCACGTGGCGCTCCACATGAGCATTGCCTGCTGTGGATTAAGGATGCTCCCATTCTAGGTCGTGACTCCACAGAGGATGTAAAGCAATACATTGAAAAAATCATCACTTGCGAAATGCCGGACAAGAACAAATCGCCAACTCTTCACGAGCTTGTTACAAGGTTTCAGTCACACAATTGTAACCGCTACTGCCAAAAATCTTACAGAAGAAATGGGAAATTCTACAAAAAATGTCGATTTGGCTTCCCGCGTCCAGTGCGTTCAGAAACACAGCTGAATGATGTTGTCGACTGTCTGGCAGTAGACCAATCGAAACAGCCTCGAAAGCGTCTCTACAACGTGCAGCGGACTGAGGAAGAAGAACGTCTGAATGACTATAACCCTGCACTGTTGCTAGCCAGCCAGTCCAACGTTGACGTTCAATATATTGGCCACTCTGGTTCGCGGTTGCCATACTACATAACGTCATATATTACCAAACATGAACGAAGTGAGCAAGACAAGCTGTGGGAAGAAATCTATTCGGCGTCAAAAACCCTGGGCAGTAACGCCATGTCATTTGCTCTAAAAGCTGTGAAGAGCCGGCAGGTCGGCGCAAATGAGGCTGCAGACAGACTGCTGGGGCACAAGCTGTTCAGCAAATCACGACAGTTGCGATTCGCTGATCTGAGCCCACCGGACCAGACAAAACGAGTCCTTAAGCCAGTGGCGGATGTCGAAAAGTTGGCAAAGTCCAATCCTGATGCATCCGACATCTTCTATCCGCACTGGGTGCTCGACGTCTATCCGGACCGGCCTGATGAGCTAGAGTCTCTGTCACTGCACAACTTTCTCAGTCAATACGACAAATTCTCGGGCAAGTCAAAGGACCATCTGAGTCTCAAAACTCTTGGCTACTTCCTGAAAAAACGAACTGGCAAACCATACATCATCACACATCGACAAATCAATCCAAACAAATCAGTTGAAGACGAGCATTCCTATTACTATCAAATGCTCAAGCTATTCGTGCCATGGAGAGCAGAAGAGGACATTGTTTTGGCTGGAAAAACTACGAAGGAAACCTTTGATGAGCTATCCACCAAACATCCAAACATGGCAGACTACAACACTCAAATGTTCAACCAACGAAAAGTCGATGAAACCATTGATGAAACCATAAAACAGAAGCGTCAGCAGTTGGAAGACGTTGAACCGGACGATGATGACCCGAACACTGCATTTGAAGGGTGCCCCGTCAGTGCTGTGGAAACAGCCATGCAGGACGTCATCGACACACACAAAAGCATGACCGCCAACAACGAGTCAGATGCTGAGATACTGTACAGCAGCCTAAATTCAGACCAGAAGCGTGTCGTCGACACTGTGCTTCAAAAGCTGAGCACCTCGGAGGAGCCCTGCAGGCTGATAGTGAGCGGTGAGGGGGGGACGGGAAAAAGTCGAGTGATTCATGCTCTACAGCAGGTGGTGGCGAAACTGCACAAAAACATCGCGTTGCCGGTAGCAGTAACTGCACCTACAGGGTTGGCGGCCTTTGGTATAGGTGGCACAACCATCCACCGTCTGCTGAGTCTGCCTGTAGAGCACGGAAAGCCAGCCGACTATTCACGTCTTCCACAAGAACAATTAGTTCAAATTCGGACTACATTGCAAGGCCTAAAGCTGCTCATCATAGATGAAATCAGCATGGTGTCATCCTTGACACTACTCTACATTCACCTCAGGCTCACAGAAATAATGTCGAATAATCAACCTTTTGGCGGAATCAGCATTGTCTGTACTGGGGATTTTCTACAAATCCAGCCTGTCAAGGGGAACCAGGTGTTTCAGCCTGTAACTGGCAGAGAGGCAAAGCAACGGCTGGGCGCAATTTCATCCGTGGCATTGTGGGAAACTTTCTCTTATGATGAGCTCACCATCAATATGAGACAGCAGGGCGACAGCGTTTATGCTGATCTTTTGGCTAATGCTCGACATGGCGCAATCAATGATACAGAATATGCACTACTGGAAACAAGGTGCATAAGTAACAATGATCGAGCAAGCATGGGTGAAGTCTTAAGAGTGTATCACGATCTATCAAAACAGGACATGTCCCCAGTCATACTTATGCCTCGAACACAACAGTGTAAAGAAGTAAATGAAGCCATGCTTGAGGAACTGGACGCCGACATCGTTGATTTACCTGCCATTGACACTCGTGATACCATTGTTAATGAGAAGCTTCTGCCAAAAGTTGAGAGGGCCTACAGTAAAGTCGACGAGGACATCACACGAACAGCTGGTTTGGACAAGTGTCTCAGAATAAGCATCGGTGCCAAAGTCATGCTGAAGAGAAATATCTGTGTTGAAGCCGGTTTGGTGAATGGGGCAGTAGGGACAGTAATTGGTTTCCTCAAGCAGAATTCACACATCACAGCAGTCAATGTTCTTTTTAGGACCACTACTCAGCCAGTCAAAATTGAACGCCAGACAAGCACTTTTGAGGTTCTCAAATCCATATTCTATACCAGAAAACAATTTCCTCTAATGCTGGCCTTTGCCATTACCATTCACAAGAGTCAGGGCTTGAGCCTACAAAGTGCCATTGTCGACATTGGACCAAACTGTTTTGGCAGCGGAATGGCATATGTTGCCCTGTCACGTGTCACAACTCTGCAGGGACTGCACATCATCGAAATATCAAGAAACAAGATAACTGCAAACAGAAGTGCACTGGAAGAGTACAACCGGCTTCGGTCTCTGTATGCGCCTCACCTGGAATGCTTCCAGCTGCCAAATGCCAAACGCAGTGCAACAGATGACAGCGCACCACCACTACAACACAATAAATCCAAGCAAAGAAACAAGTCAGTATGCAGGCAAAAGGATGATGATTGCCAACCACCTGTAACAGAGAACATTGCACCGCCACCACCGAAAAAACGCAAGAGGCGTATCAAATCACCATGCCGGCACCAGGTTGATGGCTGGCAACCACCAGAAATAGACAAAGAACAAAACAGTACTTCAGAGTCATTGGTCGTTGCAGCCAGCATATACAGATACTACAACATTTCATCAATAGATGAAGACTTTAAACGAAACCTATGTGAAGAGATAAACCTTCATTATCATTCATTTCGTGCATCACCTGGTTTATCCAATAGACCTATTCAGAGATCTATGGAAGAGTTAATTTATCGACAGTCCAGTGTGCCTGTTTCTGTTCAGGTTTCTCCAACAGTTGGGGATGGCAACTGTCTTTTCAGAGCACTGTCTCTGGCCATATCTAATCATCAGGAAAACCACAGGATCTTAAGAGACTACATTACCAATCACATGATGCACAATGAAATAGGAAATCACATGGCAAATACCTTTAATCAGCAGAACAGTGAGGGCGTCACATTTTGCAATCAGATAGTCGCCATGCAGCAACCAGGCACCTGGGGAACAGAACAAGAGATCGTGTCAGCTGCGCATCTGTTCAACTGTTCCATTCTCTGCTGTTCACAATACGGCAGTTCTGGTACCGTCTGCATTCAGCACTTCTCACCTCACTTTGCCACTAATACAACCTGTACACAGGAATGCAAACATCAATCAATCTACTTGGTCAACAATGGCACACATTATGAACCTGCCACTGTCATCTGTAAACAGAATCATATTGTTCCTATCCACTATATGCATGAAGTTTGAAGCAATTTTGGATCTTTCTGCATAAGGCTAATTGAAGTTTATATCACAAGTAAAACTTCAACCAATCAGACATTTTAGCAAACTGGTTTCGGAATCTGTATAACCATTGAATGCTCGCAATTGGAAAAACATTGAATCTGAATGTTGACAGTTTCTCAATATGCATAGTTGAGTAGTTTTTCTCGAGAAGTGAAAATCAACCAATCAAACATCTTAGCATTAACGTGGTTTCAGATTTGGTCTGACCACTAAATGTCTAGAATTTGAAGAGAATTTTACATCTATCTGCCTAGCTTACCTGAACATTATCAACAACAAGCGAAAGTTTGAAGAGACTGTTATCGACCAGCTAAAAATTAACCAATCAGTCGTCGTGACGTGGTTTCAGATTTGGTCTGACCACTAAATGCCTCGAAGTTGAAGATAATTTTGCATCTATCTGTCTAGTTTACCGGAACATTATCAACACAGTCCCTGTGTTATATCGTCTGAAATTTTGCATACATACAAGCGAAAGTTTGACGAGACCACTATCCCCCAGTTAAAGATTAACCAATCAGTCGTCGTGACGTGGTTTCAGATTTGGTCTGACCACTAAATGCCTCGAAGTTGAAGAGAAGTTTGCATCTATCTGCATAGTTTACCTGAACATCATCAAGAAGCGAAAGTTTGAAGAGACCGTTATCGACCAGCTACAAATTAACCAATCAGTCGTCGTGACGTGGTTTCAGATTTGGTCTGACCACTAAATGCCTCGAATTTGAAGATAATTTTGCATCTATCTGTCTAGTTTACCGGAACATTATCAACACAGTCCCTGTGTTATATCGTCTGAAATTTTGCATACATACAAGCGAAAGTTTGACGAGACCATTATCCCCCAGTTAAAGATTAACCAATCAGTCGTCGTGACGTGGTTTCAGATTTGGTCTGACCACTAAATGCCTCGAATTTGAAGATAATTTTGCATCTATCTGTCTAGTTTACCGGAACATTATCAACACAGTCCCTGTGTTATATCGTCTGAAATTTTGCATACATACAAGCGAAAGTTTGACGAGACCATTATCCCCCAGTTAAAGATTAACCAATCAGTCGTCGTGACGTGGTTTCAGATTTGGTCTGACCACTAAATGCCTCGAAGTTGAAGAGAAGTTTGCATCTATCTGCATAGTTTACCTGAACATCATCAA
>Ga0209678_1000427_pt1 | contig 14221 bp, 12 predicted proteins | sample WorMetilvaeELBA1_FD_187404 | JGI IMG/M metagenome (GOLD analysis project Ga0209678, IMG submission 187404) | Marine gutless worms symbiont microbial communities from Max Planck institute for Marine Microbiology, Germany - Olavius ilvae ELBA.1... ...
TTTAGAGAAAACGCTGCTAAATATTGATTTGCTATTGTTCGCCATCGTTTTGAACGGCAGTAATTTAATGAGTGATAATTAGCGGCCGGGCTAACTGGAAAAACGGCCACTTTTCGTTCAGGCACTAATTAATAACAAATAACATCCGTCATTTTTTCTCTGTCATCCGTCCTCTGTCATCCGTCCTCTATCATCTGACCTCCGTCCTCTGACATCTGTCCTCTGTCTTCTGTCGTCTGTCTTCTGTTGTCGGTCTTCTGAAACCTGACACCTGACACCTGAAACCTGAACCCCATGGTGAATTGCATATAGATCGAAATAATCTCAGGGATTCAACACGACCTTAATCAGCCCTTTCTCCTTCGCATATAGCCGCTCAAACCATTGCGCGCCATCCGCCAGCGGGGCCGAGGCGCTGATTAGGGCATCGACATCGATGGCACCGCGCGCAATCATATCCAGACAAGCCGGATAGTCGCCCCGGGAGGCGCACGACCCCTGGACATTGATCTCCCCGGTGACAACGGTCTGCAGCGCCAGATCGACTTGCGGGTTTAAATTGCCGATCAGGGTCAAGGCGCCGCCTTTGCGCAGGCAGTTCAAGGCCGTTTGCAGCGAAGCATTGATGCCGACTGCGTCAAAGGCCATAGCCGCCCCCCGCTTGCCGGTCATTTTTTTTATTTCGGCGGCAACATCCGCTCCGTCCGGGTTCAAACCGACATCCGCTCCCAGTTGACGCGCCAGTTCCAGTCTTTGGGACTCAAGATCGACGGCGATGATTTGCCCGCAGCCGGAGGCCCGCAGGGTTTGGATCACCAGCAAGCCAATGATTCCCGCACCCACGACCACGGCGTTGTCATTTAGGGCCCGGGTTGTGATGTCCACCGCATGGAATGCTACAGAACAGGGTTCGACCATGGCGCTTTGCTCGAAGCTGATCTTTTCCGGCAACGGGTAGATGATGCGTTCGGGCACAGCCACATATTCGGCAAAGGTCCCGTGCTGCCGATAATCATCGCACGAAACCCCCAGTACACGCCGGTGATCGCACAGGTTGATGTCACCCCGGCGACAAAAAAAGCAGGTTCCGCAGTAAACGGTTGAATCAAAAGTAACCCGTTGACCGGGGTGATATTTTTGTACGTTCGATCCAACTCCCGCGATAACCCCGGCAGCTTCGTGGCCCATGATCAGGGGCGGTATGCGCCGCCCGGTGCTGCCATCCATGCCGTGCACATCGCTGCCGCAAATGCCTCCGGCCTTGATCTGCACCAGGACTTCATCCGGGCCGGCCCGGGGATCGGGCATATCTTTATAGACCAGCTTGTTGTATTCTTCCAGCACTAGGGCTTTCATGTCATTTTTCTCCGTGGAGGGGTATTGCTTATTATCAGCAGATGATCATCTAAAATAAATCAATAGAGTAAATTGGTACTTGGGATTTATTATATTCATAAATTCAATTATCCCCTGTTCATCCAGTTCAATGTTTTAATACATTTGTGGGGCATATCGCTAGCGTTGAACTCCGGGTCGCGGTCCGGCCAGCAGCGCCTCGACTTCATCCTTTGTACACCAGTTAAAATCCCCCGGAAAACTGTGCTTCAGGGCCGCAAAGGCCACCCCGTAATCCAGCCCTGCTTGCGGATCGTCTGCACCGATCACACCATATAAAAAAACCGGCGGCAAAAGAATCTCCGCGGCCGACCTGGTCGACGATATCAATATGATAAGTCCTGGTTCGGTAAGTCTTCGCGCGGGTCACGGCAATTGCGCTGAACCGGCACTGCCAAACGGTATCCCCTTCACGGTAGCTGACGGCCACCATCTCGATGGGGTATTGATCCAGCAGGATTTTGGCCAGGGTTTCATCGGTTTCAGCTTCAATTCCCAGGATGGTTCGCGTGTCACCCTGGGTGGTAATTAGAATATCCACATACGCCATCATGGGAACCAGGGTTTTATTCGCCTCCGCGGGGCTCCAGAGTTTGGCCCGGTAATTCAGATCCAGACTGACCCGGCAGCCGGATGCCTTGGCTGATTGCAGTGCCTCCAGGGTTGCGGCGGCCGACGATCTGCTGACAGCCGGCGTAATCCCCGTCAGGTGCAGACATTTGCTTGACTTGAATATTTCATCCCAGTTTACTTCACCCGGTTGGATGTCGCAAAAAGAAGAATTTGCACGATCATAGATCACGGAAGTGGGCCGCGGGGTGGCCCCGAATTCAAGAAAATAGAGCCCGGCGCGGCCTCCTTCTTCCCAGATGACCGGCGTGACATCCACCCCGAGCTCGCGGGCCTTGTTAGCTATCATCCGTCCCAGGGGGTTGTCCGGCAGGCGGGATACCCAGGCACTTTTCAGGCCCAGGCGCGCGACGCCGACGGCAACATTTAATTCGGTGCCCCCGATATTCAGATCCAGGGTGGTCGTCTGCTCCAAGCGTTTGAAATCCGGCGGCGACAACCGAATCATGGCCTCACCAAAAGTGACCAAATCGTACATATACTACCATCCTAATAATTCCGCGCGCAAGCGCTCAGGGCTCAGAGGTTCAGAGGTTCATAGGTTCAAGGTTCGTGGGTTCAATGGTTCAAAGGTTCAGAGTTCAAAGGTTCAAGGGTTGTATTATGGCAAAAAAAATTGTAAAGGGATTGAAACGTTCTGAGTTTTGATGCGAAGCATATAGCAATCAAGCCGTGGAAACGATGGTTAAGGGCAGATGTCATTTTCAGAAAATTAAATGCTCATTCGGCAACTTTACTATATTCAATACGGCTTGATTAGGTATACGTGTATAAACCTTGTATCGTCAAGCGAAAATCCCAGGATATTCATGATCGAGTGAAATCCATAAATATTAGGCGGCAACAGCCTTTTCGCTAGGGGCGAGGACACCCCCCAATAGCGCTAAGTGATTTAGAAATGCTCAGCCGATGCATTTAGTCTCACCGGCTTGCATAAAAGATGAACTCTGAACATCGAACGTCCAACATCGAACATCGAACATCGAATATGGATGTCGCTACGCTTGATCTATTTTAAACTAAACGAACCCCAGGATTTCAAAGGAGAATTGTGTTTTTTCCAGTTTATTTAAAAATGACAAAATTCCTTATTCGATGTTGGGCGTTCGATGTTCAATGTTGGATGTTCATTTTTTCAGTTTTTTTCTTAAAGAATATGAGGATCAATTAATCAAGCTTGTAAGTCATAAATATATAACCTGAATGTTGCCCAACCCAGCAAAGGAGAAGCAAATAGATGAAATTTCCCAAGATGGTTCGAATTAATCAGCATTTCAATACCAAGCCGGTCCAGGATATTCCTGCCACCGTCCGCGCTGAACTCAATCGAATTAAACCTGAGAAAACAATCGGCAAAGGCCAGACAGTGGCCATAACCGCCGGTAGCCGGGGTATCACCAACCTGGCCCTGGTCCTGGGAGAAGTTGTGGGGGAACTGAAAAGAATCGGCGCCAAACCGTTCATTATCCCGGCCATGGGCAGCCACGGCGGGGCCACGGCCCGGGGCCAGAAGAAGATCCTGGAACACTACGGCGTCACCCGGGAAGCGATGGGGGTGCCCATTAAATCATCGATGCAGGTCGTACAGATCGGATCCACCCCGGATGGGATTCCGGTCTATCTGGACCGCTACGCCTCCCAGGCCGACCATATCGTGGTGTTGAACCGGGTCAAACCCCACACGGATTTCAAAGGCAAAATCGAAAGCGGCTTAATGAAAATAATGGCGATCGGTCTCGGCAAGCAAAAAGGCGCGGACCTGTATCACAACGCCATTGTTCGACAGGGCCACTTCCCGGTACTGACGTCCGTAGCGCAGGTGATATTGGAAAAATGCCCGATTGCCTTCGGTCTGGCCCTGGTTGAAAACCAGCGGGACGAAACCGAAATCATCCGCGCCATCCCGGCCGCTGACATCGAAAAAACAGAGGCCCAGCTATTGCGCAAAGCCAAACGGCTGCTGCCGCAGATCCCCCTGGATCCCATTGACCTTCTGATCGTCGACTGGATGGGCAAAGAAATCAGCGGCACCGGCATGGACCAGAATGTGATCGGCCGCACGGTCATCTCCTACCACCGGCCGGATACTAAAATTGATGTGCTGCGTTTATTTGTACGGGATCTGACGGACGATTCGGAGGGCAACGCGACGGCCATCGGCAATGCCGATTTCACCACTCAGCGGCTGGTGGACAAAATTGATACCCAAGCAACATATATGAACGCCTTCACCTCATCCTGCCCGGAGGCCGTACGCATACCGCCTTATTTTAAAACCGATCGGGAGGTAATCAAAACGGCCCTGGGAACCATCGGCCTGGTCGAATCCCAAAACGCGCGCATCGTTCATATTCGCGACACCCTGCACTTGGAGGAGATGTATATCTCTCAGGCCATGGTCAAGGAGGCCAAGCAATCCAAGGACATCCGCGTCATCGGCAAACAACAACCGCTGAAATTCGCCAAAAGCGGCAATCTTGTTTCTGATTTATAGGGCTGCCGCCAATTCATAATAGTTGGTGACTTGCTAGGAGGCAGGGAACCCCGCAGAATGCTGGATGATCGGGTATAGCGAAGGGAAAAAAGGCAGAGTCTTTTGACTCTGCATTATCATGATTAAAGGCCCTGAAGCTCCCTGATGATTTCTGAAACACTGGTCCGATCATCAGAATTAGAAATTTCTTTATACCGAATACTGCCTTTTTTATCGATTACGATGGTGGCGACGGCTCTATTTCTATTCCGGTTCCATACGCCAAAATCTTCCGCAACCTTTTTGTTGGGTTTAGGAATAAGGGTGAAAGTGAGTCCGAGCAGACTTTTCATCTGGTCAACATCCTGCTGATCCCCCTTACTCGAGATAGCGATAACTTCAGCCTGCAGTTTCTCAATTTCAGATAATCGTTCTTGCACCTCACCGAGCTGCACAGTGCAAGTCGGTCAATTCGAATTACCGCCCTCCCTGCGGTCCGTATAGAATATAAGAACGAGATTCTTCTTCCCCTTAAAATCACTCAATTTCACCTCGTCTCCGGAAACATCCACGAGACTGAAATCCGGCGCATTCTCGCCGACCTGTGGCGATAGCTCGGGGAATTGCGCGGTCGATGCACAGCCAACTAAAAATGCTAACATCACCATAATCAAGCCGGTCTTTTTCATTTCAACCTCCTTGCCTGAGATCATTTAATACCTTCAGCACCTCATCGTTTTTGTCGAATTCTTTCCAGCCGGTCGTCTTCATGTAACGAATGATGCCTGCTTTATCGATCACAACCCACGAACGTTTGGCACGTCGGTAAAGGACGCCGTCCGCGGGGTCATCGTAGAGCACGCCGTAGGCTTTCGCTGTGTCGCGATTCGCATCGCTCAGCAGGGGAAAGGAAAAGCCGTGCTTCTCTGCAAAGGCTTTACTCGCCGGACTTATATCTACGCTTACGCCCAGCACCTGGGCGTTGGCTGCCTCGAACTTGGCAAAGTCCTGTTCGAAGGAGCTCGCATGATTCGTTCAGGCCCCGCCAAAGGCAAAGATGTAAAAGAACAGCACCACCGGTTTCCGGCCCCGGAATTGACTTAGACTCACCTTCTCGCCGGTCGTGCCGGAGAGCGTAAAGTCCGGTGCTTTATCCCCGACCTTCAACGCCATGACATCGCCGGCATTTAAAAAAAGCATGGCCACGCTTATTAATACGACCACGAACATTCTGATCCATTGATTCGTTCTCATGGGTTCCTCCTTTCTTGAAAATTTAGTTTTTTTTAAATGATAAATAATGACATTCACCGATACTTTGATTATGTTATTCAAAGGTTGTTCCGGTGATGGTTCGAACCGTCACATTTTTTGATTTTTTGCCTTTTTCTTAAAAAAAAGTTCGTGGGGCTAAGGCGATGGTCGAAAAAAACACAAAGTTGATAAAAATCGACCTTAATCATTTCAAGCTCCATCTTTATCTCAACCAAGACGCTGAATTGACCCTCCACTTCGACTCTCCGTCACGAAAATTCTATCTGTCGGTGATTGGCCTTGTGGTTCACGAAATGAAAAAACGTGGCAGAATCACATCCATTTCCCTTCAGGAACAACTCGACGTACTCGCCTTGCTCAACAAAACAGTCGGCGCATCGGCAGGATCATCAAAAAAAGAGCATCTGCTTCCCAGAGTCTATCGAAAGTGGAAAGATGCACTACCTGACCTGGAAAACGCCCCGCTTTTCAAAATCGTTGGGCGAAAAAAAAGATACGACGAGTCGATGAATAAGGTTTATGCTTTCGCTGAAGGAGAAAAGGATAACTGGGCGAATCTCTTCGAGTACAAGGGAAGCCATGAACACGTGCGGTTGAGGTTTTCCATCGACCGGCTGGACGCAAACCTGAATGATGTCATCATTGTTTATGGGGAACACCCGGCCGAGCCGATGAACGAGGATGCATGGGAAGGATTTATCGCGCATCTCAAAAATAATTTAGAGAAAAAATCGATATCCGAGCCTGTCCATGGCGAATTAAAAAAATCCCGACTGCCGCTGCTCCGACAAAGGAAAGGGTTGCGAGCAGCACCCGGCCGGCGGCTTTGGCCGGTGCTGCTGGCCCTGATCGCCTTCGCAGGGGGAACTGCAATCCTGGCCGCCTGGAAATACAATTTATTTGATCCGCCGGTTAATGTTGCGTCCCTGGAAAAGATGGCGTTTCCCTTGCCCGACAAACCATCGATTGCTGTATTGCCTTTCCGCAATTTGAGCGATGATCCAAACCAGGAGTATTTCAGCGACGGTATGACCGATGATTTGATTACCGATCTATCCAAAATCAATAAACTGTTTGTCATCGCTCGCAATTCGGTTTTTACCTACAAAGATAAATCAGTAAAAATCAGCCAAATTGCAGAAGAACTCGGTGTGCGTTATGTGCTTGAAGGCAGCGTGCGCCGGGTTGAGGACCGGGTGCGGATCAATGCCCAGCTAATCGATGCAACCACCGGCGGCCACATGTGGGCCGAACGCTATGACGGAACGATGGAAAATATCTTTGTATTCCAGGATCAAATTACCCAAAAGATCGTTGCCGCGTTGAATGTAACGCTGACCGCCGCTCAGGCGAGTCAGGCCGCCAGCCGCGAAACCAGCGATATGGCAGCGTATGACGCTTTTCTGAAGGGTTGGGCCCATTATCGGCGAAAAACACCCGAGGATCTAATCAAGGCGGTTCCCTATTTAGATGAAGCTGTCGAGCGCGACCCAAACTTCAGCCGGGCTTATGCTGCACTCGCTGCCGTCTACTGGGTAGGCGCCCGGTCCCTTTGGGGGAAATACCTGGAAATGTCAATGGGTGAAGCTGAGATGATGGCCAAAATTTACCTGGCGGAAGCCATGCAGAATCCGACACCCCTTGCCCACTGGATCGCCTCCGATATCCATAGAAGCTTCAGACAGTATCAGGAAGCAATCACGGAAGCCACGCGGGCCATCGCTCTGGATGCCAACGACCCCCTCGGCTACTATGCAATGTCCAGTGCTCTGATCTGGGCCGGCAATCCGGTCGACGGAGCCGAATTTATCAATAAAGCAATGCGGCTCGACCCCCATTACCCGCCTGATTACCTGTATTTTCTGGGCAAAGCCCAATTCTTTATGGGGCGATACGAAGATGCCCTTGCAACGCTGCAAGAGTTCAGTCGGCGTAATCCGGATTCCGACTGGGCGTTTTTTTATTTGGCCGCAACCTACGGGCACCTGGGTCGTAAGGAACAAGCGATGCGCGCCATTAAGACCTTTAACGAACGGATGACTGAAGCCGGAGCCGGTATTGTCCTTTCCTTACAGTGGATCAATGGTTTTCCGTTCAAAGAGCGCAAAGATTTCGAACGTCTGCGAGAAGGACTTCGAAATGCGGGTGTCCCGGAACAACCTCAGACTCAAAGTCTTTCAACCCGCCCAACGGTCTGACACCGCGGGTATACTGAAAATGATTGTCACTGCTTGTGGACAGATATCGGGGTGTTATAAATCCGTTGACATTCATGCCACATTGTGACAATTTAGCGTCGGGTGGTGCCCTATAGAGCTTGAACCAATCCAGACTTGCATGCACTTCTGAATCTTGAAATCGGCGACCTAGTCGAGTTGAGGTAAGTAGCCTGAAACTGCCCTACCCCTGCGACCGTATTCGGCATATTCCGCAATCAACCACCCGGTTTAAAAATTGGTTCGTCGCATTGCGCCAGCTTCACAATCCAATATGGTTCAACCAAAAGGAGGTTCAGCATGTTGAAGCCCATTTCAAAGATGAAAAAATGGTGTTTTACGTGGGGTTTGATCCTTGCCTTTCTCACGATCGTAATCGCCCCCGGAATGGCCGTCGATAAGGTTTTCAAATCGAAATCCGGGGTTGCAATCAGGGGGCTTGACCCGGTCGCTTTTCATACGCAAAAACGAGCTGTGAAAGGCAAAAAAGAATTTTCCTACCAATGGCGAGATGCCTGGTGGTATTTTAAAAGTGCTGAAAACAGGGATTTATTTGCATTGGATCCGGTACGCTTTGCCCCTCAATTCGGCGGTAACTGACCGAATGCCGTAGCGGACGGTCAGGTTGCCCGTGGAAATCCATATTTTTTTAAAGTAATTGACAGCAAAGTCTATTTTCCGGCGAATGCGCGGTCTTTCATTTATAAATCGACGATTCAGCAGGCCGAAAGAGAATGGAAGAAGATTAACGAAAACAATTGAAGGTTTTTTGTACTGCAGCTTTTCTCATCCTTTGTTCAATTTCAATTCCCAGGTCTCCGCCACCAGGTCCTGGCCGAAGCTTTGGTGCGGTTGTTCATTCACGCGGCGAAAGCCGGCTGTTTGATATATGCGGCGTGCCGCCGTCAGGATGTTGTTGGTCCAGAGGGTCACCTTGCGGTAGCCGACCTGCTGCGCGAACTTTATGCAATCATTCACCAGACGGCTGCCGATGCCGAGCCCGCGTGCTTTTGGCTCGACGAGCAGCAGGCGCAGCTTTGCCGTTGATTCGGATTGCTTGACAAGAAAAACGGAACCGACAATTTCTCCCTCCATTTCGGCGATCCAGCAGCGATCTCTTCTCGAATCGTAATTTTGAATAAATCCCGTCACGATTTCGGCGACCAGTGCTTCGAACTGCTCATCCCAGGCGTATTCCTCGGCGTACAGGATGCCGTGACGGTGAACGACCCAGCCCATATCTCCCGGCTGATGGGATCGCAGAATATAGGGCACCCTGTGTTCAGGCCGGGCACCGAGCAGCGCCTCGATGGTTTGCATCGCCTGGACCAGGCGCGCTCGATCCGCCGGCAGCAAATTATCCAACGTGGTTTCGATTTCTTTACGGGAACGCGCATTAATCCCGGCAAAAGCAGCTTGACCTTTATCCGACAATTTCAAATATTTTTTGCGCCCGTCCTCTTCGCAGAGCCCTTTATCTACCAATCCCCGTTTATTGAAATCACGCAAAATGCGGCTCAGGTAGCCAGCATCCAGACCAAGTTCGTTGGATAGTTCGGTTGCAGTTACATTTTCGTGATGCGCAAGTTCATATACTACTCTGGCTTCTGCCAGGGAAAAAGGGCTTCGCAATATTTTTTCGTGCAGCAGCCCAATATGCTTGGTGTAAAATCGACTGAATCTGCGCACGGCCTCCACGTGTTGTCCAATGAGAGTTGTAGACATAATTGCGTCCTGGGTGTGGGTTGCTTGATATGCTTGCTTTTATCAACATAATTACTTGATAATGTCAAGTGATTATGTTGATGCCTCCTTAAATTTAATATGTCCGGTTCAACCTCAGGTTTAGAATTAAAGCATCGCCGGCAATTAACCGATATAGAATGAGATAATTGCCAGGTGTTATTCTGGTCCATCAGATACTGAGAACCTTGAAACAAATAAGGAGGCATCAAGTGATGGGACAGTCTGATTATGCAGGAAAACAAATCTTATTGTTCACCGTTATGATAGGCTTTTTGTGCTTTGCCGTCCCCAATCAGGCTCATTCGGCCACCGCCCTGACCATTGCCGAACAAGAGCAGATCCTATGGAAGGCCATCGCCCAGGTCCTGGCCAAGAATCCGGCCGAAGTCAGCAATGTACGCTTTTTAGGGATCGGCTCCTGGATGGCCGGCGCAGCCACGGAGGCCTCGGATATCGACATTACCCTGGGACACAAGGATCCCGGCACCGAGCGCAAGCTGGCCCGGCAGATCCAAAACCAGGTCAACAAGCTGGCCAAAGGCCGCAAACATGAAGTGCTGGTCACCTACCGGCGCCACTATCTTTTTGAGGACCGCTTCCGGGGCGAAGTCGGTCAGACCTTTTTCCACAACTATGCCGATGCCAGCGGCAACGGCAAGGCCTGCTTTAAGTACAAAACCGGGGAAAACGGCCGCCTGCTTAAAACCCGCGTCGACACCGACCGCTTCTGGCTGGATCAGAAAATCAAGGTTCCTCATCAGATGGACGGTGCCTACCGCTTCGTGGAAGATTCCTACCTGTTTTTGGATGACGTGGTTAAAAAAGGCAAACCAGTGGCCACCCAGGCCCAGAAAGCCGCCAAATACTTGAACAATTACGAAACGTTTCTGAGAACCAACCTGCAGCGGCAAATGGGCGACATTTCGTATTTAAGCAATATGAGCCCGGAAATGCAGCGCTGGACCCAGGGTATGCTGGAATACAAACGCGACCTGGCCAAGAATTTGCCCGAAACCAGGGCCCGCCAACGGTTGATGCAGTTTCTGGAAATCAGGGATCCGAGCGTCCTGGAACGCAAAATGGGCGAGTACGTCCAAAACAGCCAAAAATACCTGCAGACCGCGGCCGAAGAAGTGCAGGTTCTTGAAAAGGCCAAGCGCTTCGGTGTGTTGGAAAAAGCCGGCAGTCCGCGGGCCGTCATGCAGCTGCGACAAAGCATCCTGCGCATCGTCGGCCGCAGCGTATTGCATGGCGCCGAAATGTTTTTTATCATCAAGACTTACTATGATCAGGGTCCCCTGGCAGCCGCCAACACGGCCGCCGTCATATTGGCCATGCACGCCCCCGGACCGATCGGGGCCACAGTGATGGCAGGTGAGCTGCTCAAACATTTGGTCGGCGCCGGCGTCGACTGGGCCGGGCGCACGCTGGCCTTTGATCCCATCAACAGTGCCGCCCTGCGTAATCACATTTATAAACCCGGCACCCCGGTCTATATTTTCGGCCGGGACCTGATGACCCACGAGGACAATCCGTTTCGCGGCTTGAGCCGCGAAACCCTTGTCTGTCGCTTTTCGAGCGAGGCCCAGCTGAGGGCCGCGGTTAACCGCTATATTAACCGGGTCAAAGATTTGGGCGGCGGCGGTGGATTTTTCGACACCGAAGGCAGCGGCGACATCACCCCCGCGTTGATGGGCCAAATGCTGGCTGATTTCAACCGCAGTGAACACTTCATGCTCCGGATCGAGGATCTCGGCGAGATTTACCGGCGGGGGTTATATCCCGCCGTCAAACAGCCCCTGCGCCTCCTGGTGGACGAACGCCAAGGGGAGGATTTTACCAAGGCGGCCCGGGCCGAAGGCGATGTCAGCTTTGCCCTGCGCGTCGACACGCAATACTCCGAAGGCCCCAGCCTGCCTTTGTCGGCCGGTTGGTACCGCCAAAAAGTCTGTGAGCTGGGCTTGGAGAAAGCTCAGCAATGGCTGCAGAAAAATTTAGTGACCGGTTTTCGTGACAGCTATACCATGGATTGGAAGATAAATGTCGAGAGCCCCGGCTGGCGTTTTACCGGCAACATGCCCGAAAACATTTTGGAATCCAACAATCAATCCCATGCCCGGCATGACTATAACCTGACTTTTGCACCGATCACATCTGAAGCCGGCGATTTGAGGGCCGTTTTAACCGCTAAACTGAGTTATCTCGAAAATAATCAAGTTCGGGAGATTGTTCGACGAATCCGGCTCCAGGCCATACCCGGTGAATGCAGTGTGCGCATCACCGTGCGGGACCGGGAAACCGGCAAACCGCTCGATGGCGTCCGGGTGGAATTAAGCGGCCCGCGGGATACCACTGCCAGCACCGTTGACGGGGTTGCCGCCCTTGACGGTCTGCCGACCGGGAAATATCGAATTACCGCGACCCATCCCAACTACCAAACCGTCAGTACCGGGGGGAAGATCAAACCCGGCAAAACAGCCAAAGACACTCTCAAATTGAAGCCCAAGGACAACGCCGGCCTTGAAGTAAAAGTGCTGGATTCCAGCGATCGGCACGCGATCAGCGGTGCAATCGTGACAATCGACGGTGAATCGGCCCGATCCGCCAGCACGGCCGGCGGCTGGGCCAAATTCGCCAATCTGCCGGCCGGCACTTATCAAATCGCAATAAGTGCAAAGGGCTATCATCCAATAACCGGTCAGCGTAGCATAACGTCCGGTGACACTGTGCGCGGTAAAGTCTTGTTGCAGCCGATGGCCGAGACCCGGACCAAGCCGCCCAAGGCAAAGACCAAGCAGGAGCCGGATCAAAAACCTCAGCGGGACCCCAATGCCTGCTATGCGCCCATTGCCAAACGGATAGCCGAACTGCGGGCGTCGAACCAATCCCAGAACTGGCAAAGCGGCGGCGTATCCGTGCGCACCCTGGATCGCGACAGCCAGTGTATCACCGGCTGGAATCGGTGCCGCAAGGAGGCCAAAAAAACCTTCGACGCTTGCCCACCCGATACCCGGGGCACCTATGAGCACTGTCAGCAGGCCCATGCCAAAAGCTGGATCGATTGTGCGAACCAGGAATTGAATTGTGAAGAGAAAAAAGCGCGGCAGGAATGCGGGATGTAAACGAACGGTTTCAGATTTTCGGGCAGCATAATTAGTCCGAAATTGAAGATTGAAGATTGAAGATTTATGGTATCGCTTCGCTCTGTCTCTTTAATTGAAATCGATAGAATTGCTCATATTTTCAATCTGGCTATGATATAAATCCTGCGCAAACATGATGTGATTTCAATAAATAGACACTAATATCAAAAAAAGGTATCCAATCATGATCAAAAAACACTGGGTAGTATGGACCATAGTCGGATTAGCGCTGTTGCAGCCGGTTGCCGTATGGGCCCAAAAGGAAAATGAGCCTAACAATGTCGAAAACCAGGCCAACCCGGTCAGCGCCGGTGTGGTTGAAGCACGGGCCAACGACCAGCACGACTGGTACAAGGTCAGTCTGCCGGCCCCGGGGCCGGTCACCTTGCGCGTGACGGGACTGCCCCAGGGAATGAACGTTCAGATCGGCGTCAAGGGACTGGCACCGCTGAAATGGCGGGACGGCCAGGGGGATACCGAATATCGTTTCGAAGCCGAGAACACCCAGGGTCTGGTTTGGGTGATGTTTCAGTTCGCCCAAAATGTGTGCGGGTTTGACTGGTGTGCCGCACGCATGGTGCCGGGCGGCCCATGGTATGGGGTGCGTCCATCGGAGCGCATGCCTCCCGCCCACAATGGCGAGCCTATCATTAAGGAAGCCTTGCCCTATAGCCTGATCATCGAGACGGCTGCTGCCGGCGCTTCCACGGACACGACAACAGCAGAACCCGATGCCGCTGCAACGGCCCAAGAGGATGCCATCCAGTGGGAAGATGAACCCGAAGAAAGTCCGGCCCCGCCCGGCCGGATCATCTGGGAGGATGAATGGGAAGCAGATCCGGCACATCCCGATGAAATCTTCTGGGAAGAGGAGCAGGGTATCGGGGGTTAAGGAATTGAGGGATTGAGGAATTGAGGGATTGGGGGATTGGGGGATTGATAGACAGACTTCCTTCAAATCTCAAATCCTTAAAATCCTAACTGAGACAAGCCGGTAAGAATAGGATTGGATTCTCATCTTTAAAAGAAAATTGGACAGGATCAACGGGATCAACGGGATATAACGGCCTTCGGCCGAAAAGGTTCCTCGCCGAAGGCCAAAACAATCCTGTTAACCCTGTAGATCCTGTCTGAAAAAAATAAAATAGAATCCATTCCTGAGAAGTTGCATACGAGCGGCGCCACTGGCCGCCAGCGTCCTTTCAGATCAAAGAAAAGAAACTGGTACCATTACGAGAGATAGATGCTGGGCAGGTGAGCGAGCCCGAAGGGTGAAGCTCGCTCGCCTGCCCAACTCTATAACTCGGGCGGTCACTGTAAATTTTTTGGGTAGCCAGAGATAT
>Ga0209678_1000428_pt1 | contig 14185 bp, 13 predicted proteins | sample WorMetilvaeELBA1_FD_187404 | JGI IMG/M metagenome (GOLD analysis project Ga0209678, IMG submission 187404) | Marine gutless worms symbiont microbial communities from Max Planck institute for Marine Microbiology, Germany - Olavius ilvae ELBA.1... ...
AAGAAATGGAATATAGGTTTGTAGCACAACAAATACCTCCTAATCTGTTGCACTCCAATTTACGCTATATTTATGCTCCTGTCAAGTAAAATCAACAGGTTATTCACCAGAGATCAAGAGTTCTGAAATTGATTTCATTGCAGACCTCCTTGAACGGCGGCATTCATTTTGCCGGCAAAGATTTGGCAAACGTCCTGGCCTGTTTCAGCCAGGCTTTTAACTCCGGATCACTTTCGTACCCATCCCGGGCGATCATGACCCACCCCCTCATAGGTTTGCCGGTGATGTCAAATGGTCTGGCGCAGGGCTGTTTTAAAGCTTCGCTGGATTGTTCTTCACCGAGCCGCAGGATCAAATAGTCCTTGTGGACGCCGCAGAACATATTGCCGTTTATCAGATGACAGACGCCGCCGAACATTTTTTTGTTGGTGGTGCCTTGCCAGCGGGAGACAAACTTTTTTATCCGTTGATCGAGTTCCTCATTATAAGCCATAGATAAACCTCAGAGGTTCAAGGTTCAGAGGTTCAGAGGTTCCGGGTTCAAGGTTCAGAGGTTCCGGGTTGGAAAAAACAATCTTGCACCTTAAACCCAAAACCTTCCAACCTCTGAACCTTGAACTCTTGAGTCCTTGAACCTTTCCGCTAAAAGAACACATCCAGCACCCGGCCATCCGAAACCTGGCAAATGCCAACCCCGCCGCTGGAATAACCGATTATTACATCGGTGATATGAAAGCGGCATTCGATGGTACTGCCCCGATTGCCGGTCAGGGTTGCTTTGGCATTGCCGGAAAAGGTCTGCAAGGCATCATACCTGGCGGATTTGTCAGCGGTATTGGTAGAGCCGGCCTCCATCATTTCCTGGGTTCGATCAAATCTCCGGGATTTGCCCTGGAAGCGCTCACCACTGGGCAAAACGGTTATCAATTCGGCGGAAGCCAGCCTCGAGTCCGTATAGATAATCTCTACTCTTTTGGCATCGCGCCGGATAACCGCGTCCATTTGGCCCGAGCACCCTGCTGTCACGCTCAAGAGCAACGCCAAGCCAACCAATGTCTTCATGTTTTTCATTCACTGTCCCTTCGGATTTAACAAAGATCGGATTATTCGAAGCTAAAAATCAGTCTATTTCTTCTTTTTCGGTCGGGTTTTCGCTTTGGCGGAAATCCCCACGACATTCGGAACCGGGCGTGAAATCAGTTTTTCCATATCTTCCTGGATTTCAATTTCATAGTTTCCGACGAATTCCTGCTCATGATCTCCGGTATTGATATACAGTTGGGCCTGGGGACCGCCTTCGGCATACATCGCTCTGGAAATGTCCAGCGGCAGTAGTTTGAGGATGTTGATTACATCATGAGTACTGTAGGGCGAACCGACGTGAATAAACAGTACGCGATCCTGTTGGTCGATCCCAATGGCCGCGGTACTCCATTTTTGGGGCTGCTGGGTCCAGACATTTCTTCCGGTACAAGATATCATACGGATGCTTTGCACCATCGTACTATATTTTTTGCGCCAGACTTTAAAATCTTCGCATTGGCGATCGATGATTTTTACCCGGGGCACATCGGATGTTTTCCGGTCGAATACCAGGATCGTCATGTCTTTGGAAAGCCGTGGATTGTTTATGTGGGCTTTGGTACGCATCAACGAGACGCTGCTCCTGTAGTCTTCCTGGTACATGCTGGCATTGATGGCAGCGACCAGCCCGTGCTGTTGGCTCCATTGCTTGGCCGTCAGCGGCCGACCTTTTTCGAAAGCGGAGGCACTGAGCAATTTAAGCTGGTAGTGCTGGGGATCGATCCGCAGGACCCGTATTTTTGAATCGCCGATTTCGGAAGGACGGGGGGCCTTAAATACACCCAGCTCGAGTCCCGGGGCCAATTTTTGCCAGGCCGAATATTTCCCGGCAGTATTTTTCCCGGGTGGCTGATCGGCCGCGGCAGCCATCGGATGCAGGCTCATGAGCAGGGTTAAAATCAATATTGGAACGGCCAGTTTCATAGCTCGAAAGTATGTTCAACAATAGATTAATTTGAGATTATCACGATGCACCTATCCGCAATGCTCAAGTTACCATAAAAAACTCCCCCACCCACCATAATGTGCTCTTTCCAAATAACCGGATATCACTATATTTGGTCCAAATCCGCCAACCCACCTGAATCCAGGCCAAAAAAACTTTCGAGCGTGCTGATTTGCCCCGCTGTCGGCAGCCTGACACCCCTTTCCATTTCACTCAACCTGGACTGGGGAATACCGGCCTGTTGGCAAAGTTCTTTCACGGTCATGTCCTGTTCGGTTCGCAAGCTTTTGATTTTTTCTCCGAATTCACTCATTGGCAACGCTCCTTTCCGCCACAATTGGTAAGCTATATATATCTTATAAAACAATTCGGGTTTGCTTGTAAAGATTATACCGGAACCTGGCCGGAAAATTAATTTAATAAATCAGGCAACCCATGTGCCAATACATTGATTCGATAGTGAAACATAAGATACATAAAACCCTTGCCAGGTGAAAATTGCTGGGCTAAACTCCTACCTTGGGCCAGCCCGGAATCAGGAATTGAAAATTCATTCTCCGCAGGCGGAATGGTTTCAATGCGGCCTGTGTATTCCAATCATACCCAACCCGGATAAACCGGAATTAGCCACAAGGCACTAAGACACAAAGAAAAAATATTTTTATAAAAAACTTCGTGCCTTGGTGTCTTGGTGGCGAAAATCTTTTATCTAATAGATCCTTCGCAAATATGATGTGATTTCAATAAATAGGCACTAAATTGAGCAAAAGAAAGGAACAATAAATGTCCGATGATCATAAATTGAAGAACCCCCTTGAACAGGCCATACCTGAGGACGAGCTCAATGCCAAACTCGGGGTGCTTACCCGGCGAGAAGTCGAAGCCCGCATTCTGATCCCGCTGATCGATGCTCTGGGCGATGCCTTTGGGCGGGATGAGGTGCTGGCCGTGGTGCGGGACACCATTGTCAAAATTGCCCGGGAGCAGGGTGCCGCCCTCAGCCAACAAATGGGAGGCGATTCTTTGAAACATTTTGTCGATTCGCTGGCCTACTGGACCAAAGACAATGCCCTGGAAATTGATGTGATCGAAGAATCCGATGAGGCGCTGTCTTTCAACGTCACACGCTGCCGCTATGCCGAGCTCTATGAAAGTCTGGGAATTCGTGAAATTGGAACGACCTTTTCCTGCACGCGCGATTTTGCGCTGATCGAGGGCTTCAATCCGGATATCTCCCTGAAGCGAACCCAGACGATTATGGAGGGCGCTGATTTTTGCGATTTTCGCTACTGCCGTAAAAAATAGGTGGGAGGTCAAAGGTGGAAGGTCAAAGGTGAAAGGTCAAAGGTGAAAGGTCAAAGGTCAAAGGTGAAAGGTCAAAGATGAAAGGCTGATGCAGCCGACTCAAAGCTGCAGTCTCAAAAAGGATAAGGACAAAAATTATGGCCGCCTCATCCAATCGGGCTATTTATGGAGCTATTATAGCCAATACGGCTATTGCCATCTGTAAATTTACGGCAGCCTTTTTTACGGGATCTTCGGCGATGTTCTCTGAGGGGATCCACTCCCTGGTAGATACAGGCAACGGTTTTCTGCTGTTGATCGGCGTCCGTCGAAGTGGGAAACCGGCCGATGCGACGCATCCGTTTGGCTATGGCAAGGAGGTCTTTTTCTGGAGTTTTGTCGTGGCGCTGTTAATATTTGCGGTGGGCGGCGGCTTTGCCATCCATGAGGGCATCAAACACCTGCAGCATCCGCAGCCCTTGACGAATGTTGGATGGAACTACCTGGTTCTCATACTTGCCATGATTTTCGAGGGTGCCGCTTTGAGGGTTGCTTTGCAGGAATTTAATACTTCCCGCGATTCCAAACCCTTTTTCAAAGCCCTTAAAGATAGTAAAGATTCCGCCACCGTTGCGGTGGTGATTGAAGATACGGCGGCTTTGCTCGGGTTGGTAATCGCATTTCTTGCGGTATTCTTAGGGCAAATAACGGGGTGGTTATATTTCGATGGCCTGGGCTCCCTGCTGATCGGCATGCTGTTGGTTTCGGTATCGTTATTTTTCGCGATTGAATGCAAGGCCCTGCTGATCGGTGAAGGGCTGTTGCCGGAGGATATCACAAAGATAACCGCTGTGCTCGAGCAGGAAAAAAATGTACTCAGATTTCAAAGACCCCTGAGCCTTTATTTCGGACCGCGTCAGGTCCTGGTCAACCTCGATGTAAATTTCGCGGATCATCTCACAGCAGATGAGATTGAAGAAACGATCGATAGACTGGAGTCAGGAATAAAAGCCGCCCTGCCGGTGGTAAATCGAATATATATCGAGGCCGAGACCTTGCGCCGGAAAAGTTTGATAAAAACAGCAGATAGTGTCTGATTATGCTTGAAGTCATTTAGACGGATCTTCAAAATATGGACTCCTTACCCCGACCTCGTCCTAAAATGACCGGCCTCTATATCCGGAATTTAGCGGCCAATTTAATCGGCAACCTCATCATTGCCCTGCTGAATATTTTTACGCCCCTTGATTTTTTAAAAGACTGGATGGGGTTTCTGGCCAGGGGCGGCTGGGCATTCATTCCTCTTTTTATTTTCACCGCCGGTTTGATCGTCACCATTTTGCAGTTTTACATCCAGCGGCCGATAGCGCGGTATTTGGCCGGTCCGATGCCTGCTGAGAACACGCTTGGATCCCTTGATCTGCAAACCCGACAGCGGCTATTGAATCTGCCTGTTCTTCTGTGCCTGACCAACTTGCTGGTATGGCTATTTCTGAATATCCTTTTTTCGCCGGTGATGTTTGTCATTTTAGATATGACGCTGAGCAGCTTTTTGTACAATTTCTTCCGGGTGCTCATGATTGGGATTATCGCCTCATTTATCTCTTTTTTCCTAATCGATGATTTCGTCCGGGAAAAATTGGTCCCGCTTATACTTCCGGAAGGGCAATTATCGGCCATACCCGGTGCCGTGCGTATATCCATCCTGCGACGAATCCGGGTGCTGTTCGGCGTCGGGACCAACGCGCCCATGATTTTAATCTGTGTCACGATTGCCTTTGCAGTTTGGGATATAGATGAAACGCTCATTACTACGGCCCAGTTCAGCCGTAGCATTCTTACTTTTTCAGGACTGGTTTTTATCGTTTTTATCATCATGTCACTCAGTTTGAATATTCTGGTGGTAAAGTCAATTCTGCAGCCCGTCAACGACATGATCGGCGTGGCCCATAAGGTTCGCAAAGGGCATTTTCATCAAAAGGTCCGGATCGTTTCCAATGACGAGCTCGGGATTATGGGCGACGGTATGAATGCCATGACAGAGGGCCTGGTCGAGCGGGAGCGGCTGCACCGCGGACTTTTCCTGGCCCAGGAAATTCAGCAAGCTTTACTGCCGCGGGCCTGTCCGGATATGCCTGATTTGGATATTGCCGCGCGGAGCCTGTACTGCGATGAAACCGGCGGCGATTATTTTGATTTCATTGGAATTGACAACCGGCAACTCGACGCTGTCATCGGCGATGTTTCCGGCCACGGTATTTCATCCGCGATCCTGATGGCATCGGTGCGCGCTTTCCTCCGACAAAGGGCCCACTTGCCCGGGAACCTGAGTCAAATGCTGTCCGATGTCAATCGCCAACTGGTAACCGACGTCGAGGATAGCGGCAATTTCATGACCTTGTTTTATCTGAGAATCGATCCGGCCAGGCGCTGCATGCACTGGGTCAGAGCCGGGCATGATCCGGCGATTTTTTATGACCCGGTCACCAACTGCTTCAAAGAAATGCATGGCAAGGGTCCGGCGCTGGGGATTTCCGGGCAGGCAATATTTGAGGAAAATGTAAAAACCGAACTCATCCCCGGTCAAATCATCGTTCTGGCCACCGACGGCGTCTGGGAGGCCCGCAACCGGAAGGGTGACATGTTCGGCAAAGCGCATCTTTATGATATCGTCCGACATAATAAAAATGCCATGGCAGAGGAAATCATCGGTAAATGCTTTCAATCGCTGGAAGCATTTCAAACCGATGCCGTTCGCGAGGATGATATTACCTTGGTGGTGATAAAAATTGCCTGAGTTAACGATGATTAAGAAAAACCCTCATAACCGACTGCTCCTCAAACTCTACCTGGTCAATGCCGGGGCCAACCTGACCGGAGCGCTAATCATGAGCGTCCTGTATCTATTGACGCCGACCGAATTTTTCAAGCTGTGGCGTAACTATTTTTTTAATGACGGCTGGGTTTACGTCGTGTTGATGTATTCCACTATCATCGTCATCGGCACAGGACTGCAGTACCTTGCCCAAAGACCGCTGAAATTATATTTTAATCAGCCAATCTCGGATGATTCACACCGCTCGAAACTGTTTCGACGGGCGCGTCGCCGCCTGCTTCATCTGCCCCCCTTGATTTCCCTGTTGAATATTTCCATGTGGACCGGCTTAAGTCTGCTGGACACCACCGGGATGATTTTAGCAAAACTTATTCCGTCTATAAATGCGTTGCCCCTTTACAGCCACTCATGGCATACGGTTTATTTCACATTGTTCAGAGGACTCGTCATCGGCTGCCTGGCCGCGGGGCTGGCGCTTCTGCTGGTCGAGGCCTACTCACGGAAACATTTGATTCCGGTCTTCTTTCCGCAAGGCCGCCTGGCATCCCACAAAAAAGTTTGGAAAATATCGATTCGCCGCCGGATTCAGTTTCTTTATCTGGCCGGTACGGTTGTCCCCATGCTGATTTTCGTGGGCACGCTGTTTTACGTCGAAACCGAGGCCAGGGGCCACGCCGCACCGGTGGCGGTTTTCGGCAAAGACTTGCTGATTTATACGATCAGTTTGTATGTCGCTTTTGTCTTGCTATCGCTTTGGCTGAACTTCCTCGTCGGCGGATCCATTTTGGAGCCTATCCGGGATATGATCGGCAGCATCCGGAAAGTGGAGATCGGTGATTACACACAACGCGTCCGGGTCGTATCCAACGATGAACTCGGTGTCCTCGGCGACAATCTTAATTCAATGGCGGCCGGCCTGGTGGAAGGGGAAGCACTGCGGCACTCTTACAACCTCGCCCGGGAAGTTCAACTGGCGCTTTTGCCCGGATCGCCGCCTGTCATCGAGGGGCTGGACATTGCGGCCAAAAATGTTTATCGCGAGGAGACCGGCGGTGACTATTTTGATTTTCTTATTGCCCCCCAGGCCGATGGGAGTCAACTCAATGTCATCATGGGGGATGCCTGCGGACTCGGCATTTCATCCGCATTGCTGATGGCCACCTGCCGCGCCCACCTGCGGCAGCGCACGGCCGTGCCGGGCACCCTGGCGGACATCGTGTCGGATGTCAATCGCCAGCTGGCAAGTGACGTTGAGGAATCCTGCCAGTTCATGGCATTGTTTTACCTTATGATTGACTTACAAAGTCGCAGACTGGCCTGGGTGCGAGCCGGCCATAATCCGGCGATATTCTGCGATCCGTCAACCGGAACGACCGAAGATCTGCGAGGATCCGGGCTGGCTCTCGGAGTCGATGAAAACTGGTGCTACCGGCAGTATGGCAAGGAGGGATTGGCAGACGGACAAATCATCGTTTTGGGCACTGACGGGCTGTGGGAGTCCCTGAACCGTAAGGGCGAAATGTTTGGCAGGGACCCGGTGATCAAAATATTGAATCGATATCCCGATATCGACGCCAATGGTATCCTGACGGCCTGTTTATTTGCGCTCGACAGGTTCAGAGACGGTATGCCCATCGAAGATGATGTCTCGATGGTGGTGATTAAAGTGACCCATTGAGGCTGTTTGGCCGTATGATCTGATGGATTCCTCAGTTTATTGGGTCTAAGCGGTGTTTTCCGACAACTGGGTGTCAGATGTTAGAGGTTTCAGGTGTCAGTGTTCAGGTGTCAGGATTTAGCACCTCGGTTGCCTGTCTGGCTTTTGCACCTCGGAGAACCAAGGGCTGAGGAAAAGGAGGAAGTAAAATGGCGCTGGCAGAGTTTATGAAAGCGGCTGTCCTCATGGGACATGGGGGATTTGATAAATTGGCGGTTCGAGATGATTTTCCCGTTCCAAAGCCGGATTCCAATGAGGTCTTGATCGAGGTCGGCGCTTGCGGCATAAACAATACGGATATCAATACCCGGATCGGCTGGTATTCAAAATCGGTCAGCAGCGGGACCACCTCAACCGGCGGCGTCGACGGCATCGATGATGTGTCGGAGGCTGATGCCACCTGGGGCGGGAAAACGGTCGTTTTCCCCCGCATTCAGGGGGCGGATGTCGCGGGCCGGATTGTGGTCGTCGGCAATGGCGTATCTCCCAGGCGGGTCGGTGAACGCGTGATTGTCGATCCCTGGATCAGAGACCGATCCAATCCGCAAAACCGTAAGCTCGCGGGGTACCTCGGCAGTGAGCGGGATGGCGGCTTCGCCCAGTATGCGGCCGTGCCCGCAGAAAATGCCTTTGCCGTAAAATCCAGTTTGTCCGATGCCGAACTGGCGAGTTTTCCCTGTGCTTACTCTACTGCCGAACACATGCTGGATCGCATTGATCTGCAGGAAGGGGAAACAATCCTGATACCGGGCGCTTCGGGTGGCGTCGGCTCGGCCCTTGTACAGTTGGCGCATCGGAGAAAAGCCAGGGTGCTGGCCATCACCAGCAAGTCAAAAATGGATTTCATCAAGCAATTGGGCGCTTATGAAGTTTTTGAGCGACATCAAATTGATCTTGAGCCAAGAATTCGTGAGGCCGCACCGGGCAAAGAAGTAAATGCCGTCGCCGACATCGTCGGCGGCACCAATTTTGTGATGTATCTCGATCTGCTGGCCCGGGGCGGCCGTTATGTCACGGCGGGTGCCATTGCCGGCCCGATGGTTGAACTGGATTTGCGAACCCTGTATTTAAAGGATCTCACCATGCATGGCGCCACGGTGATGCCGGTCGGGATTTTTGAAAGGCTGGTGGGCTACATTGAAAAGGCCGAAATTCGACCGCTGTTGGCAAAGCAATATCCCATAGCCCGTATTAAAGAAGCACAGGCGGCGTTTCTCAACAAAAAGCACGTCGGCAATTTTATTATATTGCCTTGGGGGTGATCATCTATTCCCAATATCCCAATCCTCATTTTTTACTTTTTCTGCAGTGGGTTGGATTGGATTTTTATCATGACAATTGAAACTATTTTCCGACGTATCCATGACGGCTATATTTGGTTTCTAAATAAATAGAGAAATCGGGCTAGTGATACCGCTGCGAAAATTCTTTCCTGTAGGGTGGGCTGTGCCCACCAAATTTTGCAGATCAGTTGCGGTCCAACCGTGCCAGGGCCTGCCCGAGATCGGCGATTAAATCCGCTGCATCTTCAATACCCACCGAATAGCGCACCAAGCCCTCGGGGATGCCCATGGCGGCCCTTTCCTCCCGGGTGCACTCCACGTGACTGGTGGTGGCGGGCGGTCCCGCGATCGTTTCCACCGCGCCCAGGTTGGCGGCCCGGTGGGCGTATTTCAGGTGCGGCAGAAAACGCCGGACGGCCTCAAATTCGCCTTTTACCATAAAACTGAGCACCCCGCCGAAAGCCGACATCTGGCTTTGGGCAATCGCATGCTGGGGATGACTTGGCAGACCGGGGTAGAAAACCGCTTCAATGGCCGGGTGGTCTGCCAGAAAGCGGGCAATCTGCAAGGCGCTGGCGCTCTGCCGCTCAACTCTCAATTGCAGGGTTTTCATGCCCCGCAGCAGCAGGTAGGCCGCCATGGGATCCAGCACCGCACCGTTGATTTCACGATAGTGATAGATGCGCTCGATTAATTCCGTGCGGCCGCAGATCACGCCACCCAGTGCATCGGCGTGGCCGCCTAAAAATTTGGTGGCGCTGTGCAACACCAGATCGGCACCCAGTTCCAAGGGCTTTTGCAGAATCGGGGTGGCAAAGGTGTTGTCAACCACCACGAGGGCACCCTGTTTTCCGGCTGCCTTGGCCAGCCGGGCAATGTCGACCACCTTCATGGTCGGATTGGTGGGGCTTTCCAGGTACAGCACCTGACAGCCCTCAGCAACCGCCTTCTCGATTCCGGCGTGATCGGTGGTATCGCACAAGGTTGCTTCGATTTGAAAGCGGGGCAGGAACTCGATAAACAGCTTGTTGGTGCCGCCGTAGCTGTCCTTGATGGAGACCACCCGATCACCCGGGGAGAGCAGGGTGAACAGGGTGTTGCTGACCGCGGCCATGCCGCTGGCAAAGGAGGTGGCCGCCTCGGCACCTTCCATGATGCGCACTTTCTCTTCAAAGGCCTGCACGGTGGGGTTGGTGTTGCGGCCATAGATATGGCCGGACGCCTTACCCTGGCCGACTTCAAGCCACATATCCAGATCGTCGTAGCCAAAGGATACACTGTGGACCACCGGCACCTGGGTGGAACGCTGCCAGAGCGGGCCGTCTTCGCCGGCCCACACGGATTGAGTGCCTGATTGCGGATTATTGGTTTTTTTCATTGCTGTACCTCTGAACCTTTGTACCCTGAACTCAGAATCAATCATACAGATGGCAGCTGACCAGGTGCGGCTTGCCGGATTCTTCGAACACAAGCTGTTCGGGTTTCTGTTCTTTGCATATCGGCATCACTTTGGGGCACCGTGTGTGAAACCGGCAACCCCGGGGCGGATTTTCTGGATTCGGGATGTCGCCCTGCAGCACGATGCGCGGTTTGCCGCGCCTTGCGGGATCCGGTCTGGGAATAGCCGACATCAGGGCCTGGGTATACGGGTGCTTGGGCTGGGCAAACAGCGTGTCGCCATCCGTCATTTCAACGATCTCGCCCAAATACATGACCGCGATCGTATCGCAGATGTGTTCAACCACCGCCAGGTCATGGGAAATAAAGATATAGGATAGATCCAATTGTTGGCGCAAATCGACCAGAAGGTTTAATACCTGGGACTGGATCGAAACATCCAGGGCCGATACCGGCTCGTCCGCCACAACCAGCTTTGGCTCCAACGAAATGGCGCGGGCGATGCCGATGCGCTGCCGCTGGCCGCCGGAAAATTCGTGGGGATAGCGCGTCGCTGCATCCGGTTCCAGGCCCACCAGATCGAGCAGTTCGAGGACCTTTTCCCGGCGGGTCTTTCTGTTGCCGATACCATGCACTACCAATGGCTCGGCGATGATGTTGCCGATTTTCTGGCGTGAATCCAGCGAGGCGTAGGCATCCTGAAAAACCATTTGCATTTCTTTGCGTTTGGCACGCAGTTCCCGCGGCGTCAGCCGGCTCAGATCGACCCCGTCCAGATATATTTTGCCGGATGTCGGCTCTATCAGCCTCAGAATCACCCGGGCCAGGGTCGATTTGCCGCAGCCGGATTCACCGACGACGCCCAGAGTTTCGCCCTTTTGGAGGCTGAAGCTGACGTCGTCAACCGCGTGCACCTCGCCCCGGCCGCCTTTCAGGGGGAAGTATTTGGTTACATGCTTAGCTTTCAGTAATTCAGATTTCATATGGATTAAAGCAGGCTAACCGATTTTCCGTTCCCTCACCGTCAAGGGGCGGAATTTTATGCCGACAAATCTCGAGAGCTCGCTCACAGCGATCTGCGTAGTAGCATCCCCGGGGTCGTTCGCCGATGGCGGGAACCATCCCCGGAATCGTCGGTAAATAAGTTTGCTTTCTGCCAAGCTGCGGCACCGAGGCCAACAATCCGTAGGTATACGGATGCCGCGGATGGCTGTAAATTTGATCCACCGGTGCCTTTTCAGCAATCATGCCGGCGTACATCACCACGACGTGATCACAAAATTCAGCCACAACACCCAGATCATGGGTTATCATTAATATCGACATTTCCAGCTCCTGTTGAAGTCTAGCCAGCAAATCCAAAATCTGGGCCTGAATCGTGACATCCAAGGCCGTTGTGGGTTCATCGGCAATCAGCAAAGCCGGTCCGCAGGCGATGGCCATGGCAATCATGACGCGCTGCCGGAGGCCGCCGGAAAGTTCGTGGGGATACTGGTCAATCCTGGCACGCGGTGAACCCACTCCCACCATATCCAGAAGTTCTACACTGCGCTCGCGGGCTTGCTGCTGGTCGAGCCCGCGGTGCAGGCGCAGGACTTCACCGATTTGAAATCCGATGGAGAAAGTCGGGTTGAGGCTCGTCATGGGCTCCTGGAAAATCATGCCGATTCGGTTGCCCCGGATATTGCGCATGGCCGTATCGTCCAGTTTGAGCAGATCCTGGCCGTCAAAAATAATACGGCCCGACTCCACTTGGCTGGGCGGCGAGGGCAGCAGCCGGATGATGGACATGGCCGTGACGCTTTTGCCGCAGCCGGATTCACCCACCAGTCCCAGGGTCTGCCCGTGCTTCACCGAAAAGGATACCTCCTCGATGACTTTGGCCGGGCCGTTGTCGGTGGCGAAACTGACCGATAAGTCCCTGACTTGCAGGATGCGCTCGCCGATTGGCGATTTTTTTTCCACGATCGATGTCATTATTGGTGCTGTCGGTAAAACCGGGCTAATATCTCGAACCGTCCTGTTGATCAATAATTTTCTCGCAAGGCCGCAAAGCCCGCAAAGGAAAAGTATTTACTAAATCCTGGCGCCTTGGCGTTGTTGCGTGAGATCTTTTCCGCTGCGGCTTGCCAAGCTTAGGCCCTTAGCATGAATTTTCTGACAACATGTTGTAAGTTACTGAAGGTTTCAGGTGTCAGTGTTCAGGTGTCAGGATTTAGCAACTCGGTTCCCTGACACCCGAAACCTGACACCTGACACCTGACACCTAAATTCTTTGAATTGCGCTGTAGCTGCACCGCAGGGGCCCCTTATTCCGTGCGTAGTCTTGGAAAAAGCTTAGTATCTTAGTTGTAATTTTCCTGCATTTTATGCCAAAACCTTTTCAACACGAAAACACGAAATTTTGAAAGCACGAAATTTATCTCTTTTCTTTCGTGTTTTCGTCCTTTCGTGGTTTCGTGATCAATACCTTCTTTTTGGTTCCGGCTTGTCCGGATTAGGGCTTAGCTGAAAACCACTTTCGGAAAATAAAACGATACGATCCAATCGGGCTGGTCCACGATTTCGCTGATTCTCAGATCGGCGCACACGCTACACAGCATATAGGCCTCGGCCCGTGAATAACCGTGGCGTTCGGCGACCAAGTCCACCATATCGCTGACGGCGGCCCGGGCTGATTCCATCAGGTCCGGCCCGATGCCGGTGGTGACTTCGTAGCCCTTTTCGTCAAAATGCCGGGAGACCGGCCCCGGGGTTGAAAACCGGGGGAAACGCAGGTTCATCCCCTTTTCGACTTCCAGTTTGACGGTCACCCGCATGGGGCTTTCAATGGCCGTGCCGCAGACTTCACCATCGCCCTGGGCGGCGTGGGCATCGCCCAGGGAAAACAAGGCACCCGGCACTTCGACCGGCAGGTACAGCACCGTACCCTCACTGAGATCGCGGGTGTCCATGTTGCCGCCGACCGGGCGCGGATTGACGACGCTGTGCTCGCCTTCCGGAGCCGGGGCCACGCCGATGGTTCCCGGAAAGGGTTTCAACGGCACTTTGGCGCCTTTCAGGTAAGGTGCCGGCGCCAGGGATACCGGATCATATTGCCATATATACAGCGCCGGTTCTTCAAACTGGTCAGCCAGCAGGCCGAAGCCCGGAATGACCGCCGACCAACCCCAGCCGGAAGACTTAAGCGACATGATGGTCACTTTCAGCGCATCGCCGGGTTCGGCGCCCTCGACATAAACCGGGCCGGTCACCGGATTCACCTTGGCAAAATCAATGTTTTTGACATCGTCCAAGCCGGAGTCGACCGTAATCTGGCCGCCGCCGGCGTCTACTGCTTCTATTTCCACGACGCTGCCCGGAGCGACCGTGACCACCGGTTCGATCGAGCGGTCCCAGCCATAGTGGCATTTGTCGCCGTGGATCGTATAATCAGGTTTTATCGGCATGGTTACCATATCCTTTCAAACTGAATTTTATATTCCTGTCAACTATCACAGGCGGGGATAAACCCCATAAGCGCTAAGTTATTTTAAGCCGTTTTTTCATTTAAAAATATTTTGATAACTGATAGTTACGTCTTCGTGTAGACTCAGAAAGCAATTTTGAAATTTCGTTCCAGCGTGCTATCATTTCTT
>Ga0209678_1000429_pt1 | contig 14183 bp, 10 predicted proteins | sample WorMetilvaeELBA1_FD_187404 | JGI IMG/M metagenome (GOLD analysis project Ga0209678, IMG submission 187404) | Marine gutless worms symbiont microbial communities from Max Planck institute for Marine Microbiology, Germany - Olavius ilvae ELBA.1... ...
ACGGCCACGGAGCAGAGCGAATCGTAGAGAATTACTCGCATTTTCGACCCATGTCGGTATAAGCCCGCAAGGAGTTCATCAACTACTCGTAAAACACGCCGAAAAACTGGATTTTTCAAGGTTCCCGCAAGGTGGTAAATCAGGACATACTGGCCGACTATACCGCCCGTAACCCGGTCGCGCTAAAGGTCCTGCTCGAGCAGCACGGCGTGGATATGCGTCCCTATCCGGACGATGTCATTGCCAAGCTACACCGGCTTGCCGAGGAGGTGGTCTCCGAGATCGCGGAGAAGGACGCCTTCTCACGGAAGGTGTATGCTTCCTACCGGAAGTTCTTCCGGCAGTCGAAAACATGGAGCAACGTCTCCGAGCTGGCCTACCTGCGGGCACGCAACCTGGATTGACCGGGCAGGTCTGGGTCCTGTTGCTATTTAATCAGGATTGTTTTTAACCAGACAGCTTCTTAAGATGATGGGAAGCGCCATGAACCGAACTGCGTATGCCGACAACCCCAACGACCGTTCGGCAGCAAGTCCCTCTTGTTGCCTTACACTGGTCCTTGTGATCTTTATAATCGCTGCCGGTTGTACGGCACCGACCGCGACCCGAGAACCATCCCCGGCAGCGGTTGCCGATGCCAAGGAGTATCGGGCGACCGGCATCCGCATTCGGCTCATCGAGGCCCTGCGGGACGGGGACCGGGGTACGCTGCTCACAAGTCCGGGCTGGGTCGAATACGTCTTCGCCATCGACAATACCGGCAGCAGCCCCCTCAGGATCCACGACGTAAAGCTCCTGAACGCGGACGGGCGCTATCTGGCCGCGGCGGATTCCTATGCCCAGATCATCGCCCCTCCCGATGCGGGGGGCCGAGTAGCCACCAGGACCGCCGGGGCAGCGGCCGGACAGATCGTCCCGTTCGGGGGGGCTATCGTCGGCATCATCTCCGAAGCCATCTCCGCTTCCACCGCCGAATCCAGGGAAAACGCCAAACGGGCATTCGACCGGCACCGGCTCAAAGCCGTCGAGTTGGCACCGGCAGGAAAGATGACCGGCAGCGCCTTCTTGCCCGATTTGGAGGCAAACCAAGCCAAGGCACTGGTCATCAGCTATGGCCACGGCGACCAAACAAAGCGGCTCGAGATCCGCTTGTCACGCCGGGGGGCCTGAGTGCACACCGGTGTGGTGCCGGGTAGACCTGAGGGAATTGTTTTTGTCCGCAAATGAACGCGAATCGACTCGGAAAGCCCGGCGCCATGACCGGCACTCGAGGCCATCCGGATGGACCGGCTTCGCTTTGCCCATCCTGCAGGCTACCCACCGCCGGAAGCTGGTGACTGGTAGCTGGCGACTGATAAACCGTAAAGACTCGCCTACCACAGGCAAATCTCCGCGGTCAGCCAAACGCGCACATACCTATTTGTGAGGAAAGACCAACCGGATGCCGGCGAAACCCTGCCGGTCGCCGGCTGTGGCCCGGTTGCGGAAACTGGCCCGACGCAGGCAGCCCTGGGTATGCAGACTGGCCCCGCGGAGGCTGAGCCGATTGGCGACGAAGTCGGCCTGGGAGATCGAGCTATCCGGGAAGGGGCGGAACTCGGGATAGGGGTGAAAGGGATTTGCGCACCACTCCCACACCTGCCCCGTCCCCTCGATCAGGCCCGCGCGCGCCGCTACCTCCCACTGGTACTCGTGTTGCGGCACCGCCCCGCTCAGGTCCCTGCCCCGCTCGGCGACCCAAGCCGCGAATGCCTGGGCCTCGTGTCGGGAGAGCCCGGCGACCGGTGCGTCGGGATGCAGATCCGCGGGCCCCTGGAGCCCAATGCCGTACCAGCACTGCGCCCGGTCTCGGCGCCAATGTAACGGAGCGGTGGCGCCCGAACCGTCCCGCCAGCGCCGACCCGCCTCGCTCCAGAGGCGGTCTGCGCGATAACCCCCGGCCTCCATGAAGGCCAGAAACTCCGCGTTGCTCACCGGCCGTCTGGCGATGCGAAAGCCTGAGAGTTCGACCGCCTGGGGTGGCAGCTCATTGTCATAGGCAAAGGGCTCGCCCCGAGAGCCGATCCGGTAGTGGCCCTGTTCGACGACGACGAGATCCGCCGCGGGGACCCTCGCCGTCAAGGCCCTTTCCACCCGATAGCCATGATCCTGCTGCCGCAGCCTGGCCGCGTGCAGCACCATGAGCATGCGCTCGTAATCGCGGGCCCCTTCCTGGAGCAACAGCCATTGCAGCCGATCGTTCCGCAGCAGGTCACTCGCCGGCAACGTCCCCGGCGTGGCCAATCTGCGCACATGCTCGTCCTGAATCTCGGTGGCCCAATTAAGCAAGTGATCCGGCGGCGGAAGACGGGCCGATTGCAGCGCCGGGTCCATGGCCCCGGGGGTGAACAGGGGACGCACCCGCTCGGTGAGCTCGGTGTCGCCGGTCAGGACCTCCCGCAGCCAGTAGGTCTCTCGATACACCGAACGCCCGAGATACCAACCGAGCGAGGCGAGCTCCGGATCGAAACGCCGGTTGGCATGGGCGGCGGGGACCCCGCGCAGGAGGTCGCGCATCAGCTGCTGTAGGCCGCTGAGCCGGGCCAGGAGTTGGGAAGATGTCATGGTTGCAGGAATCCGTATTCGGAGAGCTCCCCCATACTAGTACCCCATTTCACCTGATTTTGCGTTCTCAGCGAGGTGAGAAGCGGCCAGCTGCGAGGCGCGCGCGTGCAGGAATAGCCACTCCTCTTTCAAACGCGCGCAACAACGCAGATGGCCGCTTCTCGCCGCGCCCGAAGGGAGTCCCCCAAACGCGCCCAGGCGGCGTTACAGCGCTTGGCAAGAGGGCCCGCTATTCCCTTGCGCGCGGTGCCTTGCCTGGGCGTGTTTGGGGGACTCTGAGATCGTAAAATCAGGTGAAATGGGGTACTAGGGGCTGTTGACATTCATCGTTCACGGTCCGATTGTGGCCCTTTTCCGCGCTGACGGCGTTGCGGCTCGTCAAAATAGGCCGGCTATTCCTCCTCGCCGCGCCTTGTCAGCACGAAAAATTCCTCACAATCGGTCTCGCTCAGATAAATGTCAACAACCCCTAATACATCTGCGCGCAGATAACGGAGACATCACCCCACCAAAAATTTCGCCATGGTCGCATTGTCTTTTTTGCCGCAAATGAACGCAAATCGGTCGCAATCGGGTGATGTTGTAACTCTGTTGCTTCCTGGGTATAAGGTATTGATTTAAATACGGACAGATTGGGCCAAGCCCGTAGGTTGGGTTAGGCGCGCTGGCCGATCCCGAAGTACAGCGACAGGGCTGAACGCGCCGTAACCCAACACGCCGGACTTGTCCCGACGTTTGGAGCGTGAGTGCCGGCGTAACCTGGAACTGATCTGGCTGCTGGAAGGGTTGGTCCCCAGCTACCGCACCATCGCCGAGTTTCGGCGGGTGAACGGGAGCGCACTGCGCGCGGTCAACCGTGATTTCGTCTTGTTGTGCCGAGAACCGGATCTGGTGGGTGGAGAAACCATCGGCCTCGACGGCTCGTTTTTCAAGGCGAGTGCCAGTGACGCCAGCATCACGACCAAGAAGCGCTTGGAAGCCGAGCTGAAGCAGCTCGAGCGTGATCTGGACGCCTACACGCAGTCCCTGGATGCCACCGACGAACAGGAAAACCACGCGCACGACTTATTCGATGAAGACCCCGCACTGGTCAGCAAGCTGGAGGAACTCAAGGAGCACCAGGCGCGCAAACAGGTGCACCTCGTTTTTATTGGTTATTTTATGTCAGCCAAGGGACGACTCAGGAGTTGCTGCTCAGCGGCCCTACGCTGCCCATCACGCGCCTTGGCACCGGTTTCCGGGCTTCTGGGGCCGAGGGGTGAACCCTGCCGATAGACCCGCGAATTCTTTCACAGTCTCCGGAGCGTGGGAACGAGCCAAAACAATCCTGTTAATCCTGGTCATCCTGTTAATCTTGTCCTATTAGCGGTCGGCACGACGATTATGTCAACAGCCCCTAAAAACGGACGAATCCGCGCGAACCGATGCGTGTGATTCGCGTGATTCGTAGTTTTTCTTTTGTTGGGGTTTGTCACCCCTACCGGGACGACCTCACCCCGACCTAGCTGATTTCTTCGGCACGCCGTTCCAGCCGGTTGTCATTCCGAGCGCGGTATCTATCGATGCGGTTCGCGCCTCCTCGTAGTGCCATCCTGTAAGACCTGCCGCGCTCACCGCATCCTACGGCCCGCCTTCCATTCGGGGCCCAAGGCACTAAGAACCTGTTTGGTTAAAACGGATCCTGGCGTCGCGTTGCGTTACGCCGCGTTCGGTGCTGTGCCTGTCCGGGCGTAGTCCTGGATTATTTAGTGTTGGTTGTGGGATTTGACGTGTTGGGTTACGGCGTATTCGGCCCGGTCACTGTGCTTCGGGATCGGACAACGCGCCTAACCCAACCTACACTTGACGCGAGGTCCGCGCGGGCCGGCAGCACGGGGGGGGGCATGTGGGTGTAGGTTGCGTTAAGACGCTGGCACGGTGCTACAGGAGATCAGCGCGCCTTGGTGCGTCGAACGCAACACGTCAGTCCCCCAAACAGCGCCAAATAACTCAGGATTGCTTTTAACCAAACAGCTTCTAAAATCCCATGACCATCCGCGCGGTGCCCAATTACCACACAACAGGAACCGACCGCTATGGACCCCTTGCAGCGAATCCGCCGACACATCGATCAGGCCCGCGCCGACGGTGCCGAGCATCTGGATCTATCCCGCGGCGAATTGGGCGTTCGTCTGAGGGTATTGCCGGACCTGTCGGTAGCACTCGGTCTCGATGGCGACTCGAAGCTGCCGGCACTGCGCTCAATCGACCTTTCCAACCATGACCTGGACTCTCTGCCGAGGGAGATGGAACGGCTCGCCGGACTGGCCTATCTGGATATACGCGGCAATCTGATCCGGCAGCTACCGAATGTGCCGTTGCCGCCACTGATTATCGACACCCGGCAGTGGCAGCAACTCCGTGACCAGCTCGAAGATCGCACGATCTTTGGGTTGCAGATCTTGCTGTGGGATATAGGTGCCGATATCGACTTCTTCTTCGAAATAGAGCGGCGAAACATCCTTTGGCTCAGCTTGATCGGGGGGGCACTAGACCGGATTCCAGATGCACTCTGGCGGTTGGAGCAACTCACTCACCTCGGTCTCAGCAACAACTGGCTCTCAGAGTTACCCGAATCCATCGGTCAGCTCCAGCGGCTCACCCACCTTGATCTACGCGGCAACCAGCTCTCAGAGCTACCCGAGTCTATCGGTCAGCTCCAGCAACTCACTAGCCTTGATCTCAGTAACCAACGACTCTCGGAGTTGCCCGAGTCTATCGGTCAGCTCCAGCGGCTCACTCACCTTGATCTCGGCTACAACCGACTCTTGGAGTTGCCCCAATCCATCGGTCAGCTCCGGCAGCTCACTCGCCTTAATCTCAGCGAAAACCTATTCTCGGTGTTGCCTGAGTCCATCGATCAGATCCAGCAGCTCCCCAACCTTGATCTCAGCAATAACCACCTCTCGAAGCTACCCGAGTCCATCGGTCGACTCCAGCTCCAGCAGCTCACCCGCCTTGATCTCAGCGACAATCAGCTTTCGAAATTGCCCGAATCCATCGGTCAGCTCCGGCAGCTCACTCGCCTTAATCTCAGCGAAAACCTATTCTCGGTGTTGCCCGAGTCCATCGATCAGCTCCAGCAGCTCACCAACCTTGATCTCAGCAACAACCGCCTCTCGAAGCTACCCGAGTCCATCGGTCGACTCCAGCAGCTCTCACCCGCCTTGATCTCGGCGGCAACCGACTCTCGGCGTTGCCCGAATCCACCGGTCAGCTCCAGCAACTCACCCACCTTGATCTAGGCCACAACCGGCTCTCGGCATTGCCCGAGTCTATTGGTCAGCTCCGGCAGCTCACCCGCTTCGGTCTCGGTAGCAACCAGCTCTCAAGACTACCCGAGTCCATTGGCCAGCTCCAGCGGCTCACTTACCTTAATCTATTCAATAACCGGCTCTCGGAGCTAGCCGAGGGGATTGGCGATCTGAATGCTCTGCTTCATTTGAGGCTGGATGACAACCCCTTATCCGATTCCCTTACCGCCGCTGTCCGGTCCGGGACGGACGCTGTGTTGGACTATTTGCGCGCGAAGAGTGCCCGCTTGTATGAGGCCAAGCTGCTGATTGTGGGCGAGGCCGGTGCCGGCAAGACGACATTGGCGCGGAAGCTGCTGGACCCGATGGCCCCCCTTCCAGGGGTGGGAGAGTCGACGCTGGGCATCAATGTGTATCGGGATTGGTGCTTTCCCTATGCGGCTGGCCCCCAAGCGTCCGACCGGACCACGGGCGGGCAGGCTCAAGAGATGTCCGCCAATATCTTGGATTTCGGCGGCCATGAGATCCAATACGCGACCCATCAGTTCTTCCTGACGCCGAATGCACTCTATGTGTTGGTCGCGGATGCACGCCGGCAGGAGACGGACTACGACTATTGGCTCAAGATAATCCGGCTGCTGGGCCGGGATCGGGCGCCCGCGGACGGCGTACCCGTGCGCGGGACGCCGGTGCTGGTATTGCTGCACGAGAAAGCGGACCGGCAGGTGACGGATTTCGATCTCGGCACCTATCGGCGACGCTTCCCGGAGCTGGCTATCGAGACCGCGGAGGCGGATCTGGCGAATCTATCGGATGGCCGGGTCGAGAATCTGCGTATCCGTATCCAGCAGCTACTCTCCGCTCTCCCCCATGTGGGCGAGCGTCAGCCGGCGGCCTGGAGGCCGGTACGCACGGCGGTGGAGAAGCAGCAGGCGGAGCACCATCTGAGCTTCGGGCAGTTTCGCGCGCTCTGCACCGCGCACGGTATCGACCGGGAAGAGACCGCGCGGGTGCTGCTGCGCTATCTGAGCTTTGTGGGCGTCTGTGTCTATTTCGACCGGGACCCGCTGCTGAAGGATTTCATCATCACCGATCCCCAGTGGGCCGTGAACGCCCTGTATTTGGTGCTGGATCGGGACGAAGTTCAGAACCGGCAGGGACGGCTACACCGCCGATTTTTCTATGAAACACTCGCCGCCGAGGGCTACCAGGAATACGAGATCGACCGACTGTTCCGGCTGCTGCAGAAGGACCAGTTCGAGATCTGTTTCCCGCTCGAAGGCAGCGACGGCGACCTGCATATCGTGCCCCAGCTCTTGCCCGCCATTACACCGGAGTATAAGTATAAGTGGAAGCAGAGTAACAACCTCCATTTCGAGTACCAATATCCCTTCATGCCCAAGGGCCTGCTGGCGCGCTTGATCGTGCGGCTGCATGAGCTCTTGGAGGTTGGTGAGGATAGCCAACCGCTGATCTGGCGTAAGGGCGCAGTCCTGCGCTCCCCGGATACTCACGCCGAGCCTGCCCGTGCCGAACTGGTGGAAACGGAGGACCCCAAGGGCGGCAGAATCCTGCGGCTGCGGGTAGTGGGGCCGACCCTGGCGCGCCGGGACCTGCTGGCCGTGCTGCGCTATGAGATTGCACGCACCCATGCCCGGTCCTTCAGCGGGCTGGAGGTGAATGAGCGGATACCCTGTAGCTGTCCGGTCTGCGCCAAGGCCGCCGCACCCAGGATGTATGACTACCGGGAGCTGGACAAATATGTCTCCGGCGGCCGGGGTGCCGTCTATTGCCCCGAGGGCCGGGTCGATGTATCCATCTCCGCAATGCTGGAAGGCGTGGTGGGTACAACCGGTAGGCGACTGCCGATGCCCAGCGGCGAGATAGCCGGAACGGACAAGGAACTGGATCGCTTGTCCGACCGGGACTATTCGTCCCTTGAACGGCTGCACTCGGATGCACGCCGGGTGGAGGTATCGCCGACAATCAATGTGCAAGTCAATCCTGAATTACACCAACACATGTCCGTGCAACAGGAAACGACTGTCAGCATCGAGGTGCGTATCGAGCAGAAAAACCAGTTCTGCAACCAGCTCGGCGGCCTACTCGATAATCTGGCCGAGGATGCCGAGGAAGTGTCCGATGCCGATCCCGATGCGGTCGAACGGCTCAAGACGGAGCTGGACAGGGCTCGGCGGGCGTTGAAAAAGCTGAAGGACAACCAGGACCCCGATGACGAGGAAAAGACCCGCGGCCCCTTGCAGCGGCTCAAGGGGTTTGTGGACAAGATCGCCGATGCCGAAACCAGTCTCGGCAGGCTGGTCAAATCCATCGAAGGCGGCGCTGCAACCGCCCGCAAGGCTATCGCGCTCTACGACAAGCTCGGCCCGCTGTTTGGTCTGTAACCGATCCCGAACCCGATTCCCAGGCCCGACGAGCCGGCGCCGAATCGGTAGGGTGGGCTGTGCCCACCGACTCACTGATGGAGGGAAAAATGCTGGTCCTCAGCAGAGTAGAGCCAGGCCCTGGAGCACGAGGTCGGGTCTATGTCGGAGCGGGAGGTGCAGGGCGGGGATCAATCGTTCCGCATCTCCCCCCGAGAGGAGGCACTGAGGTGTCTTACCGGCCCGGTCGGTCAGCCGCTCGAATAGCCGCTCGGCCAGCGCGGCGGGGGCCTGGATCGAGCCTACGGCGATGGCGGTGCCCGTATCCGTGGCCCAGGGGTCCGCGGATTCCACGGGCTCGACCCGAGGGATCCGGGTGCCGGCGATCAACCTATCGCGCATCATCTCGATCCCTGCCGTGATGAGTCCCCCCAGATGGCTTCCATCCCCCAGCAGCAGGTCGTAGGTGATGGCGGTACCCGCGTCGATAACCAGGACCGGGCCTCGGCAGATCCGATGGGCGGCAATCAGGGCCAACCAGCGGTCGACACCGAGCCGCTCCGGGCACTCATAGGCGATAGTGACGCCATAGGCCTGCGGTTCGGGGGTGGCGAATAGGGGAGCTCGGTCCCAATAGGAACGACAGACCCGTTCCAAGGCCCCGGCCAGCTCGGCACCGCCGACGTTGCTGACGAGGATTCGCCTCGGCGGCGGCAGCTGCTCCCAGGCCGCGTGCAGGTCGATCGGGAAACCGCCATGGTGGCGGACGGTCCGCATCGCTTCCAGCGCGCCGGACTCACTGCGGGTCCACTTGAGGTTAGTGTTGCCGATGTCGATGAGGAGGTCCATTGATAAGGTCACATTATACCGGGGCTATCGCCGCTGCGGGGCAGTCGCCGCCGCTCGGCGAGCAACCGGCGTTGATCGTCCGTGCATCTTTCCGCGTCATCCTGGTCAGCAGAAAGGTTACCCAACAACGCTTCCAGAAACTCAGAGACGGCCTTGTCGAGTTCGGTAGGACAACCAATCAGGCCGGTATTCTCCGCATCCGGCTCCCCGCTATGCCCACCGAAAAAGCCGAGCAGGTCGGTCGCTCGCTCCAGACCTTCCTTCAATCGGCAAGGTTCAGCGACTGATGCAGTCTTGACGGAGACATTGCAGAGGTAGTTATCCGGGATCACCGCTCGTGGTCTGGACAGGCTACCGCCACGGAAGAAACAGCCCTGGTGCCGGTGGCCGAGGGCGCCGCCCAGATCGAGTCCGGCCGCGGCATCGCCGAGGCCGGACAGGGCATAGCCGAGCAAATGCAGCCGATGCACCTTGCCGTCCGATACGGACTCGCTATGGCCGTCCTGAGATCCTGTGGCCGGCGCAGGCCAACCGGCTAGCGCGTAGGCACCGCGGGCGGCCTTGGTAAAGCCGCAGGCGGCACCCACCAGGTCGGAGCGGAACAGCAAGAGCTCGGCCTGGCGCAAATACAAGCGGACATAGAGGATCCCCCGGAGGCTACGGTCGCTCTTATCCGGAGATTTGTCCTGCACGTCCAATCGCTGGCGCATTGCGTGCGCATCATCCAGGTGCTGGAGGGCCCGCTCCAGGGAGGCGTCCTGCTTGGCATAGAGGAAGGCCAGGCTGACGTGGGGCTGGGCATACAGGTGGATCTGGTTCTCGGCCCGCAAGAATAGTCGCCTCAGGGTCGGATGCTTCAGGGCAGACTCCACCAGCGACTTGGCCTGTAGATAACCGGCGGCGGCCTGATCGTATTGCCGCCGTTGCTCGTAGATCAGGCCGGATTTCAACAAGGTACGCAGATAGAGCAGGAAGTGGCTGAAGGCGGGGACGGAAGACGCGGAGGCCAAATCGCCTGAATCGCCGCTACCCGAACCGGGGGCATGGCCTGCCATGATCGCGGCCAGGGCGGGCTCGATACCGTCGAAGGCGTTGCGGTATTCGGTCTGGGCCTGATCGTACTCCCGATCCAGGCTGTGCAGGTCGCCGAGGATCACGTCGATGAAGGGCAGCGCGAGCGATCCGCCCCGGCGGATTCCGGGCAAAGGATGCACACTCTCCGGCCACAGAATGGGTGCCACCTCCCTGCTCAGGAGGAGTTGCTCGTCACGAAAATCATGAAAATGCTGCTTGATGGCGATGGATTCGTCCAGGGTAAAATTGAAGGCGGCCAGCTCCTGCTCGCTGAACTGGGAGATGTAGACCACCTCGCGCTGGAAGTGCAGCAGGAAACGGTAATCGTAGATACCATTGTCCACGGGCCGCAGGTAGGGGGCCAACAGGCGTTCCAACAACAACCGGATCAATTGCGGCAGGGCCGGGGCGCGGTGGATGTCGAGAAAATCCGGCATCCGCTCCAGGTCCCGCGAATTGAAGCCGGAGGAGTGGAACTTGAGCAGGTAATCGAGGATGGAGAAGGTCGCCACCGCCAGCTTGTCGCCGTATTTGCGGATCAGGGCGCTGAGATCGCCGTGAAAAAGTATGAAGATCTGGCTGATCAGCTGGATCTAGTATTGACCCTCCGGCGGAAATTGCAGCATGAAGTTGGTGGTCGGCAACAGGGGGCCGGCCGGGGCATGATAACGGAAACAATCGAACAGGAACCCGTCCGACAGGGGCGTGACGAAGCGCTCGAATTGCAATGCCAGCTTCTTCGGATTGCCGCCGCTGCGGTAGGTCAGATAGTAGACGAAATCCTGCAATAAGGACATCAGCTCCTGGTACTGGCGCTGGTACTCGTCCGAGAGCGATGGCTGTTCCCGTTTCCCCCTGACAGGCACCAAGTCGGGATCATGCTTGGCATGGATCAGGGCGAGATAGGCGGCATAGACCTCCAGGGTCCAGCAAGGATAGAGCTTCTCGCCGAACGCAAAATGCCGGCCGTCCATCCGGGTGAGGTAGCCGTACCGGATGTAATAGGCGATGGATCGGGGCAACAGCCGGCGGCAGACATATTGCTCGACCATACTGCTGATGTCCTCGCCATTGTCGTCCGAGGTGTCGGTCAGCAGGCTGGGTACATATATCACCTTGTCGAACAGGGAGCTGTAGAGGTGGCTGTTGGCACTCTGATCCGCCAGGTTGGCGTCCATCATCTCGCGTCCGGCGATGAAGATGAAGCGACAGGGGGCGACGGTGATCAGGTTCTTCAGGTTGCTGAGCAGCTCCTCCACCTCCACCTTACGTTGCCGTACCGACTCGTTGAGGCTGCGCCCGCGACGCACGTCCGTCTTCTGCTCCACATCGCCCTTGACGGGATTGATCTTGTCCAGCTCGTCGAAGACAAAGATGATGTCCGGGCGCGGCAGAAACCCGGGGATGCGGCGGTTGGCCTCCAGGATATCCAGGATCAGGGCCTCGGTCTGACGTACATCCAGCGGGTCGTAGCGGCGACTACGCTTGCCGACCAGCGGAAAGACGGTGCCACTGGCGCCCACATCCACGGTGTCCGTGGCGACGATCCGCTCGCGTGCCAGATTCAGCAGGCGGATGACACGACCGCGCCCCAGCCATGCCAACAGACTCTTGAGGATCAATACCACCAGCAGCAGAAACAACACATGATAAGGGCGCGGCGCATCGAGCTTATTGCGTTCCTTAGGCTTCTTAACCTCGGATCCCTTAGCATTGGACTCTTTACCATCAGGGGGCTCGTCTTCAGACAACATCATATTGACCGCGCCATTGAAGGTCGAGATGAGCCTGTCGAGCGAAAAATGTAACCAGTGCTCCAATGGAATCCAATGTGTCTCCGAATTCTGTCTACACGCGGTTGAAGATACCTCGGCACTCTTGTCGGACTCTTCAGATTTAGAGGTATGGCAATAGAGGTCCGTTAACCAGGCATCGATTCCGCAGTACAGTGACCGGTGAAACGCGAGTTCACCTACCGGGAGGTGCTCGCAGAGTAGCCGTGCACGATTCATTTTGCGGTCGTTGCGGTCGAGAGATTTGGCGATACTCATGGCCTTCGGTCCTGAGACGGAAGGGGTATCGACCAGCGATTCGTCCGTGGAGAGTTTTTCGGTGGGGAGCAGCGGCATAAACTCGAACTTGATCCGATGGTCGGACTGACTATCAGTCTTACCGCTACCACTAGCCGGTATACGAGTCATTCGATAGTAGTCCTCACACTCTCCGTTCTTTGAATCCGATCCGCATAGATTCCATGATTTCAGTTGCTTGTCGGAGACAATGAAGTCACTGAAAAATGTGTCTTGCAGCAATGCTTCGGTATAGTCGTTTGCGGTCTGGAACAGGTCATAGAACACCACCGTCAGGGCCAGCGTCAACCCGGCGAATAAGGAGATACGCACCAGGGTCGCCAAGGAGAATAGCCTGAACGGCTCCCGATAGCTGCCCCGCAGCACATGCACCAGGCGGAACAGGATCTTCTTCGGATCCAGACTCTCGTGTCCCAGGTTGATATGGATAGGGATGACGGGACGGACCAACCAACGCCACCAGTTGATCGGATAGAAGATCGCAAACCGGTGCCTGGAAAACTGTTGAAACAACACCGTTACGACTATCAGGACTATCAGGAACAGACCTATTCCCTGCGTCGGCGACGCTAGCAGCAGAATTCCTAGAACGGCAACAATCAACACCCAACGTATGATTGCCGGCAGAAGCAGTCCCAAGGTCTCGACTGGCCAAAAGAAGCGCGGGGCGATGTGCTCCTGATCTGGGCGTTCACGGATACGCCGAGCCTGTCGACGATGGAGCTTAAGGAGCCACTTACCCTACCCTGCCAGCAAGCCATTGCTGAAGCGCATCAGAAACAGACCGAAGAGGTCCGCACGTTCGCGCAGGTTCAGGTGATGGCGACCGTCGGCATAGTCATGCAGCACCTTCTTGACCACACTGGTCTTGCCGACGCCGCGATAGCCGGTGACCAGATAGCTGCCCGAGCTGTTGCGACTACTGGTAAGCAGGGCCAGGAACTCGGCGCACAGCGCCTCACGGCCGATGAAGCTCTCGGAGCTGGTTTCCCGGCGATAGGGCTCGTGATGAAACTGGAACCGGCGCAACGGGACAATCCAAGCGCGAAATCGGGCTCTCTCCTCGTGTGGGTCCCGTTTGAACTTACCTGGTTCGCCCGAGGAGCGAAACCCGTAAGACAGCGACAAGATAATGATCGCTATGCCAATAGGCGGCCATAGCCACCCGAAGATTATCAAGACAATGCCAAACGCAAATCCGGCAGCAGCCCACAACCACTTGGGTAGGTTAAGCCACTGTCTGGGCTTCATTTCGAGTCATCCAATGTCCGGTTGCGTTTTTTCATACTCGGCATCCTAATCCCGATCTATTGAAACAACAACAAGCCGGCAATCCGGGGTTCCGGGACAACCCGTCAGGCTCGCCTGTGATCCAGTCGTTGCCCGTGGACAGATCGGAAGGCGAGCTGCTTAGAATACGCCGGCAAAGCGGTGCAATTCGATAGGCCCCAGCCGTGTGCGCTAGTAGGGTCTGTTGACATTTAACTAACCGACTGTTTTCATATGTTAAATAGCCGCGATGCCCCAAAGGTCCGCACAGCGGACCCTACAGCCAATCGAATGGTTAGTGTAGGGTCCGCTGTGCGGACCTTCTAAATGTCAACACGCTCTAGTACCTAGTTTCTGTCTATTTTTCCTGTATAAGGCTGATAGGCGCATTAAGTTTCCGCGCCTTACTGGCCCTTGGAATGTAAAAATAGGCTGAAACTAGGTACTATACTACTCTTATATGATTTTTTCATTGAAGAAGCCCGTGTAACCGTGTGAAAATTCTGTATCATGGGCGTCATGCTTGACTGTACGCTGTCAACCGAACAACTCGCCGAACTGCGTGTGGGGCACCGTTGCACGCGGGACAAACGCGAGGCTGATCGCATCAAGGCCGTCGT
>Ga0209678_1000430_pt1 | contig 14180 bp, 13 predicted proteins | sample WorMetilvaeELBA1_FD_187404 | JGI IMG/M metagenome (GOLD analysis project Ga0209678, IMG submission 187404) | Marine gutless worms symbiont microbial communities from Max Planck institute for Marine Microbiology, Germany - Olavius ilvae ELBA.1... ...
TAGACGCTTTACGGAAACTGTTATCAGCCGAGATCTGCCGTTGCCAATAGCAGCATAGCTGCCATGCTTTGTTTGTGAATTTTAAATTGCCAAATTTAGCGACAAAACTTGTGAGACATCGCACTAGGATGGTGGGATGTGGATCAACTTATGGAAGGTGAAAGCCCGGATGAACTGATTAAACGCATTCATACCTTTTATGCGGATGTTGCGGAGGATCTTCCCTAGGAGTTGGTCGCCAACAAAAACTCAAGAATTTCGCAGCTGGTCAGAATCTCGCCAAACCGAAAGCATTGAATGCTTGCAGTGATTCAAACATCTAATAATCCATTCAAGGGAGGTAAATTATGCAAATTGATATGCATTACCATGGCGTGTATGCATTGGGCCTCTTGGCAGGTCTGAACCAGGAAGCAGCGGAGGTTATTGCCACCGCATCCCAGTATGTGGATGACTCGGTGGGCAACGACACACTTGATCACCATAGCGGTGCAAAGTTGATACCGGAGCCAACGGCGCATCATACAACGGATGTGAGGAACCTGGATCGTGATCACCAACGTTATATCTGGATTCCGTTTCATTTTCTTCCTGGAATTGAGGGTGAGGATTTGACTGAACGTCTCGTGTGTCGGAAAAACAGCGACCTGGCAAAAAAAATGGTGTCGCACCATCTTGGGTTCGCGGAACGGCCCTTTGCTCTGGAACTCATGGGTGTCACGGCTCATGTTTATGCGGATACATTCGCACACTTTGGTTTTTCAGGTGCCAGCTCGAGACGAAACAAGGTCATCAACGACGAAATTGAGCTTTTAGATGTTACCCCGGCTACTCAGGAGTATTGGAATCAGAAGTCATCCAAATTTTTCAGAAAATATGGTAAGAGCGGCGGGTGGTGGAGAAATATCAAACGAAGCATTTTTAGCGCCGGCGCCGAAATGATGTCCGGCGCGCTGGGGCACGGCGCAGTGCTGACGTTTCCCGATCAACCCTATCTTCACTGGAAGTATACGTATGAAGCGGAATTTGCAGATAGATCTCAACAAACAGTCGAGAGGGAAAATCAAAAATCTTTTCTTGAGGGTTGCCGCGCGCTTTATGGCATGTTTCAACGCTTGGGTCAAAACAATCAGCAATATCAGGCAGGGTCCAACGGGGGGGGATTTCGATCAAGTTGAAGGAAAAATCCAGGGTATCCTGGCGATCGAAGACGGCAAGAAAAAAAGGGCAAAGGCTTGGTGCGACCTTGTGAGAGAAGAAGCTGCGTTCGGTAAACTGGAAATTAAACCGTATCAGCCGGCGGAGGGGTGGACAAAGGACCGCAATGAATTTCCGGCGCTTGAAGATCCAAGTGACGCTACAGAGTTTTCAGTTTTCCGGTTTTACCAGGCTTCAAGCCTTCATCGGCATTATGTTCTAAGAGAACTTTTACCGGAATATGGACTGATTGTAGTATAAAGGTTTCTACTTGTCTTTGATAATTTCGCTCGAACGCCATTTTCTTTCTGATGATTGTCAACCTCCGTTTATTTCAAGATTTAGCGCAGATGAAACGGTTATCGAAGTGGGGGAATCAACAACGCTGCGGTGGGCCGTTGCCGGCACCACGACCGACGTTCGACTTGATTCGGCTGCCGTTGCGGCGACCGGCCTGCGAAGGGTTTCGCCGACAAGCAGTCAGACCTATCGACTCACCGCCGAGAATGTTTGTTTAAGCTCATCTGATACGGTCACAGTTTGTGTGAATCCGCTGCAGACCACACCAACCCTTACAAGTGTTCATCGTCGTCTACCTATAATCACTGATCAAGCCCCGATCCCATATTTTTCTCGCCTTTTATAAAACCCTTTATATTGTAGATAGGCCATTATTTAATATCATGGAAACCAAAGATGGATTGCCCGGATTTTTCAGATCTGAAATATACGGCGAATCATGGTTAAAGAACTAGACAATCGGCCACCAGTTCCCACAGATATTTAACTTGCAGATCCTCGAGCTCGAATTGCTTTTTGATGCTGTTCAACTGCCCGTGGCAACTGTGGCATGGAACCACAATCATCCTCGCGCCGGTGGCTCTGATCTGATCGATCTTTCTGATGGCATAAATAGAACGCTCGTCGTCATAGCCGGTTAACAGCGTGCCGCCGCCACCGCCGCAACAGATTTGATCCATGCGATTGGGGTAAAGGTCCACCCAGTTTGGCGTGCACTGATCCAGAATCCACCGCGGTTGTTCAAAAAAACCGTGTCCAAATCGCATCTGAGCTTTGCGGCCGCAATTGCACGGATCATGATAGGTTGTCAAAACATCAAACCGCGTGCTATCAAGTTTGATACGTCCCTCTTTGATATACCTGACCAGCAGATCATAAACCGATATAAATTTAAATTTATCGAACGCTTCCGGAAAATATTTTTCGAAACCCGACCGGGTTGATTGATACGCATGACCTCATTCGGGCCACAGCAGGGTTTTGACCTCCAATTTCTGCATCTGCTCATAGATGCGTTCAGCCATGATTTTCATCGCTCCATCATCACCCGTGAAATATCCCCAACTGACCCCTTCCCAGTTTTCAGAGGGCACGGTCCAATCTTCTCCGGCGGCATGGAATATCTTCCACAGGTGCTTGAGGTCTTCGGTGTGGGTGTTGACCAGCTTGTTGTGGATGGTGGTTAAAATATTGGCGCCTTTTTTATCAATCGCAACCTGGAAGCCTTCAAAACCCGGCTCATCTGCTATTTCTTCGGCCACATCTTCCAGAATGAAAATGAAGTCATCTTTGGGCAATCTCAGATTATTACCGGTCTCCATTGCGGCGGTAACGCCTTGGTGTAAAATTCCCGGCACGCTTTGCCGGTCCCGCAATGACCGGATGCGGCGCACGGCATCGACAATGCCGATTTCCATCGGGCAATTAATTTCACACTTGCCGCACATAGTGCAGATCCAGGGCCATCGGCTTTCCACCAGCGCATCTTCGAGGCCCAGGGAAATCATGCGAATCAGTTTCCGGGGATCAAAATCATCGATGTAAATTCAAGACCCGAATTTTCCTCGCAAATCATATATACCACGTTGGAGGCTCTTTTACCGGGATAGACACTGAACGATGCTCGTTGTTCAAAATTTCAGATAATAGTAGAAAAGCAGCGGTTTCGAATCTGATTCTTGCACGAAAATTAATGGTAGGAATGTGAAAGGCTCCGGCTCTTACACCGCACAGGTCAAAACTCTTGATTATTTGAACGCCTGCATATATATTTACTTATACCATGGTTGAGCGGTTCAGGGGTCAATATTCCGGGCTGAAATATACATAGGCAGATCATATCAAAGGGGTTCTGTCTCCATCCTGTTTATAAAGCGGTTTCACCCAATGGTATATGTCGGTATTGCGGATTTTGAACAATATCATTTCCCTGATGCAATTAAACGTGATCAAAATGTTTAGTCCATATGAAAAAATAATTATAGACCGGATAACAGCTGTCTATTCTACAGTCTCCGACATCTTGCAGATTGTCGTTTTTGGATCGAGATCTCGGGGCGGTTCAAACGACAGTTCGGATTTGGACGTCATGGTACTTGTGAAAGAAAAAAATTCGACAGCACTGCAAACAATTCAGAGCCTGAAAGCTAAAGCTTTGACTGATGTGGAAGACTTTTCCTACGTTAACGTGTTTCCGGTCAAAGAATCCGAATTTTACTCATCCCACAACGCTTTTCAGCGAAGAGTTCAAAAAGAGGGCATTACGGTATGGAGCAGGAAAGAATTGAATCCATCGACGTAGAGTTGGACCTCGCTTTAGAAAACTTTGAATCGTCGCTGGATGATATCACAGCGCAACGATTTCGGCGAGCTACCTCAGGCTTCTATTTCACCTTGGAGCATCTCGCAAAAGCACTTCTGCTATCGGTGGGAGTTGAAGTAGAATCACACGGTGCCGTAGCGCGAATGATTGGGCTCCATTTTGTAAAATCCGGGAATCTGCCGACTAGGGTAACCAGACACCTCGGAAGCCTTTATGAACGCCGGCACACTGCCGAATACAGCTCGACGGCCGCTTGGGAATTCACCGCTGAAGAAGTGGCGATTTATCTGGAGTGGGTGAAAGAATCAGCCGATGATATTATCGAGGAGCTGCAAAAGTATACACCCGAGATTCAAGATAAATTAAAAAAGCTAAATAATAAGCTGATAAAACCTCAATTCCGGAAATAATGCCAAAATCCTTAAGAAATCGGCACCACTATGGTGGGAGCGGTTTTTAACCGCGATAGGGCTGGAACAAGAGGAGCATATAATTGCGGCTGGAAGCCGCTCCCACATGGCAAAACGAGTTTAAGGTCGGCTACCGATAAGGGAAATATCGGGCGGCGGCCGGTGAATTATATACTCTTTAGCTGAAGGCCTACTCACGTTTCTTTCAAAAAATCCCGCACGGCCTGATCCCGGGCCGCATGTGCTTTCATTAATATTCCATAATGATTGGTATCCGTCACATCGAACCGGCGGGCATCCGGAATCTGCTCGGTCATCTTGGTTACCGCATCTTCCGGCAGCAGAAGATCATCCTGGCTCAACAGGCCGTTGGGTGCCCTCAGGATCAGAACCTTGCATTGCAATCTGGGGTAAAATGAGGCGCAATCGACTTTTCTGACATTGGCAGCTTCTTCCTGGATATGGGCCGGATCGATATTGGTGCGTACACCTCCGTCGACTTCCTCAATTTCGTAGCGGCAATAGGTTTCCACCACCGGTGTCCAGGGGTGCAGATAAGGCGCCTGTTTCATTTTATCAAGGTAGGCGTCGGCCGAGGGAAAAATCTGCCCCAACCGATCAAGGGCCGGTTTGATGCCGACAAACACCTTGTTCATCTGATCAGCCGAAAGATCACCCGCCCCATCTACCAGGATGAGCCGGTCCGTTCGATCCGGGTGCTGCGCCGCAAAGGCCAGCCCGATAAAGGCACCCAGGGAATGCCCCATGATAACGGCCCGATCTATCTGCAGATCATCCAGCACGCAGATCATATCCCGCAGGTGATATTCTAGCGAGTAGCCGCCATCCGGCTTTTCGGATTGCCCTCTGCCGCGCAGATCCATGGCAATAATCCGATAATCGGGAATCAGGGCGTTAGCCACCACATCCCAGCAGCGGCAATTGGCAGTTATGCCGTGGACACATAAAACAGGTCCCGCATCACCCGGCCAGGTTGCCAGATTGATCTGCACCCCGTCACCTTTGGCTTTTTTCATTATTGGTTCGGTCATATTACCTCCAGAGCAATGAATATCATCAATTCCGGCTCGCCCGGATAAGCTCTAAGCCTTTTATTCTGACGCAATGTTGTTAATTATTGAAGGTTTCAGGTGTCAGCTTAGGCGCCGGCAATTAAACGGCCGGTCAAATCAAAAAATAAACTTTGATCTTGTGTAATCGTGGGGACGGCCACCGTGCCGACCAATATCGGCCGGCACGGTGGCCTGCCCTACTGTGCCAAACATGTAAATTTTCATAAAAGCGTCACAGCTGGCCGCCAGCGTACAGTCTAATCGAAAAAGAAACAGTGCCAATCCCGCGTAGTTTCTTTTTAGTAAATCCTTCGTTTCGTATTTGTGCTCGCCCTCGATGCCTTTGAAGCGCTTTCGTTTTCGAGGACGAGGACGAGCACGACGACGAGCACGATTTAAATACCCTGTTTTGGGGTTAATATAGATGTTTCATATGAGGATGTAGTACCCTGGTTCCCTGACACCCGAAACCTGACACCTGAAACCTAAATTATTCAGTCCCGGCCTGTCCAGGTCAGGTATTTCTAATTTACGCGTGCCTTTCTACGCGCAATATAGTCCTGCATCGAACCCATGACCCCCTTGGGGAAAAAGATGACCACCAGGATAAACAAAACGCCGAAAAGCAGCAGCCAGCGTTCGAGCATACTGTGCAACAGAGTGGCCTGGGGCAGCAGATCTTTGGCTAAATGCTGCAGGTCGGGCAAGAAAGTCTGGGTGGTCAACAAAAACGCAGCGCCCACGATACCGCCATAAAGCGTACCCATGCCGCCGATAATCACCATCAGAAGCACATTGAGCATAATTGCCATGACCTCGAGGCTCGACTCCGGGTTCACGTAGCCGACCCACATGGCATACAGCCCGCCGATCAAGGTGGCCAGCAGGCACCCGAAGGCAATGGCAATGGTTTGAAAAATAAATGTCTTGTAGCCAAGGGCCACCGCTCGCTGTTCATTATCCCGGATGGCCTGCAATACCCGTCCCAGGGGGGACTGGGTAAATCTTAGCATCAAAATGAACAGGGCCAGGCAGGTAAACAGGATCAGATAATAGGTTATCAACCGGCCGTTGATATCGATTCCCATAAACTCGCCCAGGTTGAAGGCCACCGAAAAAATGCCGGGCATGCTGATGCTGATTCCGTCCTCTCCGCCGGTAAAATGACTGAGCTTATTGGCCAGCACAATGGCCAATTCCGCCAATGCCAGGGTGACCATCGCAAAGAAAATGGCTTTCACCCGCAGCGAGATGAAACTGATGAGCAGCGCCAAAACGGCGGCCACCATAGCTCCCAACAATAGCCCCAATATCAGGTTCAGGTAGGTGGGGCTGCCGTATTTTCCCAACAGAAAAGCCACACAATAAGCCCCGATGCCGAAAAACATGCCGTGTCCGAAAGACAGGATGCCGGTGTAGCCCAGCAAGATGTCGAAGCTGGCAACCAGCGACGCAAAGATGACAATTTTTATCGCCAGATCAACCGTTTTGAAAGAGGGAAACAGGAAGGGAACCAGAACAAACAGGGCCAGCCCCCCGGCCCTGAGATAAAAAGTGCCGCTGCTGAACCGTTGCCGCCTTTCCTGACTGCGAACGATCTGTACCGGTGTTTGTTCTGCCATTGCACTATCCCTATAAATCCTGAGAAGTAAGTAATGCAAATATGGTGTTGATAATTAGGATATAGGTTTCAGGTGTCAGGGAACAGATGTCAGATGTCAGAAGAAAGAGGACAGAAGACAGAGGACAGATGTCAGAAGACAGATGTCAGAGGACAGTGGACAGATGTCAGATGTCAGATTTCTGAATCCGCCCCCCTATCTATACCCTAGACCATAAACCTTACACCGATACTTTAGGCGTTAAGCCTTCCATCTTCCGATCTTCTCAACTTCTAAACTTCTCAACTTCTTTTCTTCTATCCCGGCCGTACACCGTGAGCCGAATGCCTTTACCTTACACCTTAGGCGTTATGCCTTCCGTCCTCCGATCTTCTCAACTTCTTAACTTCTCACCTTCTTTTCTTCTATCCCGGCCGTGCACCGAATGCCTAATACCGAATACCGAATACCGTCCCCCTATTTCCCCGCCGCAAACAGCCCGGTCGGCCGAATAAGCAGGATGATAACCATGATCAATATATTGATGCCGGAGGCCGCCCAGGGAACCAGGTAGGCCACGTAATTATATGATAAGCCCACAATCAGGGCACCCACCAGCGAGCCGGTAACGCTTCCCAGGCCCCCGATAATCACCACGATAAACGCAAAAAGCAGATAGGTGGATCCCATGTCGGGGTAGACTTGCAAGCTGAATATGCTCATTGCCAGTCCGCCCAGAGCTGCCAGGCCGGCACCGACGGCAAACACGCCGGTGAACATCAGAAATATATTGTGGCCCATGGCCTGGACCATCTCAAGATTTTCCACCCCCGCCCGCACGATCGTACCCAATTTGGTCTTTTTAAGAATCAGCTGGATTACCGTATACACGGCAGCTCCGATAAAAATGCAGATAATCCGGTATTTGGCAATAATGATATCGAAAATGTCCCAGTTTCCCCGAAAAGTCCTGGGCACGATCATGACTTCATCGTTAGGCCCCCAGAAAACACGGATCAATTCGACCAACACAATGGTGGCACCAAAGGTGATCAGGATTTGAAACAGGTGGTTCCCGTAAACGCGCCGCACAATAACTCTTTCCAAAATGATGCCCAGTCCGGCCACGGCCAACATTGCCGCAAATATCGCCACGAAAAACACGCCGAAATTCTGCAGGACGGAGTCGGCCTCCAGCCACCCGCGCAGCCGGTCGAAAACACTGAAACCGACATAAGCGCCCCAGGCAAAGAGGGCACCGTGGGCGAAGTTCAGGACATCCATCAGGCCGAAGATGATACTGACGCCGGAAGCGATCAAAAACAGCAGCATGCCCATGGCCAGGCCTGCGATGGTCAGCGTTAGATACGTCTTTGATGACATCCCCAAAAGCGGCATTAAAATTAATATGAGAACTCCGGCGACGGTTAGTTCATTGTTCCAGCGCTTTAATATTGAAGTCGACATCCAGTTTAATCCTTAATCGAACGGGGCCAAGGTTCAAGGTCTTTCAGTATTTTAGATTGCGGATTGCGGATTGCGGATTGCGGATTTAAGGAATTTTATCCAATTTTATTTGGAAAGAGCGCAGCGATACCACCAATCCAAAATCCAAATTCCAAAATCCAAAATTTATCAACGGTTAACGAAACGGAATTTTAACAACCGATAATGCGCCGCAAGACTATTGATCCACCGAAATCTCGACTTATCAAATCCCCAGGTAGCGACGCTTCAATTCTTCATCTCCAACCAGCTCTGCCATGTCCCCGTTGTGTACGACCAAACCGTCATCCAGTATGTAGAAGTGGTCTCCGACCTGGCTGGCCATGTAGAAATTTTGTTCCACCAGCACAATGACACTGTGTTCTTTAATTTGATTGATGGCCTCGATCAGGGCATCAACGATAATCGGTGCCAACCCCTTGGAGGGTTCGTCTATCAGGAGCAATTCGGTTTCATTGACAATGGCCCGCGCAATGGCCAGCATTTGTTTCTGCCCGCCGCTCAACACTCCGGCCTGGGCCTTCCAGAAATTCTTCAAATCCTTGAACATCTCCAGGGTACGTTCCAGGCGCTCGCCGGCCGCATCATCCTCCGCCAGCATGGCCACCCGCATATTTTCCTCAACCGTCAGGTTGGCAAATATCCCCATGTCTTCGGGCACAAATCCAATTCCCAGGCGGGCGATTTGATAGGGCTTCTTTTTCTGAATCGCTTGCCCGCGGTACTGAATTTTGCCCCGGGAGGCCGGCCAAAGGCCCATCACGGTTCTCAGTGTGGTACTTTTGCCGGCACCATTGCGGCCGATGAGAACGGTGACGGCATCAGCCCGGGCTTCAAACGACAGTCCTTGAAGGATATGATGGTGGCCGATAAACGTATGGACACCTTCCGCCTTTAATATGGTCTCAGTCAAGTTTGGCTCCTCCGCCCAGATAGGCCTCCTGTACTTCCTTGCTGCGGTGGATGGTCTCCGGATCGCCGTCGGCAATTAAGCGGCCGTCCTGCAGCACGGCGATGGAATCCGACAAAGCCATGATCATGTCCATCTTGTGTTCGACCAGCAAAATCGTGCGGTCCCTGGCGGATTTGATCTTGGCAAGGATCTCCAGGATGGCCGGAACTTCTTCCTGGGACATACCGGCAGTCGGCTCATCCAGAAAAAGAACCCGCGGCTCCAAGGCCATGAGAATGGCCAACTCCAATTTACGCTGCTCGCCATGGGTCAACGAACTGGCCGGCGCACCCCACTTATCGTCCAACAGCAGATCCTCGAGCAGGGCGTAGGCTTGATCTTCGGTTTCAGAAAAATGCCGATAATGGCGCCAGAAGTTGAGACCGAACCCCTGACGGGACTGGATGGCAACCCTGACATTTTCCAGAACACTCAATACGGGAAAGATGTTGGTGAGCTGAAAGGACCGCCCCATTCCCAGGCGGGTGCGCATGGCGGCACCCAGGTGGGTAATCTCCTGCCCATTGAAATACACCTGGCCGCCGGTGGGTTTGTATTGACCGGTCAGCAAGTTAAAGAAGGTGGTTTTGCCAGCACCGTTGGGACCGATGATGGATTTCAATGCGAACGGTTCAACCGTAAAGTTTACCTGATTGACCGCCACATGCCCGCCAAAGCGGATGGTAAGATTTTTAGTTTCAATGATCGGTGCCAATAGATTCTCTTTCATAGTCCGATCGGTTGCCAGTGTGCTGGGAAGCTGGGATGCCGGGATGCTGGGAAGCGTAAAAACAATGCAAGCCTCCAGGTTTTTAGCCTTCCAGCCTCCAGGCCTTCGCGCCTAATAATCTCTCGGTCTCCAGCCTTCTCGCTTTCAAGCCTCCCGGCCTCCAAGCCTGAGCTGTCTCCCGGCCTCCAAGCCTTCCAGCCTGAATGCCATCCAGCATTATGCGTTCAAACTATCGACCTTATTTTGGTCTTATTTGTCAGTGCCTTTAAATACGTCAGTCACTTATTCATAATCGGTGGTGCCGTTTCTTCCAGGCTCAGTGTTTTGGTCAACACGGGAATGGCCCAGGCCACATCCGGTTTCACATCGAGTTTAAAGGCGAACATGGCCTGCAGCGCCTGGTGGTCTTCCTTGCGAAATTTCATCTTGCCCTTGGGCGTCATAAATTCCATGTCTTCCATGGTTGCAATGAGCTTTTCGGTGTCCGTCGATCCGGCTCCGGTAATGGCGCTCACCACGGCACTGGCCGCGGCAAAACCACCGCAGGTGAAAAAATCCGGCGGCTCGTTAAACCGTTTGTAGTGTTCCTTCACCAGCCAGTCGTTAACGGCATTTTGGGGATTTTCGTAGTAATAGTAGATCGAACCTTGCATGCCTTTCAGCGGCTTCATCGCTTTGAGGGCCGCCAGGACATTGCCGCCGCTGGTAAGCTCGATGCCGTACTTATCCAGCCCGGCATCGATCAACTGCGGCATGGGACCGCCCTTGCCGGCCCAGATGAAAAAGATATACTTGGGCGCCGGCTTGTCTTTCAAGGCCTCGATCAGTCTCTGAATCGGCGCCGTAAAATCCGTACCCTTGGGATCACTGTATTCCTCATGCACAACCTTGGCCCCGAGTTTTTCGGCAGCCTTTTTGTAAGCGGCGATCCCATCACGGCCAAAGGCGTAGTCCTGGGCAATACAGGCAATGCTGACCTCCGGTTTGGAGACGGCCACCGCGTTGGAGATGGCATCTTGGCTGGAATTGCGGCCCGTTCTGAATATGTAGCGGTTCCAATTTTTTCCGGTAATGGAGTCGGCCACGGCCGGCTCGACAATCAGGACTTTCTTAAACTCCCGGGCCACGGGCAATATGGCCAGCGCCACCCCGCTGCTGGTTGGGCCGACTGCCAGATCCACTTTATCGTCGCTGTAAAGCTTGGTCAGCAGCATCTTGGCGCGGGCCGCTTTGAGTTGGCTGTCTTCGACAACCAGCTCCACATCCCGGCCGATGATCTGGTTGGTTCCCTTGGTGAAGTATTCCAGGCCCATTTTAAATCCGGTGACTTCCGCCTTGCCGTAAATTTCATAAGGCCCGCTCAACCCTTGAATGATGCCGATCTTTATCGGATCAGCTGCCAAAGCCGGTGAACCGATCAGCACCAGGGCCAGAAAGGCCAACAGAAAACCGAATGCGATATGTTTTGCTTTCATAAGACGACCCCCTTTTTTTGTGTTGTTATTGACTTGTTGGTTAGGAAGAACTTGTTCATCACGAAAACCCGAAAATATCCTTGGCTACTTTTCGTGCTTTTACCATTTCGGGCTTTCGTGATTAATCTTTCATGGTTTCGGCTTGACTTGACTGCGGTCTTCTTGGATCGTACCTAGTTCTTCTTCAAACTTTTTGAAGAACTCATCTTTTTCTTTCCAGTCGGCCCCGAATTGCCTGTCAAAGTAAGCGCTTAATTTACCGAGCAGGTTTTTCCAGACCATTTTCTTGCTGCCGGTAATGACGTCCGCCAGATAGACATCCAGCTCGGCCATCATTTCTTTGGGCAAAAAGGAGACCGCACCCAATTTAATCGATTCTTTCAAGGCCTCCGGCGTCAAGGCATGCGCGGTGATCATCACCGTCGGGAAGCCTTTGGACACGGATTTTTTGAGCAGCTCGAATCCCCGCACCCCCATCACATCGAGGATGACAATATCAAAACTGAAGCCGGCCATTAGTTGCAACGCAATTTCATAGTCTTTGGCACGATAGATCCGGCACATATCCAGCTGCTCGGCAATCGAATCTAAAATATCCGGCTCGTCATCCACGATTAGTACGGCTTTGTCTTTCAAAACTTTTTCAACGTTCATGTTCGTTCCCTATTGCAATTTATTTTGCCGGGGGCCGCCCCCCATAAGCGCTAAGTTATTTTGCAACCAATTAAAGGTTATATTCTCACCATTCGATGTTGGACGTTCGATGTTCGATGTTCATTTTTTAGTTCCTCCCTACAAAAACAACCTAGCGCTTATTGGGAATGAATCCCGTTGCACACCACCATCCTGCAACGTCTCATTTTTGTTCAGACTGGATTGCCGAGCGATATTCCTCCCGCATAACGCGTTTGAGGGTCTTGCCCGCCACGTTGCGCGGAAAATCCTCTTTGATAAAAACATCCTGCACCCGCTGAAATTTGGCTGAAACATTGGTATTTATCCAGTCACGCAGCGCTTCGGCGGTTATACTGCCGGTTTCGTGCAATAACACGGCGGCCAACGGCGTCTCACCCCATTTTGCATGGGGAAGCCCGAAGACGGCAACTTCCCGGACAGCCGGATGCCGCGCGACGACTTCCTCGATGTCCCGCGGGTATACATTCACGCCGCCGGAGATGATCATGTCTTTTTTACGGTCTACCAGGTAAAGGTAACCGTCTTCATCCACGTAACCCATATCGCCGGAATGCAGCCAGCCGTCTTTGATCGCCTCGGCGGTTAAATCCGGTCTTTTGTAGTAGCCGGGCATCAATACCGGTCCCCGCCCGCAGATCTCGCCGACTTCGCCGGCCGGCAGATCGTTTCCGCTCTCATCCAAGATCCGCATCTGAAAAAATGGCGGCGGAACCCCGACCGAATCCGGTTTGGCAGGGTAATCCATTTTATCGAGCACGGTTACGAACCCCTCGGTTAAACCATAAAGCTCGTAAAATCGACCGGGCAGCAGCCGGTTCAATTCTTCTTTATGTTCTCTGAGCAAGGGCGCCCCCAGGGACAAAATCATTTCCAGGGACTGCAATGACTTGGCCGAAAAATTCGGTGCTTTCAGCAGGGCAATAATCTGCGAGGGCACCATCATAACATGGGTAACCTTCTCCTTTTCAATGGCGGCTATATAACTGACAGGGTCGAATTGGTCGAGGAGAATGTAGGTGGCGCCCAAAAAAACAGCGGGCATTAAATCCACAAAGCAGCCGTTAAAGACAATCGCACCGGCATGCAGAATGACGCTTTCCGGGGTTATGCGAAAGCCGGCTGCAAACGAAGTGCCATAGGCCCCCCGAATTCGATGGGTATGAACGATCCCCTTGGGCAGACCGGTTGTTCCGCTGCTGTACATTATGTTAAAAGGATCATCCGGCTCTATCAGGATACCGTCAGGTTCGGAATCATCGGCCGCGGATTTGAGGGCGTGATAGTCCTGGAACCCGGTAACGCCGGAGCCGTCGGTGAGCAGGTAGCGGTCTGAGGCTATGGCGGGCAGATCGGCCTTAGTCGCATCGACCGTTGCCACGAATTTTGAATTCGTGATTAACAGGACGGCATCGGAATCCTGCAGCAAAGATTGCATGGCTTGCTCAAGCAGCATCGTGCTGAGGGGAACCGTCACCGCGCCGATCTTCGCTGCCGCCCAGTACGATTCGAACATCTCGAGGCTGTTCGGCAGAATCGTGGCAATTTTATCGCCCTTTTGAACGCCCAATGCCAGCAGGGCATTTGCCAACCGGTTGATACTGCGGTTCAACTCCTGCCAAGTCAGGCGCTGGTCTTCAAACACGAACGCCGGATGGTTCGGACGGTAACGGGCATGCCTGTCAAACAGCGAACCGATGATCATGAAATTCTCCCGTTATCATATGAAGATTGAAGATTGTAGATTGAACAATTGAGGTATTCTGCCTGTCGTGAATCCTTTGTCGAACGGTCTAGTAAAGCGTCTCGTAAATGTTGTTCTTGGTTTTGGCAATATGATTTTCTCATATTTAGGCTTGTATTTAACCCAGTATGTGGTATGATTCTATGAAAAAGCAATTCAAAAATAGCTTTTATACT
>Ga0209678_1000431_pt1 | contig 14149 bp, 16 predicted proteins | sample WorMetilvaeELBA1_FD_187404 | JGI IMG/M metagenome (GOLD analysis project Ga0209678, IMG submission 187404) | Marine gutless worms symbiont microbial communities from Max Planck institute for Marine Microbiology, Germany - Olavius ilvae ELBA.1... ...
CGTTCCTTCTCGTGAACCGGTTTCAATTGGGGACGAAAGACCTCCCATGGGATCACCGCCGTCAGCCGCTCCAGCGGGTCGCCTAACTGGCTGATACTCTGCAACCGGTTCTCACGATCAAAAAAGCTGGGCTGGCCCATGGCTCCCCCGTCAATGAACGTTCAGTTTGGACGAGCGTGAGTTTAACCTCCGCTAAATCCACAAGGCAGGTAATTTTGCAAGGTGCCCTCATTCAAGACGTACTCCGTGCATGATTTTGCGCAAACGTTCCATCTAAACATTGGAGCACCCACACAGATTCAATATGTGGGCATAACGAAGGACCCAGCGAATCGACTACTCAGAGGTGAACATAGAGGGATAACTGAGACCTTGTATAGAGTGTCAAACGAAGAGAACGATTTCTTCGTATTCATTAATCTCTTTACGGTATTCTCTAGCGCGTGCAACGAACGATTCGGTATGAATTTTATGGTGCCGAATTCCATGATTGATGAAATACCTACAGAGCTAGAAGGTAGGATCATTGAAGGAACACTAATTAGGTACTTCGAGTGTGCGTTTCAGAAGAAGAACAGAAGAGCTGAGTTCTCAGAGCTAGAGAACAATCTCGAGTCACTTGCTGAATCCAATCACATCCACAGTGTTGGCATTCGCTTGGCGGTCGAACCTCCAAACGAGTATTTCGTCTTTGGATCAGAGAACATAGCGGTAGCGGCGGAACATTTTTTTCATTGCCATAAAGTGAACGGCCACTTTACCTTGGAAAGACTTTCGTCCGAGGCAGATTTACTATCGCGAGCGCGAAGGTGGTAATACTGATTAAATAGCGGCCACGGAGCGTGACGCCCAACCCGTCATTCAAGCGGACACGCTAAAGCGTACCGCTTAATTCAACGTTAGCCCCTCTATAAAAGGCCCCGCAATGGAAGTCAAATAAGGATGGGGGCCGCCAGGAGATGGAAATATTTGGGTTTCATCTTCGCTCCAATACTCTAAAGGTGAGAATCATCCTTTCCCCACCGTGGCGTCAGCTGGTGGGGAATCTCCAAATGATCCAGCACGCGGGCGACCATGAAATCGACCAGCGCTGCGACTGTCTGCGGAGCGAAGTAGAAACCGGGATTGGCCGGCATAATCAGGGCCCCCGCCTTGGACAGGCGCAACATATTCTCCAGGTGAATGGTCGAAAATGGGGTCTCGCGTACCACCAAGATCAACTTGCGGCGCTCCTTCAGGGCCACATCCGCGGCGCGGTCGATGAGCTCCCGGCACATACCGGAGGCGATGGTTGCCAGGGTGCCGGTGGTGCAGGGGCAGACCACCATGGCGTCCGGCGGATTGGTGCCGCTGGCTACGGGTGCGGTCCACTGGCGGCGGCCGAAGACCCGGAGCTGGCCGGGACGGGCCGCGAACCGCTCGGCGAGGTACCGCTCGGCAGCGGCGGGGCGCGACGGGAGCTTGATGCCCGCCTCAAGCTCGAGCACGACCTGTCCGGCCTGGGAGACCAGCAGGTAGACGCGCGCCCCGGACTCGAGCAGACACTGGAGCAGACGCAGGCCGTACTTGCTGCCGGAGGCACCGGTGATGGCGAGCGCGATGGTCCGGTTCCAGGTTTGCGGTCGGTCCTGCATCAGCCGCGTGCCGCCAGTGCGTCCAGCAGCTTCTGATGAATCCCCCCGAAGCCGCCATTGCTCATGACTACCAGGTGATCGCCGGGCCGGGCCGCGGCGACGACCTGATCGACGATGTCATCCAGGTGTGCGCAGAGGGTCGCCCGCCGTCCGAGACCGGCGAACCAAGGTGCCGGATCCCATCCCAGATCCGCGGGAGCGAACAGGTATATCAGATCCGCCGGCTCCAGGGAGGCGACCAGCGACTCCTTGTGGACCCCCATGCGCATGGTATTCGAGCGGGGCTCGAGCACCGCGATGATACGCTCGGTACCGACCCGCTTACGGAGTCCGTCCAGGGTGGTGGCGATGGCGGTCGGGTGGTGGGCAAAATCATCGTAGACCCGCACGCCTCCGAGCTCGCCCCGCAGTTCCATACGCCGCTTGATGCCCTCGAAGCGGCCGAGGGCGGCGATGGACTGTTGCGGCGGTACACCGGCATGCCTTGCGGCGGCCAGGACGGCCAAGGCGTTGAGCATATTGTGGCGCCCGGTCTGGTCCCACTCCAGGGTGCCGACCGGTTCGCCCTGCAGCAGTACCCGCAACCGGGAGCCGTCCGGGCGCTCCGGCCGGGCCCGCCAGTCACCGCCGTCCCCGACCGTCTCCCTGGGGGTCCAGCAACCCAGCTCTAGCACCTGGTCGAGGGCCGGTTCCCCGGTCGGGTGGACGATGAGTCCGGTGCCGGGCACGGTCCGCACCAGATGGTGAAACTGGCGTTGGATCATGGCCAGGTCGTCGAAGATGTCGGCATGGTCGAACTCCAGGTTGTTGAGCACCAGGGTCCGCGGGCGATAGTGGACAAACTTGGAGCGCTTGTCGAAGAAGGCGGTATCGTACTCGTCCGCCTCGACCACGAAGCAGGGCGACGACCCCAGGCGGGCGGAGATACCGAAGTTTTTGGGGACGCCGCCGATGAGGAAGCCCGGGTCCAGCCCGGCGTCCTCCAGCACCCAAGTCAGCATGCCGGAGACACTGGTCTTGCCGTGAGTACCGGCCACGGCCAGCACCCAACGCTCCCCGAGTAGGTTCTCCCGCAGCCACTCGGGGCCGGATGTGTAGGGCAGCCCTTGGTCCAACATGTGCTCGACCACCGGGATGCCGCGCCGCATGGCATTGCCGACGACGACAATATCGGGTAGCGGCCGGAGCTGAGACGCATCAAAACCCTCCAGCAGGTCGATCCCCGCCTGCTCGAGCTGGGTGCTCATGGGCGGATAGACATTGGCATCCGACCCCGTGACCTTGTGTCCCAAGGCCCGGGACAACAGGGCGATACCGCCCATGAAGGTACCGCAGATGCCGAGGATGTGAAGATGCATCTCAAGCTCCGGACGGAAAATTCATCCGCAAATGAACGCGAATCAAATGATCGCGCAGAGACGCAGAGACACGGAGAAACTCATTCTTCTCCAGCGACGATGAGATCCGCTCGCAAGCCTTCGACGAACCTGATCCCCTGGTACGTGATTGCTACCGGGACCTGGCGGTCTACCGTCAATCCACGCGCCGCGAGCTCGCGGGCAAGCGTCACCGCGTCGACGGTTTCCAGCAGTCCCGGTCCAAGCTCCCGGTGAACCGCTATCGCCGCACTCACCACGAGCGTCCCGATAGCGTTCTCCATCATCCTCTGCGCCTCTGCGTCTCTGCGCGAAACCGGTTCCACTCTGATCCCGAGCAGGAGGTATCAGGACTTGCGCTCTGTTGCTAGTACCCCATTTCACCTAATTTTACGATCTCAGAGTCCCCCAAACGCGCCCAGGCAAGGCACAGCGCGCAGGGAATAGGTCTCTATTGCCAAGCGCTGTAACGCCGCCTGGGCGCGTTTGGGGGGCTCCCTCCGGGCGAGGCGAGAAGCAGCCAGCTGGGTTGTTGCGCGAGCTTGAAATAGAACTCACTATTCCTGCGCTCGCGCGCCTCGCATCTGGCCACTTCTCGCCTCGCTGAGAACGCAAAATCAGGTGAAATGGGGTACTAGTTGCCGGCCATAGCGATCGGCGGCGGGTCGAAGACATAGTGCTGCCCGGATACCCGCACCCGTGGCGGCCTCGAGGTGACCTCGAAGACATCATAACCCTGTTTGAGATTGCGCCAGAAATCGATCCATTCGTGGTTGCTGTAACGGTCGATGTTCGAGGCACTCATCCGGAAGGGAAAGGCATGCACCGGTACCTGCTGTTGTCCGTTGCGCAGGGCGGCCTGCACGAGTCCGTAGATCTCTTCGATGCCGGCGTTTGTCATAGCGTAACAGCCGATGGAAACGCAGTCGCCGTGGACCATCAGATAGGAGCCGGTGCGTCGGTGGGCGCGGTCATAGGCGTTCGGGAACCCGAGATTGAAGGAGAGGTGGTAGGCGCTGTTGGGGTTGAGTGGGGTTGAGCGCACCTTGACCGACCTTGTAAAAGCCTTCCGGGCTCTGACGGTCCCCTTCCTTGAGCTTGGGTCCCAGGGTGCCGGAGAAGGCGCAGATCGGGTAGGTTTTTATCCGCGTGAAGCGCTCGGCTTTGCCCATCCAGAGCTCTAATTCCCGTTCCGCTTTGAAGATGCGGATAAAGACGGGATTTCCCCTGGTTACCCCCTTGCTGATAAGCAGCTCATCGAGCTGCGGAGTCTTCAGCGCCCGGTCGGTGGACGGCTCGTGCGGATGAAACGTGGCTCGATATGAGGATACGATATTCGCCACGACCCAACGTATCTCATTCTTCCCCACGACTCCGATGAGGATTCCGACGGCGAGCGACACGACTGCAGGCAAGAAGGTTCGCATGTCAGTTGTCAGGGGGCAGGAGAAAAGTATTAGGATATGCAGGTCCGCTCCAGGGCGAGCGCGTATAAAATTTTGGCTCTTTATGGATTCCGGACTGTTTTGGAGTGCGCCGGCAAAGCGGTGCGGCCGAATCGAACCTCAGCGATCGGGGATAGGAACCTGGACGCCGGCTTCCACGCGCGCCGCGGCGACGGCGCTTTCCCCTCACCGCAAGGCCTGGTTTGGGACCGGTGAAGCGCCAAATCCAAAGCGGCGGCGGGCAAGTGGCCCCAGCCAACCCCGCGACGACCTCGGGTCCCACGGATTCCGGTAGGGACTGGAGTAAAGTTGCCGCCGCACTCCAAAATGTCCGGTGTGTCCCTCCATCATCGTGAGCAGCCTGGAATCCATAAAGAGCCAAGGGGTTTTGGATTTCCCGGTCCGCCTGGAGAGCAACTGCATGTCCTACACCCTACCATCCTTGACCTCCATGCTGGAAGCCCTTATCGCCACACCGTCCGTCAGCAGCGTCGATCCCGCCCTGGATCAGAGCAATCAAGCGGTAGTCGATCTGCTGTCCGATTGGCTGGAGGCGGCGGGATTTCGTACCGAGCCGGTGGCGGTGCCGGGCCGTCCGGGTAAGGTCAATTTGATTGCGACCCTGGGGACGGGACCCGGTGGGCTGGTGTTGGCGGGGCACACGGACACGGTCCCCTGCAACGCGGAACGCTGGAGCCACGACCCGTTCCGGCTCACGGAAGACACTGGTCGGCTCTACGGGCTCGGTACCAGTGATATGAAGTCCTTCCTCGGTATCGCCATCGAGGCGGCAAAAGGGCTTAGGGCGCAGGACCTGGGACGGCCCCTGGTGATTCTGGCCACCGCGGACGAAGAGTCCTCCATGAGCGGGGCTCGGGCGCTGGCCCATGCCGGCCATCCCAGCGGTCGCTATGCCGTGATCGGGGAGCCGACCGGACTCCGCCCGGTGCGCCTGCACAAGGGGGTGATGGGGGAAGCGGTGCGCCTTACGGGTCGGAGCGGCCATGCGAGTGATCCGAGTTTGGGCCGCAATGCCCTCGATGGCATGCAGGAGATTATGGGGGACCTCATGGCCTGGCGTGAGGAGCTCGAACGCCGCTATCACCATCCCGCCTTTGCGTTGCCGAGCCCGACGCTCAGCCTGGGCCATATCCACGGTGGGGACAATTTCAACCGCATCTGTGGTGATTGCGAGCTGCACCTGGACCTGCGGGTGTTGCCGGGCATGAGGGCCGAAGACTTGCGCTCCGAGCTTGCGGGTCGGGTCGCGGCAATCGCCGGTCGCCGCGGACTCGAGTGGGAGGTAGAGCCCTTGTTTGCCAGTATCCCGCCGGTTGAAACACCGCGGGAATCGGCTATCGTCAGGGCGGGGGAGCTGCTCACTGGCCACACGGCGGAGGCGGTGAGCTTCGGTACCGAGGCCCCCTTCTTCAACCAGTTGGGGATGGAGACCTTGATCCTCGGGCCAGGTAACCTGGCCCAGGCCCATCAGCCGGACGAGTACCTGGAAGTTGCCCGTATCCCTCCGACCCTGGAGCTACTGCGGGGGATGGTGCGGCGCTTCTGCCGGGATTAGGGACCTGCACATTTATAGCGCAACTCCTTTTTTGGGGTTTCCAAAAAAATAGGAATGGGTTTTGCCAGCGATCCGGGTGAGAGCCCTTATTGTCGGGGAGCTAACCGTCCCCCGGCGGCCCATTATTCGATCCGCCGGTAGCGCCTCAGTCCTCGTACTCGGCCGCGCGTCGGGCATCCCCATAAACCTTGTGCGTCGGATAACGTTCCTCGTTTATGGAAATTTTGGCCTCCGCAGCAGCGAGCAGGTCCAGGTCCAAACGCTCGGATAGGCGAACCAAATAGATCAAGATGTCGGCCATCTCATAGGCGACTTCCTGTTTCTTCTCGGGGGCAAGCGAGGCGCTCTGCGCTTCGGTCAGCCACTGGAAGTGCTCAAGCAACTCGCCGCATTCCCCGGCCAGGGCCATCGCAAGGTTTTTCGGGGAATGAAACCGCTCCCAATTGCGCTCCCGCGCGAAGCCCAAGAGGCGTCGATTCAACCGCTCCAGACTGTCTTCAGGCATACTTCCGTGCTCCTAGCTTTTGCTGGTCATACCGCTTCATATGATCGTTCGGTCCCGCCGTATCATTCCGGCAGAGAGTGCCGGAACCCCAGGTACCATGAATAGGTGCCATGGATGGCGAAAACAGTAGGGGTCCGAACAATTACGCTTTATTGTGCCACCCCGTGGCCCGGCATTGAGATCACCGCATCCAAGTGCTATTTGAGATGGCGTACAATCGCTTGCGCGATCTCTTTTACAAGATTGCTGCCCTCTCTAAGGGTTTTTACCAGATGCCGTGGTTGAGCCATCTCCAGCGAGATACCGTTGCCTGCGTTGTCATGGTGGTCAGGATCTGCGTCGATCTCATTCGCCTGTTGTGCGTAGGAAACCATGCGAGCGGCCCGACCATCGATCTTTTCGTCTGCCTCGATGCCTTCGGCTATGCGGGAGATCGAGCCGCGAATATGCTCCAGTGCGCCGCGAATCTTCGCAGCGCTGCGCCGGTCGAGAAGTCCCTCATTCCTTAATCGGAAGAGCTCGCCGTCCAGCCCCTTTACCTGCGTGTCCAGGAATACCCGGGTGCGTTCAATTTGGACGCGAAAAGCCGGTTCCGGGACCAGATAGGTTCGCGACCAATCCTCGGCGACATCGGTTTGGGGTTCGGCTGGGGATACTACCAAGGGCGATAATGCCTCTTCCGCCCCGGTTATGCCGGCAAAAGCGATGGCTATTACCAGCGTCATGGTTCGAACCGGGTTCATAATCATTTGGTGAGGGTCCTTGTTTGTCGCATGTCCGTCGGTTATCTTGCCGGGATGAGATTCTCCGCAGCGGATAGCGATGGCGGTCACCTGATCCTCGGCTATGGTCCGGGCCGGATCCTTATCGGTGGCCGAACCTACACGCGTGGGCTGATCGTCAGTCCGGAGCGTATTGATACCGACTGGGGACCCGAGCATGCGATAGATCTGGCCGCGGAACACTTCGCGGCTTTGCTCGCGCTTGATCCCCAAATCATAATCGTCGGCACCGGGAAGCACCAGATCTTTCCCGACCCAAACACCTATCTCACTGTGCTGCAGCGGGGCTTAGGGGTCGATATCATGGATACGGGTGCCGCCTGCCGTACCTATAACATTCTGATGTCCGAGGGCCGTAAAGTAGCCGCCGGCCTCATAATGTGCTGAGACATGGCGAAGCCGTTCTAACCGGCTCGGCTGTCGCGTAGATAATTCGGCCATCGTGTCGGTCACGTCAACTTTGATTGGGTATTGGAATGCAGGCTCATTTAGAGTGTCACTGAACTGCGGAAATCCGTATTGGATTTTTTCTGGAAACAAGTCTTGACTTTGGATCTCGAGCAATAAATTATATATAAGAGTTTCGGCTCTGAAATGCGTTTTAGCCGTTAACGTCCTAACCGCAAATAACCCAGTTTTAGGAGGTACTAAAATGGGAATTGAAAACCTGAGCGTTGATGAAATCCAGCAGCAGCTGAGAGATCTGGCCCAGAATCGAACTGACTTGGAGCAGGCATTGGTACAGCGCCAGCAGCAAGCAAAGCTTGATCTGGTGCAGCAAATCAAGGACCTTATTGAGGAACCGGGGTTCGAGATTACCGAGATCATTCCCCTACTCGGTCCGCGGCGGAGGCGTATGGCCGGTACCAAGACAGGTGGTTTGCGGCAATACACCAAGTATGTCGATCCGGATAATCCGGAAAACACTTATGTTCGCGGGGTTCTTCCGGGTTGGATGAAACAGAAAATGCAGGATCAAGGCTACGATCCCAACTCCAAACCGGACCGAGAGGCCTTCAAGGCAAAGTATCTGCACGTCTTAGAAGGTTAAGCCGCGCATTTGTTTTATTTGCCTTCCCGGCCGGATGCCCGTCTTCGATTCGATCACCGTTTTCCGGTTATGAGCTTCACAATCCCCCAGCGGCAATTCCCGTGGCGATTCACGATATAAAAGCGGGCAGGTGGTGGCTAAGGTTTAAATGGAAACATCGCCAATAGCAGTGGGTTGGGCACGCCACGCGTTGCACCCCCTCTCCCTCCGAGGGTGTCGCAAAAGGCATTGATCTTTGCCCTTTGACCCCTTCACCCCAACCCCTCTCCCGGCGGGAGAGGGGCTTTTACGACACCCTCCCGCCGGGAGAGGGATCGGGGTGAGGGGATCAAACCGGAAATGGGGCGTGGTTAATGAACCGCTCTACGCTGACCACTTACAAGATTTACCACTACCAGCGGGCACCCAGCCCAACCGTGAACTTTTAAACGGTGAAGTCTGCCGACCCTTACCGCATCATTCCGGCAGGGATGGCCGGAATCCAGCTCTGCCAGGGATGGCAAAAGCAGTCTCGATCAGCACCCGCGCCGACTCGCTGCGGCCTCGGCCAGCTCGTGGAGCATCGGCACCGTATCGCCCCATCCGATACAGGCATCGGTGATGCTTTGCCCATAGACCAGACCGGTGGCGGGGGACGGGTCCTGACAGCCGGCAACCAGGTGGCTTTCGATCATGCTCCCGATGATGCGCCCGTCGCCACGCGCAATCTGGCCGGCGACGTCCTGGCAGACCTGGATCTGCCGGGATGGCTCCTTGCGGCTGTTGGCATGACTGCAGTCGATCATGACCTTGGGCGTGAGACCCGACGCGATGATCTCCTCTGCGACGATGTTCACGCTCTCGGCGTCATAGTTGGGACGGAGACCGCCGCGCAGGATGATATGGGTATCCTCGTTCCCGCGGGTGCGAAAGATCGCCGAGTTACCGTCCTTGGTCAGGGACATGAAGACATGGGGCCGGGCCGCGGCATGTACGGCATCGATGGCGATTTTCACCGAGCCGGTGGTGCCGTTCTTGAACCCGATGGGGCAGGACAGGCCCGAGGCCAGCTCCCGGTGCCCCTGACTCTCCGTCGTGCGGGCGCCGATAGCGCCCCAGCTGACCAAGTCGGCGACATACTGGGGGCTGATGAGATCCAGGAACTCGGTCCCCACGGGCATGCCCATCTCCGCCAGGTCCAGCAGCAACTTGCGGGCCAGGTGCAACCCCTTGTTGATCTCGAAGCTGCCATCCAGGTCCGGGTCGTTGATCAGACCCTTCCAGCCCACCGTGGTGCGGGGCTTCTCGAAATAGACCCGCATCAGGAGCATCAGCTCCCGCTTGACCTCAGCGTGCAGGTTGCACAGCCGCTCGGCATACTCCATGGCCGCCTGGGGATCGTGAACGGAGCAGGGGCCGACCACCACCAGCAGTCGGTCGTCTTCGCCCTGGAGGACGCGCCGGATCTCCCGGCGGGCGTGGTAAACCGTCTGCGCCGCCCGTTCGCTGACGGGCAGCTCCTCCTGCAGGGCCTTGGGCGCGACTACTTGCTTGATATCGCAAATGCGCAGATCGTCGGTCTGGTAATGCATCGGCATAGTATATCCATGGAAATCGAGCAACACTACGAGACCTGCCCTTGGCATTTGCCATACGGTTCGGCCACAATGGCAACCAACCACATGCAGGGACCCTTCGCCCATGACCGATCCCAAGACCTATCAGGGAATCGACAAAGACCCCAAAGGCGGCATGACGCCGACCGGGAACATCATCCGGGATGCCTGGGTATTCGGAATCATTCCCGAAACCGAAACCTGTGCGGGCTGGACCTTGCAGGGCATCGACGCCCTGTATGACAAGGTTACGGAGGCCTGGGGCCCCTACGGTCACCTGGCCTCCCGTTTGCCGCCACCCTTGCGTGAGCGTCACCGGCGTATCTACGAGGCCGCGGTGCAGCGGGCCCGAGCGGAGGGCTGGACCCCGGAGCTCGACGACGACGATTGATCCGCTGACCGAGGGTCCGATGTCCGAATACTATGTCCGCGAGACCTTCTTCCGCCCGCCGGAGCATACCCGGGAGCGCAGCACAGTGCCGGCCGCTGTATACAATGACCTGCAGCTGCTGCTCAAGAGAAGTGGCCGCGAGAGCCTGTTCATCCCTATCCGCTCCATGCAATTCCAGGCCGTGGTGGAATCCGGGGAGGTCGTTTTCGTGGACAGCCAGGGCGGCTATGCGCACCGGAACGGAATCGGCGGGCGCCTGATTCGTATCGCCTGGCGGCCGTTACCGGCTGCGGAGCGCGAGTCGCTGAACGGCCCGGTTGCGTGCGAAATCGTCTCTTATTCTGCCGGCTTCAAGGAGACCCAACGGCGATTGATGAGCGAGTTTCCACCGGTCTTGAGAAGGTTCCTGCAACGCCAACGCGAGCAAGACCTACAGGCCAAGACGCCCCGGGTGCTGCCCTTGCGCCGCAACACTTAAGCAGAATGCCCGGATTATTTTGACCCTTCGTGATTCGGGCCACGGGCGACAGCGCCGCTATCGTCAATCCCGCGGACTTCCGGCCCCGGAAGTTCGGATAGCGGTAGGGTTCCTCCTCAAGGGGCAATTTTGCCGCGTCCGAAACAGGCCGCGACGATGGCGCGGATCTCACGCTCCTTGCCCTCGATATCCTCCACCAGCGCGAGCTGGACCCCGGCCTTGCGCAGGTTCTGCCCCCGCGCGGTAACCCGGAAATAACGGTCGCCTTCCAGGTGATCGGTCAGAAAGCGCAGAGTAAGCTCGAAGGGAATGAGACGGATGGCATCGAACAGCAACTCGATTTCCGCCGTATCCAGCAGCGCTCCGATCTCGTTCGCATAGGCGCCGAGGATTGCCCGGCATAGGTCGAGATCGAACCTGGTGCCGACGGACCCCCTACCGCGACCGCAGCAGGAACGCAGACAATCGCCGATGTCGTAATGGACGAGCCCGGCCTGGACCGTATCCAGATCGATCAGACTCACGGCGCGCCCCGTCACGCGGTCGAACAGGATGTTATCGAGCTTGGGATCCCCGTGGATTACGCGCACCGGGAGACACCCGCCCCGCCGTGACGCTTCGAGCACATCGACCCGCGCCTGCCGCGCGGTCACGCAAGCGATGGCTCGGGAGAGCGCCTCCGGATGGACGCTGGTGCGCGCCGCCAGGACCTGCTCGAAGCGCTCCAGATAGCCCGGTGTGACATGGAATCCGGGCAGGGTCACCGCGAGCCGATCCACCGGTAGGTCGCTGACGAGGACATGAAAGCGACCCAGGATGCGACCCACCTCCCGGGCCTGTTCCAGGTCGTCGATGCGCGCCAGCCCCCGGGTGTTGGGGATGAACTCCATGAGACGCCAGAACCCGCCCTGTCCGTCCCGGACGCAAGACCGCCCGTCCCGGGCCGCAATGAGGGCCGGAATACGAATCCCGGATTCGGCATGGGCCGCCACATGTCCTGCCAGCACCGACAGGTTGGACATGATCCGCTCCGGTTGCGGAAATACCGCGTCGTTGATCCGTTGCAGGATATAGCGGGCATCCTCGACGGTGACCAGGAAGGTGGCATTGATCAAGCCACCGCCGTAGGGCTCGACACCGGCGGCTGGGGCAGGCAGGGCGAACCGGTCGACGATGTCGGTGGCAACCGCCGCGGCGTTTGCGGACTCGAACTCGTTCATACCCCATACTGTGCCAGCGTAGCTGGGTGCTTGTCACTGACCGGCCGCAAGCCCGCAGTTATTCGCCGTGGGATCGTTTGAACCACAGAAACGAAAAGAGAGACTCGATCCATGGACAACTCGTCCGCTTGTTTTCGCTAGTGGGGGAAGGCCGATCCTAACTATCCGGGGGAGCCCAAGTGGCATCCCTTGGTCTATCATTCGCTGGATGTGGCGGCGGTCGCCGCGGCCTTCTGGACCTGTTCCCCAGCCATTAGACATAGCTTCAAGACGGCATTCGTCGCGGATTCCGAGGAGACACTAAGGGCCTGGATCCTGTTCTTCGTCGCTCTCCACGATCTCGGCAAGTTCCACATCCGGTTCCAGATCAAGGCCCCCGACGCCCTGCATACGGCATGGCCTGGAATCGACTTCGGTAACACCCGGTGCAAACCTTATGACCATGGCTGCGACGGCTTTGCCCAGGCCGACGCGGAAATCGCCGCGTGGATCGGGACCGACCGGCGCAAGACGCCGACCGCCTTCGCCGACTGGCTGGCCGTGGTCGCCGGTCATCACGGCTCGATTTGCCGACCCCATAAGCCCGTTCGCGGTTACGCAACCCCGGACATCCAGCAACAGGATGCGGTCGCGCGCCAAACCTGGGTCGAGCAGACGACCAGGCTTTTCCTGGCGCCAGCCGGCCTGTCCCTCGGCAACGTCCCGCGGGTGCCCGACACCGCCGCCAAAAACCTGCTCGCCGGGTTTTGCAGCCTGTGTGACTGGATCGGTTAGAACACCGACCTGTTCGGATATCAGGCCCCATCCAAAACACCGGCGGAATACCTCGCCTGGGCCCAAGACCATGCGATCCGCAAAAATGCCTTGGCCTATTTCGGGCTGACGGCCCCTGCTCTGCCTTATCGGGGCCTGGCCGCACTGCTCAAGGACGACGAACGACCACGCGGTGTTCAGACGCTGGTCGACGGACTTCCGCCATCCGGTAGCCTGACCATCGTCGAGGCCCCGACCGGCAGCGGCAAGACGGAGGCCGCCCTCGCCTACGTCTGGCGCCTGCTCGCGGCGGGCATTGCCGACTCGGTAGTCTTTGCCCTGCCCACCCAGGCCACCGCCAACGCCATGCTCACCCGCGCCAAGACGTTTGCCGAGCATGCCTTCGGCCCCGCCAACATCGTGCTCGCCCACGGCCATCGCGACCTGAACGACGAGTTCCGGCGCTTGGTAGCCGCCGCGCGTCCCCATACCGTCCAAGGGCATGAAGAGGCCGGGGTCCAGTGCTCCAGCTGGCTCGCCAACAGCCGCAAGCGCGTCTTCCTCGGTCAGATGGACTGCACGAACTGATCTACGGCGATCCACGGCTCTTGTGGCGGACCGAACAACTGCTCGCTTCCCATCGGAGTATCCACTTCCCGGCGGCCTACCGTGACTGGATCGAAAAGGTCTACTCGGACGATCCCTGGGACGACGAGCCGGAAACAATTATCGGGAAACACATAGCTTGGAGGGACGATTGCCAATCGGCGGCGGACCGTGCACGGCAACTGACCCGCATGACAATTTCCGAGTTCCGCGACGAAGATAGTCGTGCCACATCGCTGACCCGTGATGGCGAGATGGGCCTATCCCTACTGCCGATGCTTCCGGATGGGCGACTGCTCGACGGCACCCGGATCGCCGATCTCGACGAACGGAACCGTCCGGAGACCCTGCTGCTCAATACCGTTCCGGCACCCGCAAGCTGGGAAGATCGTCTCCACGGCTGTCGTGTCGACAATGACCTCTACGATGGACGCTATATCATTGAAATGACGCAAGATGGTGAGGCGGTATGGACCGACGACAAGCACCGGCTTCGCTACTCGAGCGGCTACGGAATGGAGAAGACGGATGAATCTGCCTGAAAATCCCTAAATCTCGGTACGCGCGGACGGCGGCGGTGAGTTCATAGGGTCCGCTGTGCGGACCACCCGTAGATACTCTGTTCCCATGCAAGTCCAATCTGCCTCCTGATGCACAAAAATTCACCTCCTAGGTATAAATCAGGCTAATCAGGTAGCCGTATCGGTGGGTGTGTAGAAGCGGCGGCTATCGAAAGG
>Ga0209678_1000432_pt1 | contig 14130 bp, 13 predicted proteins | sample WorMetilvaeELBA1_FD_187404 | JGI IMG/M metagenome (GOLD analysis project Ga0209678, IMG submission 187404) | Marine gutless worms symbiont microbial communities from Max Planck institute for Marine Microbiology, Germany - Olavius ilvae ELBA.1... ...
CCGGCTCAAGGACTTCCGCCGCATCGCCACCCGCTACGACAAGCGCGCCGACACCTTCCTCTCAGCCGTCTTCATCGCCGCCTCCCTCGTCTGGTGGCTCAATTGAGTCCCGACCCTAGGCCGCCACCTCGACCGCCGGCTCCGACACCAGCGCCGCGGCGGCGACGACGACCTCGGGCCCCGAGTCCGGCCGGATGGCCTGGGTCGACAGGTGCCGGCGCCAGGCGCGGGCGCCGGGGATGCCGTTGAAGAGGCCCAGCATGTGGCGGGTGATCGCCTTGAGCGGCGTGCCGCGGGCGCGCTCCGCCTCGATATACGGCAGCATGCGGGCGACGATCTCGTGGCGGCTCGGCGCCGGTTCGGCCGCGCCGAAAAACCGCCGGTCGACGTCGGCCAGCACGTAGGGATCCTGATATGCCGCGCGACCCAGCATGACGCCGTCGACGTGCTCCAGGTGCGCCGCGGCGGCATCGAGGTCGGTGATGCCGCCATTGATTGTCACCGTGAGCGCCGGGAACGTTTCCTTCAGGCGGTAGACCAGCGCGTAGTCGAGCGGCGGCACGTCGCGGTTCTCTTTCGGGCTGAGGCCCTGCAGCCAGGCCTTGCGGGCGTGCACGATGACGTGTTCACACCCGGCGTCGGCGACGTGGTCGACGAAGTCCCGCAGGCCCTCCCAGGCCGGCTGGTCGTCGATGCCGATGCGGTGCTTGACGGTGACCGGCACGTCGACTGTCCCGCGCATGGCCGCCACGCCCGCCGCTACCAGCGCCGGCTCGGCCATCAGGCAGGCGCCGAAGCGGCCCGACTGCACCCGGTCCGACGGGCAGCCGACGTTGAGGTTGATCTCGTCGAAACCGTGATCGGCGCCGATGCGCGCGGCTTCGGCCAGCGCCGCCGGCTCGGACCCGCCGAGCTGCAGCGCCACCGGGTGCTCGTCCGGGTGGAACGCCAAGAGGCGCGCGCGGTCGCCGTGCAGCACGGCGCCGGTCGTCAGCATCTCGGTATAGAGCCGCGCCCGCCGGCTGATCTGGCGCAGAAAGAACCGATCGTGCCGGTCCGTCCAGTCCATCATTGGCGCGACCGAAATGGGTATCACCGCGGTCATGGGGCCCGATATAGGCGACGCCGGGCGCGGCGTGAAGCGGCCGGTGATCCGGGCGGGCCGACGGGTGCGTGAACCGGCGACAGGCGGAGCGCGGTATCGGAACGCGCACACGACGCGCAGGCGCCGGGCTCATACGCCCGGGACAGCCAGCCAGTGCGGCGTCACTCCACGCCCAGCGACCTCAAGTACGCCTGCATCTCGTCGTTGCCGGCGGCGACCTGATACGGCGTCCCCATGAGGTCGGACACTGCGTCGGTGTCCGCGCCCGCAGCCACGAGCATCGCGATAGCCGGCCGGTTCGACTGGAAGACGGCCATGTGCAGCGGCGTGAACCCCACCTGTGATTTCGCTTCAAGTCCGGCGCCGAGTTCGATGAGCTTGCCGAGAGCGGCGTCGCCGCCGGATTTGGCGCCGTAGTGCAGCGGCGACTCCAGATAGCGGCCACCGGTGGCCTCCAATTTGGCGCCCTTGGACACAAGAAAGGCCACCATCTCGGCCTTGTCGGCCTCGGCGGCGAAGTGCAGAGGCGTGCCAACGGCCCCGTCGCCGGCGTTGATATCGGCCCCGTGCGCCAGCAACGCCGCGGCCGCCGCCAATTGCCCGCCCGACGCGGCGAGGTGCAGCGGCGTCAGCAGATCGGGCGGGTTGCCTTCGATGTTCGGGTCGGCGCCGGCCTCGATCAGCGCCACGGTCACGTCGGCATGGCCGCGGCCGGCCGCCCAATGCAGCGGCGAGCCAACGACGGAGTCGAGCTCTGACACGTCCTCTCCGGCCGCGATCAGGGCCATCGTCTTGTCGAGATCACCTTTGCGAGCCGCCTTGTGCAGCTCGCCCGCAAGACCGGGTAGGGCGGCAAGCACGAATGCCGCCAAGGTTGCGAACCCAAGAGCTTTCTTCATCATCGAGATCACTCCTTTCATTGTCGCGTCTCCGGCCTGCCGCCCGGTCCGCGTCTTCTCGTTGGGGCCTGGTGCCCTCCCGGCCCGGCGTAAACCTGGCGGCGTGACCTCGCCGTGACTTCGACGCGACCTGGCGGACGGCGAATTGGTCACGGGTACGGCCGGGTGTATGATCCGACTATGGCGAGGCTGCTGTCCCTGAGGCTGCTTGGCGGTTTCGCGCTTGCAGATACCGACGGCAACCGGATCACGCTGCGCCGAAAAAAGGCGCGGGCGATCCTTGCGTATCTTGCGTTGCGACCTGGCCTACCTCATTCGCGGGAGCGGATCGCGGGCCTCCTATGGGGCGACATGCGTGACGCGCGCGCCCGCATGAACCTTCGCCAAACACTCCGTGCGTTGCGGCGCGACCTCGGGCGCGCGGCGGCGGCGCTAGAAGTCTCCGGCGATAGCTTGATGCTGTGGGACGGCGCCGCCGAGGTCGACGTGCTGTCGCTTCAGCGCACCCTCAATCGGTCGCTGCCGGACCCGGGCATCGTCGCGGGTCTCTATGGCGGGCCTTTGCTTGACGGTTTTGATGTCGGCGAGGAAGGCTTCGACGGCTGGCTCGTCACGGAGCGGATGCGACTTGAAAGGGATGTTCTCGCGGCGCTGCGGGCGAGGATGGCCGCGCTTACGAGCACAGGTGAACCGAAGGCCGCCGCGCGGGTGGCGGACCTGATCCTAAGGATCGACGCCGCCGACGAAACAGCTCACCGCCACCTCATTCGGCACTTCGCCAAGTTGGGTGCGCAAGATCGCGCGATCCGCCAGTACCAACAATGCCGCCGCGCCCTCCGCAGCGAGTTGGACGCCGCACCTGCGCCGGAGACGGATCGCCTATACCGGAAGGTCGCGCAGCTTGCCGGTACGGCGACCCCGGAGAAGCCGCATTCTGAGGCGATGCCGTCATTGACCGTCGCGCGCTTCAACGGTGCGGCACCGGACGGATCGGCGGACGACCTATATGAGGAACTCCTGGGCCACTTGCCGAAGTGGCAGACGTTCAAGACGCTTGAATGCCGCACGAACCCAGGGCCCTATCACCTTTCCGGGACCCTTTCATTGCAGGCGGAATCAACCGTGGCGGCTGTTCGCCTGACTGAATCCGCCACGGGCCGTTTGGTCTGGGCAGAGCGGTTCGCAGATGGTCGCAAGCCGCCGGCCAAGCGGTCCCAGGCGTTGGCACGCCGCATTGCGCAAGCCGTCGCGACGGAAATCGAGGCCCGCGGAACCATCACATATGTAAGCGGAGAAGAGCCCGATGCGGTCGGACACCTTTTTTTCCGGGCCAATAGCGCAAGAATGACCCGCACCAGGTTCGGCGCCATGGTCGCGCGGCGACTCTATCAGGAGGCGCTCGCGCGCGCGCCAGACACGCCTCGGGCTCTAAGCGGCTTCGCGGGCGCGACGATCTTTGCCACCACCCAAGGTTGGCTCGCGCCTCGGCGGCAATACGTCGACGAGGCCGCTGCAGCCATTGAGCGGGCGATCCTTCTGGCGCCCCGGGACGCGGCGATCCGCGTAACGCATTCCTGCATTCTTCTCAACGCCGGCGCGTTCGCCGAGGCCCTGCGCGCGGTCGACCTGAATCCCGCCAATGCTTTCGCCCACGCCCACCTTGGGCTCGCGCTTCAAAGCGTCGGTGACATTGACCGTGCGGTGGAGAGCTTGGGGCACGGGCTGGAGCTGGCGCCCTTGAGCGATCCAAGGTCCCAGGCCATGCGGACCTGGTTAGCGCGCGCGCTTCTCGGCACCGGTGAGTATGGCCAGGCAATCCGGATTGGCAGCCGTCAGGTTGAGCGAATACCGGGATATGGCGCCGCTTACGTGGCCCTTGCCACAGGCCTCCTGCTCACAGGCGACGCCGCCGGCGCCGCGGCGGTTGTCGACGATTGCCGGGCACGAGTGCCCGGCTTTATCGAGCACCGCCGCAATTATCAGGAATGCCGCGACGAAAGCCTGGAACGGCACCTGAACGCCGCGCTGTTCGCCTAAGTCGTCAGCACCGCCCAAGCATTCCGGGCGCGCAGTCAATGCGCCCAAACGCGCGCTTTTGACTCTGGCGCGCTCTGTGGGTGGCGACGGTGCTGGCGGCGTTCGTCGCCATGACCCGCCGCGACGGCCAAGTCCGGCGGCTTCGGAGCGCCGCACGGTCCTGACCGACCCGGCGATGTGACGTAGAGCATGGACAGGCGGCTGCCCGCGGCGCGATGGTCATTGCGACCCTCGCCCACGGGAGGCCCCCCATGCCCGCGACCGCCACGATCCACCCGTTCCCCGTCGGCCCGGCGACGCCGTTCCCGGCGCACCGGTCGGTCGACCTGCCGGCGCCGCAGCCGGTCAAGCTGCGCAACATCGCGCTCGACTGCTTCTTCTACGACGTCGCCGGCCTGACCGGCGCCGAGATCCGCGCGCTGGTGCGCGAGACGCACAGCGAAGGCGCGGTTCTTGTGGTCTATCCGCGCGGCGCCAAAGGCGACATGGGCGTCGTCAAGCACGCCGACTACCACCGGCTGCGGGCGGCACCGGGCGCACTCTTGAACCGCTTCGCGATCGCCGGCGTGGGCAGCTCCGACCTCGGCGCCGCGGCGCTGGCGCGCACGCTGGCCGACCACTGCGGCGCGCCGGTGGGTGCCATCGTCGCGGGCTACGGCGTCACGGACGTGGTCGCCGAGGCCTTGGGCGGCTGGTTCGTGCTGGGCGCGGCCAACCGCCTGCGACGCTTCCTGGCCTTGTTCGATGCGCGCCTCGGCGATGCGCTCGATCGCCTCGGCACCTCCACGCCGCTCGACCGTGAGCGTGCCGCACGCGCCGGCTGGCACGTCGGCGCCAGTCCCGATACCGAGACGCTGCTGCACCTGCTGCTGGACGAAGATCGTGAGATCGTGACCCTCCTGGGCCACAGCAAGGGCTGCCTCAGCATCGCGGCGGCCCTGCACGCGCTCGGCGAGTTCACCGCGCCGGCAGCGCACGAGAAGGCCCGGCGGCTGCAAGTCGTGACCGCGGGCGCCGTCGTCTCACTGCCCGGCGACAACGCAAACAACGCCGCCCAGTACCTCGGCACGCTCGACGGCCTGGGCCTCGCGAACTCGCGCCCGTGGCTGCCGCGCACCTGGGTGCCGGGCGCCGGGCACCCGGTCAACACGCTGCTGCCGCTGCACCTGGACCTGGCGGCCGCGCTGCGCCGCGCCGGTGGCTAGATGTAGAACTCCCGCAGCCGGTCGATGCCGTTGAACGACGAGGCCATGCTGGCGGTGTAGGCGCCGGCCGAGAGGAAGCGCACCCGGTCGGCGACGGCGAGATCGAGCGGCAGGCGGTAGTCCGCGCGCTCGTAGAGGATGTCGGCGCTGTCGCAGGTCGGCCCGGCGATGACGACCGGCCCTTCGGCGCCGCCGTCGCGGTCGGTCGCGATGCGGTAGCGGATCGCCTCGCCCTCGGTCTCGCCGAGGCCCGAAAAGCGGCCGACGTCGAGGTAGACCCAGCGGATCGCATCGCCGGCCGACTTGCGCGCGACCAGCACCACCTCGGCCTGCAGCACGCCGGCGTCGGCCACGAGAAAGCGCCCGGGCTCGAGCAGGATCGCCGGCTGCCGGTTGCCGAAATGCCGCGCCATGGCGTGCTCGATGGCGGTGGCGTGAGCCTCCAGCTCGGCCGCGTCATCGCGGTAGCGCGCCGGAAAGCCGCCGCCCAGGTTGACGTGGATGAGCTCCAGTCCGTCGCGCTCGAGTTCGGCATAGAGCTTGGCGACGGTGGCGATCGCCGCGTCCCAGGTGCCAGCGTCGGTCTGTTGCGAGCCGATGTGCACGGCCGCGCCCCTGACCGCGAGACCGCGATCGCGCGCCGCGCGCAGCAGTCCGCGCGCCATCGGTACGTCGCAGCCGAATTTGCGGGCCAGTGGCCACGCGGCGCCGTCGTTGTCGACCAGTAGGCGGCAGTAGACCTCCGCCCCCGGCGCGTGCACCGCCAGCTTGTCGAGCTCGGCCGCGGCGTCGAAGGCGAAGATGCGGACGCCCTGTTCGTACGCCCAGGCGACGTCCGCCGCCTTCTTGATGGTGCTGCCGTAGGACAGCGCGGCGGGATCGGCGCCCAGTTCCAGGCAGCGCACGATCTCGGCCCGGCTGGAGACGTCGATGCCGGCGCCCAGCGCCAGCAGGCGCGCCAGCACCGCGGGCGCCGGGTTGGCCTTCATGGCGTAGAGCACCTTGGCCTGGGGAAACGCCACCCGGAAGCGTGCATAGGCGTCCGCGACCGCGTCCAGGTCGACGACCAGGCACGGCGACGGCACCTCTTCGCGGCGCAGGAAGGCGTCGATCTTCTCGGTCATCGGCCACAGTGGCTGGGGAAACGGGCGCGTTTAATGCGGCGGCCGGGGGGGCGTGTCAAGCGGCTGCGGGGCGTGGCCCGCCGCCCTTTAACGCTTCCTCCACCATAACCGCCGATTGTGGGCGCCGCCGCGGGCGCCCTGCCCCGGCCTGCGCCCGCGGGAGATTCCGGCCCATGATGCGCTTGTACATTGCGGTCCTGATACTCGCGATCGCCGGCGGTGCTGCCGCCGTGGCCGACAACCCGACCCAGTTGGCCAACGAGCGGCTGATCCGCATCGTCACCAACAACAAGGACCTGGAGGTGTGCCTGGTCAACCGCTTCTCGACGGCGCTCGACGCGGTGACCATCACGACCGACCTGTTCCGGACCTCGCCCGGCCCCTACGCCGAGGTGACGACGATCTGCGAGACCAAGAAGCCGATCGTGCGCGACCGCTACGGCCAGCCGCTGGCGACGCTGGCCATCGACATGTGCGCGACCACCGTCGACGCCTATCAGGGGACGGCGTTCTGGGACGGTATCGCCAACACCGGCGTGCCGACGAGCCGGCTGAAGCGCCTGAGCCGCCGCCTGACCATCATCGCCGCGGCCGGCGAGATCTCGTCGATCTGTGAAAAGATCACCGTCGACGGCGGCCGCCACGTCGTCGACTGGATGCTCGACATCAGCAGCTAGGGCGCGCCGCACCTCACTCCCGCTCGCCCTATTCCCATTCAATCGTGCCGGGCGGCTTCGAGGTCACGTCGTAGACGACCCGGTTGATGCCGCGGACTTCGTTGACGATGCGCGTCGCCACGGCGGCCAGGAAGGCGTGGTCGAAGGGGTAGCTCTCGGCCGTCATGCCGTCGGTCGACGTCACGGCCCGCAGGGCGCAGACGTACTCGTATGTGCGCTGGTCGCCCATCACGCCGACCGTGCGCACGGGGAGAAGAACCGCGAAGGCCTGCCAGATGGCGTCGTACAAACCGGCGTTGCGGATTTCCTCGAGGTAGATGGCGTCGGCGCGGCGCAGGATCGCCAGCTTGTCGCGGTTGATCGGCCCCGGCACGCGGATCGCCAGGCCCGGCCCCGGGAACGGGTGGCGGCCGACCAGGTGCTCCGGCAGGCCCAGCTCGCGCCCCAGGTCGCGCACCTCGTCCTTGAACAGCTCGCGCAACGGCTCGACCAGCTCGAGCTTCATGCGCTCGGGCAGGCCGCCGACGTTGTGGTGCGACTTGATCGTCGCGGTCGGCGCGCCGGAGAAACTAACGCTCTCGATGACGTCCGGGTAGAGCGTGCCCTGGGCCAGGAAGCGAGCGCCGGGGATCTTCGCCGCCTCGGCGTCGAACACGTCGATGAACGTGCCGCCGATGATCTTGCGCTTGGCCTCCGGGTCCTCGACGCCCTCCAGGCGGGTGAGAAAGTCCTCCGCCGCGTCGACGTGCACTAGCGGCATGTTGAAGCGGCCGCGAAAGACCTCGACGACCTCCGCGGCCTCGCCCTCGCGCAACAGACCGTGGTCGACGAAGATGCAGGTCAGCCGGTCGCCGATGGCCTCGTGGATCAGCACCGCCGCGACCGAGCTGTCGACGCCGCCCGACAGGCCGCAGATCACCCGGCCGTCGCCGACCTGGGCGCGGATGCGGGCGATCTCGGCGTCGCGGAAGGCGGCCATCGACCAATCGCCGGCGCAGCCCGTGACGCCGCGCGCGAAACGGGCAAGTAGCGCCGCACCGTGCGGCGTGTGCACGACCTCCGGGTGGAACTGCACGCCGTAGAAACGCCGCGAATCGTCGGCGACGGCCGCGAAGGGCGCGCCGTCGCTGTTACCGACGACGCGAAAGCCGTCGGGCAGGCGGCTGACCCTGTCGCCGTGGCTCATCCAGACCTGCTCGCGGTCGCCGGGCGCCCAGACGCCGCCGAACAGCTCGCAGTCGTCCACCACGTCGACGTAGGCGCGGCCGAACTCCTGGTGATCGCTCGTCTCGACCGCGCCGCCCAGCTGCGCGCACATGGTCTGCATGCCATAGCAGATGCCGAGGATGGGCACGCCGCGCGCGAACACCGCCGGGTCGGCGGCCGGCGCCTCCTCGACGTTGACGCTGTGCGGCGCGCCCGACAGCACGATGGCGCGGGGTGCGAAGCGGTCGAGGAACGCCGCGTCGACGCGGGAATAGGGGTGGATCTCGCAGTACACCCCGGCCTCGCGCACGCGGCGCGCGATCAACTGGGTGAACTGGCCGCCGAAGTCGACGATCAGGATACGGTCTTCGTGCAGCGTGTCGGCGGGCACGGGGTCGGGCAGAGCGCTCATGGGGTTGATATAGGCGATTCGGCGCCGTGACGCAGGGCAATTACCCCCCGAACAGGCCGCGGGCGCGCGCTTCCGCCTCGGCGGCGGCTTCCAGCGCCTCGACGCTGTCCTCGCCCTCGGCGCGCAGGGCGTTGGCCCTCTCGATCCCTTTGATCACCGCGACGATGGCTTCGTTGGTGGGCACCGGCACGCCCAGCGCCCGGGCCGCGCGCACCAGCGCGCCGTTGAGCGCGTCGATCTCCGTGCGCCGGCCGGCGGCGACGTGCTGCAGCATCGACGGCTTGTTGTATTTGAGGAACGTGGTGCGCTTGACCGTGGCGCGCACGTCCGGGTCGGCAAGGGTCAGGCCCTTGGCGGCGACGACGGCCAGGCACTCGTCGACGATGCGGTCCTGCAGCGCGTCGAGCTCCGGCACCCGCGCGATGTGGCCCTGGCGCAGCCCGGTCGCGGCGCTCAGCGGGTTGATGGCGCAGTTCAAGAGGAACTTGCTCCAGATCCAGCCGTGCGGGTCGGCGACCAGCGTGACGTCGTGCCCAGCGACCTCGAAGGTCTCTTTCAGCGCCGCCACGCGGTCGCTCGCGCGGCCGTCCAGCTCGCCGAACCAGATGCCGCCGACGTTGGTGTGCGCCACCTCGCCGGGCGCCGTGACGGCGCAGCTGTGCATGGTGACGCCGGCAATAACGCACTCGGTCCCAAGCACGTCGACCAGCGCCTCGACGTTGCCGATGCCGTTCTGCAGCGTCAGGGCGACGCCGTCGTCGCCCTGCAGCGCCGCCGCGGTCTCGGCCGCGGCGCGGGTGTGGTTGGCGTCGACGGTGATCAGCGCGAGATCGACGGGGTCGACGCCGGCCGGTGCCGTCGTTGCAGGGACGGCGATGCGCCGGTCGCCGCCGACGCCCGAGAGCCGCAGCCCCGCGCCGTCGATCGCCGCGACCACGTCCGGGTTGGCGTCGACCAGCACGACGTGCTGCCCTGCTTCGGCGAAGCGGCCGCCGAACATGCCGCCCATCGCCCCGGCCCCGATGACCCCGATCCGCATGGCCGGCAACTTAGCGTCATTCCGTGGGCAGCGTGTCCCAGACGTAGGCGATCTCTTCCAGCTCGGCGCCGGCGAAGGTCTCGACCCGCTCGGCGGCGCGGCGGCCGCCCATGCGCTCGTAGAAGAAGCGCGTCGGGTTGGCGGCCAGCACCCAGATGACGGCGCCGCGCCGCCGGTCGCGCGCCATGCCCGCGAACGCCGCGGTCAGCAACGCGCGGCCGGCGCCCTGGCCGTGGAAGTCGGGCAGGACGTAGAGCGTGTAAACCTCGCCGTCCCAAGGCGCGTCCCGCGGCAGGTCGCGAGTGCGCGACGGCCCATGGCTGGCGAAGCCGTAGACGCCGTGGTCGGGATCGGCGGCGACCAGCACGCGCTCGCCCTGCCCGCGCTGGCCCAGCGCCTGGCGCCACCAGTTGGCGCGGCGCCGGGCGTCGAGGCCGACGAGATAGGCGTCCGGCACCACGCCGGCATAGGTACTGCGCCAGGTCTCGACATGGATCCGCGCGATGGCCGCGGCGTCCTGGGGCCGCGCCGGGCGCACGTGCGTCACGGCGCACGCTCCAGCACCGCGGCATACACGCCGTCGGTGCCGTGCCGGGCCGGCGTCAGCAGCAGGTCCGGGCCGTCGCAGGGCGCCGCGCCGCCGATCGTCTCCTGCCAGACACCGGCGATCGGGAGGCGGCGGAAGGTTGGCGTCTCGGCCAGGAACGCCGCCACCGGATCGTCGTTCTCCTCCTGCAAGAGCGAGCAGGTGGCGTAGACCAGCCGGCCGCCGGGCCGCACCAGGCGCGCGGCGTCGCGCAACAGCCGGTGCTGGGTGGCGATGCCGGCAGCGAGCGCGTCCGGCGTGAGGCGCCAGCGCAGCTCCGGCTTGCGGCGCCACGTCCCCAGGCCGCTGCACGGCGCGTCGACCAGCACCCGTTCGGCGGCGCTCTCCGCGAGGCCGGCGGGCAGCACCAGTCGCTCGACGTTCTCCACGCCGGCACGGTCGAGGCGCGGCGCCATGCGGCGCAGGCGCGCGGCGGCAATGTCGCCGGCGACCAGGCGTCCCTCGTTCGCCATGGCGGCGGCGAGCGCCAGGGTCTTGCCGCCGGCGCCGGCGCAGTAGTCGATGACCGTCTCGCCTGGTCGAGCGCCGACGACCAGCGCCAGGACTTGGCTGCCTTCGTCCTGGGGCTCGACCAGGCCGTCGCGCAGTGCCTTCAGGCCCCGCAGCGGTTGGCGTCGCTCGATCCGCAGGCCCAGCGGCGACAGCGGCGTCGGCGCGGCTTCGACGCCCTCCGCGGCCAGCGCTGCTTGAGCCTCGTCCCGCGTCGCCTTCAGCGCATTGACCCGCAGGTCGACCGGCGCCTCGCGGTTGAGCGCCGCCATCTCGGCGTCGCGGGCGTCGCCCAGCGCGCGGCGCAGCGGTCCGTCGAGCCAGTCGGGGTAGTTGAGCCGCGCCCAGTCGGGGGCCGGACCGTCGGAGCGCGATGCCAGCAGGCCCTTCTCCGCCGATGTCAGCGGCGGCGGGGCGTGGCCGACGCCGTCGCACAATGTCGCGGCGTCGAGCCCCTCTTCCGCGAGATCGGCCAGCACCAGCGCTCGCGCCGCCACACCCGTGCGGTCGGCGCCGAGCCGCCACAGGAGCGTGCCGCGGCGGCGTAGCACGCCCCAGACGCGGTCCTGGATGGCGCGGCGGTCCTTCGACCCGGCATAGCGCCGCCGCTGGAAGTAGTCGCGCACGACCGTGTCCGCCGCGGCCGTGCCGCGGTCTATGGCGTCGAGGATCTCGATCGCCGCGGCAATCCGCCCGCCCGGTGTCACTGGTCGCCCCTTGTGTATGCTGCCCGCGTCAACCTTCGGACTCCGCCATGACGCCGCACGACCTCGCCGATGCCTACCTCGCGGCCCTCGCCGCCGCCGACCTCGACGCCGTGTGCGATCTGTTCGCGCCCGACGGCGTCGTGCTCTCCCCGGTATATGGGGAGCGGCCGGCCCGCGCGTTCTACACCGCCCTGTTCGAAGACACCCAGCGTTCCGAGGTCGCGCTCAAGCGGGTCTTCACGGACGTCGACGGCGCCGGCCACCTGGCGCTGCACTTCGCCTACACCTGGACGCTGGCCGACGGCGCGGTGGTGACGTTCGACGTGGTCGACCTGATCGAGCGCGACGACGACGGCAAGATCGTGCGCCTGACGATCCTCTACGACGCCTCGGCGACGCGGCCGGCGGTGGCGAAGCTCACGCGTTCTGACGGTAGTTCGGCGCCTCGCGGGTGATCGCCACGTCGTGCACGTGGCTTTCGCGCAGGCCCGCGCCGGTGACGCGCACGAAGCGGCAGTTGTGCTGCATCTCCGCCACGGTGGCGTTCCCCGTGTAGCCCATCGCCGCGCGCAGGCCGCCGACCAGCTGGTGCAGCACGGCCGCCGCCGGCCCCTTGTAGGGCACGCGGCCCTCAATGCCCTCCGGCACCAGCTTCAGGCGGTCGGAGACCTCGGCCTGGAAGTAGCGGTCGGCAGAACCGCGCGCCATGGCGCCCAACGAGCCCATGCCGCGATAGGACTTGTAGCTGCGGCCCTCGTAGAGGAACACCTCGCCCGGCGCCTCGTCGGTGCCGGCGAGCAGCGAGCCGATCATGGCGCAGTCGGCCCCGGCGGCGATCGCCTTGGCGAGGTCGCCGGAATACTTGACGCCGCCGTCGGCAATCACCGGCACGTCGGCGGCGCGCGCCGCCTTGACGGTGTCGACGAGGGCTGTGAACTGCGGCATGCCGACGCCGGCGACGACCCGCGTGGTGCAGATCGAGCCGGGCCCGATGCCGACCTTGACCGCGTCCACGCCGGCATCGACCAGCGCCCGCGCGGCGTCGCCCGTGGCGATGTTGCCGGCGACGATCTGCGCCTGGTTGCTGAGCCGCTTGACCGCCGAGACCTGGCGGATGACGCCCTGGGAATGGCCGTGCGCGGTGTCGATCACCAGCACGTCGACCCCGGCGTCGAGCAGCGCCTCGGCGCGCTCCAGCCCCGCCGGGCCGACGCCGACCGCGGCCGCGACGCGCAGCCGCCCGTGCTCGTCCTTGCAGGCCGCGGGATAGGCGGTCGCCTTCTCGATGTCCTTGACCGTAATGAGCCCGACGCACTGGCGCTCGCCGTCGACGACCAGCAGTTTTTCGATGCGGTGCTGGTGCAAGAGGCGCTTGGCCTCGGCCATGTCGACGCCCTCGGGCACGGTGACCAGGCCGCGCCGCGTCATCAGTTCCTTGACCGGCTGCGCCGGGTCGTCGGCGAAGCGCACGTCGCGGTGGGTCAGGATGCCGACCAGCCGGCCGGTGCGCCGCGCCACCACGGGGATGCCGCTGATCGCGTTGGCCTGCATGACGTCCAGCGCCTGGGCCAATGGCTGGTCCGGGTGGATGGTGATCGGGTCGACCACCATGCCGGCCTCGAAGCGCTTCACCTTGCGCACCTCGTCGGCCTGCCGGGCCATGTCCATGTTCTTGTGGATGACACCCATGCCGCCGGCCTGGGCGAGGCCGATGGCCATCGGCGCCTCGGTCACCGTGTCCATCGCCGACGACATCAGCGGGATGCCCAGCGCGATGCTGCGCGTCAGGCGCGTCGCCGTGCCGACGTCCGCCGGCAGAACGGCGGAGGCCGCCGGTTCAAGCAGCACGTCATCGAATGTGAGGGCTTCGCGGATGTCCATGCCAACCCTGGGCCGAAGGTTGACGGGGCTTATATACACAGCCGCGCGGGAGTCACAAGCGCGGCCCGTGGGCGCCTGACGCACGTCATGGAAATCCGCCGCAGAAGCGCTAGTGTGCAGGCTGGAAACAACCGGATTGCCTGGGACTGCCATGCCGACACGTCAGCCGATCACCTGGATCCTGGTCGCCAACGGCGCCCGCGCGCAGCTGTTCGTCCACGACCGCCTGGGCGGCGACCTGGTCCAGCGCAAGAGCTTCACGCACGACGAGTCGCGGCAGAAGACCCTTGAGCTGATCAGCGACCGGCCCGGCCGCGACAAACCGGGACGACCGGCCGGGCTGGGCGGCCAGCACCAGGGCTTCGAGCCGCGCCACGACCCCCACCGCCAGGAGAAGCAGGTGTTTGCCCGCGAACTGGCCCGGCAGCTCGACGCCGCGGCCACGAAGGGGACGTTCGACCGCCTGGTCCTGGTGGCGCCGCCGAGTACGTTGGGCGACCTGCGCGCGGCGCTGGGCAGCGCCGCCCAGAGCCGCGTCACCGCCGAACTGGCGAAGGACCTGACGCAGGCGCCGAAGGCGGACCTGGCAGCGCAGCTCGAGACCGTGATGGCGCTGTAGGGTCCGTACTCAATTAGGGGGTTCCCGGCTCGGCGTCGGATGTGATTCAAGCGCACCGTTGGACACGGGAGGCTTGGATGGCACGAGCGTTGTTCTGGCTGAGCGACGAAGAGTGGGGGCGGA
>Ga0209678_1000434_pt1 | contig 14091 bp, 16 predicted proteins | sample WorMetilvaeELBA1_FD_187404 | JGI IMG/M metagenome (GOLD analysis project Ga0209678, IMG submission 187404) | Marine gutless worms symbiont microbial communities from Max Planck institute for Marine Microbiology, Germany - Olavius ilvae ELBA.1... ...
CGGACCGAACGGCCACGGAGCAGAGCGAATCGTAGAGAATTACTCGCATTTTCGACCCATGTCGGTATAAGCCCGCAAGGAGTTCATCAACTACTCGTAAAACACGCCGAAAAACTGGATTTTTCAAGGTTCCCTAAATGTCAACAGGATCCGAAAGGCCCATGGTGTGGGTAATCGACGACGATCGGTCCATCCGTTGGGTGTTGGAGCGGGCCCTGAACAAGGCCGGCCTGGCGATGAGGAGCTTCTCAGACGGCACCGGTATCATGGAGTCCCTCCGACGCGAGCGGCCGGATGTCATCGTCTCTGATATACGGATGCCCGGTATCGACGGTCTGGACCTGTTAAGCCGGCTGACGTCCGAGCATCCCGACCTGCCGGTCGTCATTATGACGGCGCACTCGGATCTCGACAGCGCCGTTTCCGCCTTCGACGGCGGGGCCTTCGAGTATCTGCCCAAACCCTTCGATCTCGACGAAGCGACGGACCGGATCCGGCGTGCCTGTCGCCGCAACCCGGACGGCGATGATAGAGCCGACGAGCCCCTCGACCGGATGCCGGATATCATCGGTAAGGCACCGGCGATGCAAACGGTGTTTCGCGCCATCGGGCGGCTGGCGCGCTCGCATATCACCGTGCTGATCAACGGTGAGTCCGGGACCGGGAAAGAGCTGGTTGCCCGAGCCCTGCACCGTCATAGCCCCAGGTCCGATCAGCCCTTCATCGCCTTGAATATGGCGGCGATTCCCCATGATCTCCTGGAATCCGAGCTATTCGGCCATGAACGTGGTGCCTTCACCGGCGCCCAGGGCAGACGCCAGGGACGTTTCGAGCAGGCGCATGGCGGCACCCTGTTCCTGGACGAGATCGGCGATATGCCGGCGGAGTTGCAGACGCGATTACTGCGCGTCCTCGCGGACGGGGAATTCTACCGGGTCGGTGGTGTCTCCCCGGTCAGGGTCGATGTGCGCATCATCGCCGCTACGCACCGGAATCTCGAACAGCGGGTTCACAACGGACGCTTTCGTGAGGATCTGTTTCACCGCCTGAACGTCATCCGTATCCGGCTGCCGGCATTGCGCGAGCGCCGCGAGGATATCCCGGTGTTGATGCGACACTTCCTTTCCCGCGCTGCCGCCGAGCTGGATTGCGAGCCCAAGGTCTTACTGCCGAGTGCCGAGGAAAGGCTCAGTGGCCTCGAATGGCAAGGCAATGTGCGTCAGCTCGAGAACACGGCGCGCTGGTTGACGGTGATGGCCTCCGGCAAGGAGATCCATGCGGAGGATCTGCCTCCCGAGCTGGCGGATGCGGAAGCCGGGGAGGCGACAGACGATCCATGGCAGGTCTCCCTACGCCGGTGGGCCCGTAATACACTCCAGGAGGGTCAGACGGCCCTGCTGGACAGCGCACTCCCCGTATTCGAGCAGGTCCTCATCGAGACGGCCTTGGAGCATACCAGCGGCCGGCGCCAGGAGGCCGCGCGTCTGTTGGGTTGGGGCAGGAATACCCTGACCCGTAAGATCAAGGAGCTGCGGCTCATCCGCGAGGATTTGCGTGATTCGTAGTTTTCCCTCCAGGGCAGCCGGCGTAGGATGCGGTGAGTGCGGTAGGTCTTACAGGATGGCATCACGAGGAGGCGCTAACCGCATCGATGGACTGGCCAGCGGCGAATCGCATCTTTTGTACGCAGATTCTCGCCGCTGAAAAAACAGAAAACGAAATAATCCGCGGATGAAAAAGATGAAAAGAGGTTGGGTAACGAATGGAAAGCAGCAGTATCGAACTTCCGGGGTCTGAGATCGATGCCGTCAGTTACCGGGACGGGCGTTTGTGCATCCGCTTCTCCCGGGCCTACATCGTCAAGACCATGACCGGTTCCCATGAACGGACCCGTTGGTGGCAGCGTGGCGAGCTGATCATGGAGGGCGCGAGAATCGAGTCCGGGCCGCCGGAGGGGCGATTGATCTGCGACGGCGGCGATATCGATGACAACATCTTCATCTATCGAGATATGATCCCGGTCCCGCTCGATACCCGCGGCCATACTCGTTGCGACCTGGGTTTTCGCGGTACGGATAGGCGTCTGGTCGCCGACGGCGAAACCCTGAGGCTGGAGATGATGGATGTTCCGAAGTATATCGAACACCTACGGTCCGAGGACTAGGGGGTGTTCTCAATCAATAAATGGAAGGATCGAACCGATGGCCGCGGGGTCAGAGGGAACCCTTGGTAGAGGGTATAACTCCTCCCATTCGCGGATCCGGCTCGACCGCCATACGCAATGCCCGTCCGAAGGCCTTGAACAGGGTCTCTGCCTGGTGATGGGCGTTACGCCCACGCAGGTTGTCCAGGTGCAGGGTTACCCCCGCGTGATTGACGAAACCCTGAAAAAACTCGCGGAACAGGTCCACGTCGAAGGCCCCGATCAGGGGCCGGGAAAAGTCAGCATGGAACTCAAGTCCCGGACGCCCCGAAAGATCGATCACTGCCCTGGAGAGGGCCTCGTCGAGGGGCACATAGGCATGACCATAGCGGCGGATGGCTTTTTTATCCCCCAGGGCCTCCGCGCAGGCCTGGCCGAGCGTGATGCCGATGTCCTCCACCGTGTGGTGGGCGTCGATGTGTAGGTCCCCTTTGGCCTCGACCGACAGATCGATCAGCCCATGGCGGGCGACTTGGTCGAGCATGTGCTCGAGAAAAGGGACGCCGGTGTCGAAGCTGGAACACCCCTTCCCGTCCAGGTCGATCTCGACCAGGATGCGGGTCTCCGATGTGTTGCGCTCCACCCGGGCGGTACGCTGAGTACTCCGCTGTTCCACCGGATCGGAAAATCTCATTACTGGCCAACCTTGAGAGATTGTATTAAGGCCGTAAGCTGTGTTTGCGTAAAGGTGCGGACCGGGAAAAAGACGCACGCTCTTTGCAGTTGAGAAAAATCCTACATCGAAAGCGGAATGGGATCATATTCGACTTGATGGGTCTGTGCCATCATAACACTGTCGCCACCCAGGATAGCCAGGGACGCAAGGGCAACAGGACTATCGCCCAACAGGATTGTGCCAACCAAGCTCGGCGACATGACCCCCTGGGCAAGGATGGCCCAGGGGATTTTTTTCGACAAACACCCCCATCCAACGCTTGCAATAGCCACAAGTCTCTAAACCGAGCACCGCACAGCGGGGGCTCGGAGGCGTTCAAGGTGCCGCAAGCGCTGCGAGAACACCCTTCGTGTCCTGGGCGATCAAATCTTCGGCGAGCGCGGTACCCAAGGGCTCTGCCTCGGTACGAGGTGCCCGGCGTTCGGCACGCCAGACCCGAGTACCGTCCGGCGTGCCCACCAGCCCGCGCAGACGGAGCCGGTCGTCCTCCAGCACGGCATAACCGGCAATCGGGGTCTGACAGCCACCCCTCAGGCGGCGGTTCAAGGCCCGTTCCGCCCGCACCCGGTCGGCGGTGTCGGCGTGGTGCAGCGGGGCGATCAGTGCATTGACGCGCCCATCGTCGGCACGGCACTCGATCCCGATGGCCCCCTGGCCGATGGCGGGGAGGCTCTCTTCCGGGCTCAGGCAGCGGCGGATACGCCGCTCGAACCCGAGTCGCATCAGGCCGGCGGCGGCCAGGATGATGGCATCATACGCGCCGGCATCGAGCTTGCTCAGGCGGGTGTTGACGTTGCCCCGCAAGGGCCGGATTATCAGGTCGGCCCGACGAGCGGCGAGTTGGCATTGGCGGCGCAGACTGGAAGTGCCGACACAGGCCCCCGCAGGCAACGCGTCGATATCCCCATAATTGTTTGAGACGAAGGCATCCCGGGGGTCTTCCCGTTCCATAATCACCGGGAGCTGTAGGCCCGCGGGCAAATCTACCGGCACGTCCTTCATCGAGTGCACGGCGATGTCCGCGCGCCGATCCAGCAAGCCCTGCTCCAATTCTTTGACGAACAGCCCCTTACCACCGATCTTGGCGAGGGACGCATCCAAAAAATTGTCGCCGCGGGTGCTCATGCCCAGAATCTCGACCCTTAGGCCGAGATGGGCAAGACGCAACCTCTCCGCCACCTGTTCGGTCTGCCATAGGGCGAGTGGGGATTTGCGGGTAGCGATGCGGATGGATTGGGACACAGGCGGGAAACGGGGCGATCTTTCCTTCAGAGCCCGCGGTCGAACGGGCGATACCTTTCCGTGACTCCTGGACTCTCATTCACCAACCGCCCTTCGAGTTCGACCCAGGCGTGGGCAAGAAACCCCTCCCGGTTGCTGACTCCGATGCGCAGTTCCGCCGCCAAACCGCGGCGGCGGAGGGACCACCAGATCAGCAAAGATTGGTGCAGACAAGAGGCGTCGAAGGGCAAGTGGCGGCTGGCTTTCCAGGCCAGCTTGCGTATGCGTTGGGCATAAGCCATAGCCTGGTCTAATCCGGCCGGGTAGCTCGGCTGCCTGAGGATCAAGTAGGTTAGAAGCCGGCGGGTGCGCCTTAACGCCAGCAGGCGCAGCAGCACGGAAACCATGCCCAGCTGCCCCCAGAGCATGAGAAACAGGATCCGATCACCAGGCTCCAGAGCAGTAAAACCGCGCCACCGCCGCCTCAATCCCCGGGGCCTCTGAACAGAGGGGCTAATATCGTTGCTTGAAGTCCGGGTCGAAGACATGCTTAATTTGTTTCAGTTTGTCGAAAAGCGCCAAACTATAAGAATAATTCATAACCTTCGTAGGATAGCACAGGAGTTAAAGTGAACCTTGTCCGAGTCGCCTTGCTCTGTTTCACCGACGATCCCGAGCAATGGTTCCGCGGCGCGCGCATCGAAGTTGCCCAATTCGCGGACGGCTCATCTGGAAATGTCTTAGAGGAAAAGACATTTCGTGGCCCTGTTCACGACCAGATCCGGCAGTGCCTGCGCTATCTCGAAAACTTCGCGACCCACCACCTGGAAAAGGTTCGGAATCGTGCCGAAGCCCGCGGTTGGGTCAGCTACCCGAGCCTGGCGTTGCGCGAATCGATCGTCAATGCGGTTTACCACCGCAGTTACGAGGAGGACATGCCCGAGCCGACCAAGGTCTATCTTTACCCGAATCGCATCGAGGTCATCAGCTACCCAGGCCCGGTTCCGGGAATCGACCTGAAGCAGCTCAATCAGGGCCGAATCTCGTCCCCCGTCCCAGCCCGTAATCGTCGGATCGGAGAGTTCCTGAAGGAGCTCAGGCTCGCCGAGGGTCGCAACACCGGGGTAGCCAAGATCTTTAAGAGCATGGAGGGCAATGGCTCTCCACCGCCGCGGTTCGACTTCGACCAGGATCATCGCAGCTACTTTCGGGTCACCCTCCCCGCCCATCCGGAATACATCGCCATCGCGGCACTGCGAGACACCGCCTACTTGAAAGCGACGGGTGACGAGCAGCGTGCCCTGGCCCGCATCCGCGCGGCCTGGGAGGCCCATCCGGCCTCCGCACTGCTTGCCGCGAGCCTGATTCGCGAGTACGCGGAGCGACAGGATCTCGAGGCGGCGCGCAGCGTGCACGACCGTTCCGCCACGGCAAGGATACCCGGCTACGCAGGGGTAGCAACCGCGATGGCAGATGCCTATTTGGATGCCGTACGGCGCGCGGACGCGCTGACCATGCTCGATCGGTTACCGGCCATCCTGTCGCCCGTGGAGGCCTTCGACGCCGCCATCCTGGAACGCCGCACCAAGCGGGAGAAGCGGGCGCACGGCTACTTTCAGCGGGCCGGGGAAGCGGTCTTGAACGACGTGCGCGCACTGCATGAGTTCGCACAATGCAAGATCAAGCTGACCGCGGACCTGGTTCGCCCCCCGCACAACCCGCAGAAGCGGGACGCTCGCTTTAGATTGCTCAAGGAGGCCGAAGAACTTCTGGAACGGGTTGTGCAGTTGGATGCGCCTCCGACGCGGCATGCCTGGGCATGGTACAACCTTGGACAAGTGAGAAAGTGGCTGCGCAAGCCGGCAAGCGAGGTCGATAGCGCCCTCGTCAAGGCAGCAGACGCGAATCCAGGTGACCCGGCACTCGAGCGGGCGCTTGAGCAGGCATTGATAAGGAATAAGCGTCGTTGAATCCGGGCGAGAGAACGGAGACGTAGTGGGAGATCAAGGCCATCTCCGGCTCCTTCGCTCCGGCATCCCGAACACTCGTCATTGGATCATCACCTCGGCCAGCCCTCCTCGTCCCTGTAATTCCGCGCTGGGATAAGGCTATCCTCGGCACGCCTTTTGTCTTCCGTAAAACCCACAGGCGACAGGCGGGTATAATCCGGTCGCGCAACCACAACTTCATACCTGACCCCATGCAACGAGGATAGGAAATGCAACGTCGCGATTTCATCAAGCAGGCCGGAGGCGCCTCCCTGGCGCTGGGCGCCTCTACCGTCGGTATCGAGGCCGCCCAGGCCAAGCCCGCTTACACCTGGAAGATGGTTACCGCCTGGCCGAAGAACTTCCCCGGTTTGGGCACCGGTGCCAACCGGCTCGCCGAACTCATCGGCGAGCTGAGCGGGGGCCGCATTCGGGTGAAAGTGTACGGAGCCGGGGAGCTGGTGCCCTCATTCGAGGTCTTCGACGCCGTCGCCCAAGGCACGGCCGAGCTGGGCCATAGCGCGTCCTTCTACTGGAAGGGCAAGAGCGAGGCCGCCCAGTTTTTCACCACCGTCCCCTTCGGCATGACGGCCCAGGAGCGGAACGGTTGGCTCTACCATGGGGGCGGCCTGGAACTCTGGACCGAGCTCTACGACCAGTTCGGTTTGGTCTCTGCACCAGGCGGGAACGGTGGGGTCCAGATGGGGGGCTGGTTCAACCAGGAGATCAAAAGCGTTGCGGACCTTGCGGGACTCAAAATGCGGATGCCGGGCCTCGGCGGCGAGATACTCAAACGCGCCGGAGGCACGCCGGTCAATCTGCCGGGGGGGCGAACTCTTCACTGCCCTGCAGTCCGGCACCATCGATGCCACCGAATGGATCGGGCCTTACAATGACCTGGCCTTCGGTTTCCAAAAGGCGGCCAAATACTATTATTACCCCGGCTTCCACGAGCCCAGCGGCACGTTGGAGGTCATCATCAACCAGGCCGTCTTCAAGACCCTGCCCGCGGACCTGCAATCCATCGTACTCAACGCCTGCAAGGTGTTGAACCAGGACCTGCTGGCCGAGTACACCGCCCGTAATCCGATCGCGCTCCGGACCCTACTCGATAAGCACGGCGTAGCGCTGCGCGCCTATCCGGACGACGTGCTTGTCAAGCTGCACCGACTTGCCGAAGAAGTGGTCGCCGAACTCGGGGAGAAGGATGCATTCTCGCGGAAGGTATATGCCTCCTACCGGAAATTCCTCCGGCAAGCGAAAGAATGGACCGACATCTCCGAGCTGGCCTACCTGCGGGCACGCAACTTGCCGACAACCTGAAGCAATCCTGAATGATTTGGCGTTGTTTGGGGGCTGGACGTGTTGCGTTGCGACGCCCACAAGCCCGTTGATCACCGCGGCTGACCTGGCAGACGATGAGCGATCCGGAGGGCGTCGTAACGCAACCGCGCAAAGAATTCGGGATTGATCTAACTGCATGAAAAATAGAGTAATTATCAGCGGAAGGTCGGCTTGACAGGCGAGCACGAACTACACTAGACTCCACCGCTACACCTGCAGTCATAAGAATTACATCGTGCAGGGGAGGAGGGGAGATGCTCGAAAACTATCTGCCCATCCTGATCTTCTTAGGAGTCGGGATTCTGGTTGGGGGCGGGGCCATCGCGGCGGGTTTCGTGCTTGGCGAGCAGCGTCCGGATGCGGCGAAAAACGCCCCTTACGAATGCGGCTTCAATGCCTTTGAGAGCGCGCGCATGAAGTTCGACGTGCGCTACTATCTCGTCGCCATCCTCTTCATCATCTTCGATCTCGAAATCGCTTTCCTCTTCCCTTGGGCCGTGGTGCTGGACGCCGTGGGCAAGGTCGGCTTTGTCGCCATGGTCGTCTTCTTGGGCATTCTCGTTGTCGGTTTCATCTACGAGTGGAAGAAAGGGGCCCTGGAGTGGGAATGAGGGTCCCGGACTAAGGTGTGGGCCGGCGACGTTGCCGTTCCCGTGCTTCCAACCATCACCGGGGAGGTTGGTTATGGGTATTGAGGGCATCCTCCAGCAGGGTGTGATCACCACTACGGCGGATAAGCTGATCAACTGGGCGCGTACCGGTTCCCTGTGGCCCATGACCTTCGGCTTGGCCTGTTGCGCCGTGGAGATGATGCATGCGGGTGCCGCCCGCTATGACCTGGATCGCTTCGGCATCGTCTTTCGCCCCAGCCCCCGCCAGTCCGACGTGATGATCGTGGCCGGCACCCTGTGCAACAAGATGGCGCCGGCCCTGCGTAAGGTCTATGACCAGATGGCCGAGCCGCGCTGGGTCATCTCCATGGGCTCCTGCGCCAACGGCGGCGGCTACTATCACTATTCCTACTCGGTGGTGCGGGGTTGTGATCGCATCGTGCCGGTGGATATCTATATTCCCGGTTGTCCACCCACGGCGGAGGCCCTCCTGTACGGCATCCTCCAGCTGCAGAACAAGATTCGCCGTACCAACACCATCGCCCGCTGAGCAGTCGCCCGCAGATGTCACATCAGGAATCGAGAACCGGCGACGCCAGGTTGGACGAGTTGGCGGATAGGCTCACCGGGCATTTCGGCGCCCAGGATTGCCAGGTATTGACCGCCGCGGGGGAGGTTACGCTGGTGGTTCCCCGCCAGGCGTTGCTCACGGTCGCCAACCTGCTGCGGGACCACGAGGACTTTCGCTGCGAGCAGATCATTGATGTCTGTGGGGTGGACTATGCGGCCTACGGGCGTTCGGAGTGGACAACGGCGGAGGCTTCGAGCAGCGGTTTCGGGCGTGGCGTCGCCCGCGGCTTCGAGTTTGCGGATACCGAAGATCCCAAGCGTTTTGCTGTGGTTTACCATTTGCTCTCGCTGACCCACAATCGTCGCCTGCGGGTGCGGGTGTATGCCGGCGCACCCCGACCCATGGTGGATTCGGTGGTGACGATTTGGTCGGCGTCCAGCTGGTTCGAGCGCGAGGCATTTGATCTGTTCGGCATTCTTTTCAATGGTCACCCGGACCTGCGGAGGATCCTTACCGATTATGGCTTTGTGGGCCATCCGTTCCGTAAGGACTTTCCATTGTTCGGGCAGGTGGAGATGCGCTACGACCCCGAGCAGGCGCGGGTGGTCTACGAACCCGTGAGCATCGAGCCGCGGACCCTGGTGCCCCGCGTCGTCCGCCCCGACGCGCGCCGTGAGGGCGGGTCGGCCATGCCGCCGGATGCCTGAGCAAGATGCCTGAGATCCGCAACTACACCCTCAACTTCGGCCCGCAGCACCCGGCGGCCCACGGCGTTCTACGCCTGGTCCTGGAGCTGGACGGCGAGGTGATCGTCCGCGCCGATCCCCACATCGGGCTCTTGCACCGGGGCACCGAGAAGCTCGCCGAGTCCAAGCCCTTTAATCAGAGCATCGGCTATATGGACCGGCTCGATTACATGTCCATGATGTGTAACGAGCATGGCTATGTGCGTGCCATCGAGAAGCTGTTGGGGATTACAGCCCCCGAGCGGGCCCAGTGGATCCGCACCCTGTTCGACGAGATCACGCGCCTCCTCAACCACCTGCTCTGGCTGGGGTCGCATGGGCTCGACGTGGGCGCCATGACCATGTTCCTCTACTGCTTTCGCGAGCGCGAGGATCTTCTGGATTGCTACGAGGCGGTCTCCGGCGCCCGCCTGCACGCCGGCTATTATCGCCCCGGCGGCGTCTACCGGGATCTGCCCGACCGGATGCCCCGCTATTCGGAAGCGGCCACCAAGTACCACAGCCGGGCGGACATGGAACGCAAGAACGCCGCCCGCGGCGGATCCCTGCTCGACTTTATCGAGGATTTCACCGAGCGCTTTCCCGCCTATGTGGACGAGTACGAGACCCTACTCACCGACAACCGGATCTGGAAGCAGCGCACGGTGGGCATCGGCGTTGTCTCGCCCGAGCGGGCCCTGCAGCTCGGCTTTACGGGCCCTATGATCCGCGGTTCCGGCTTTGCCTGGGACCTGCGTAAAAAACAGCCCTATGCCGCCTATGGCAAGGTGGATTTCGATATCCCGGTGGGCCGGAACGGAGACTGCTACGACCGCTACCTGGTGCGGGTCGAAGAGCTGCGTCAGTCCAACCGCATCATCAGACAATGCGTGGATTGGCTGCGCGCCCATCCGGGCCCGGTGATGATCGACGACCACAAGGTCGCGCCGCCTCCCCGCGCGGAAATGAAGGACGGCATGGAGGCCCTGATCCATCACTTCAAACTCTTCACCGAGGGCTACTGCCCACCCCCCGGTGAAGTCTATGCCGCGGTGGAAGCGCCGAAGGGCGAGTTCGGCTGCTATATCCTCTCCGACGGTGCCAACAAGCCTTACCGACTCAAAATCCGGGCGCCGGGGTTCGTCCACCTCTCCGCCATGGACGAGATGACCAAGGGCCACATGTTGGCGGACGTGGTCGCCGTCATCGGCACCATGGACATCGTATTCGGGGAGATCGACCGCTGATGAGCTTCCGAACGGCACCGCTCAGTGTCCCCTCCGGTCGCGGCCTATCTGATGTTGATAGGGAGACCCTGTTCACACCCGAGATCCGCGCCGAGATCGACCGCCACATCGCCAAGTACCCGGCCGAGTGGAAGCAATCCGCGGTCATGCCGGCCCTGACCCTGGTACAGGAGTCCAATGGCGGCTGGCTGAGCCGGGAGCTCATGGACGACGTGGCCGCCTACCTGGATATGCCCGCGGTCGCGGTCTACGAGGTCGCCACCTTCTACGGCATGTACGACCTGGAGCCGACGGCCAAACACAAGGTCTGCGTCTGCAACAGCATATCCTGCATGTTGTCCGGCTCCGAAGACCTGATCGCGCACCTGGAGAAGAAGTACGGCGTCAAGCCCGGCCAGACCACGCCCGACGGCAGATTCACCTTCAAAGAGGTAGAGTGCCTGGGCGCCTGCCGGCATGCCCCCGCGGTGCTCGTCGGCAAGACCTATCACGAGAACCTGTCCGCCCAAGCCTTGGACGCGCTGATCACGGGGCTGGAGTGAGACGATGAACCAGTCTCGGAACAGTGTCTGCTTCCGCACCCTGCACCTGGAGGAGCCGGCCGCCCTCCGGACTTACCGCAGTATCGGTGGCTATGCCCAGTGGGAGAAGATCCTCGAGGAGAAGCCGGACCCCGACGGCATCATTGAGGAGCTCAAGCTCTCGGCCCTGCGTGGACGCGGTGGTGCGGGATTTCCCACCGGACTCAAGTGGAGCTTCATGCCCCGCACTGCCCCGGAGCGGAAATACATCGTCTGCAACTCGGACGAAGGCGAGCCCGGTACCTGTAAGGACCGGGACATCCTGCGCTATAACCCCCACCAGCTCATCGAAGGCATGGCGATCGCCGGCTACTGCATCGGCGCCACGGTCGGTTACAACTATATTCGCGGCGAGTTTTACGAGCCCATCGCCTGCTTCGAGACCGCCCTGGGGGAGGCCTATGACGCGGGCCTGCTCGGCAAGGACATCCAGGGTTCGGGGACAGATTTCGATCTTTACACTCACTTAGGTGCCGGCGCCTATATCTGCGGCGAGGAGACGGCACTGCTCGAGTCCATCGAAGGCAAAAAGGGCCAGCCCCGCCCCAAGCCCCCGTTCCCGGCCCAGGCAGGGCTGTACGGTCGGCCCACCACCATCAACAATACCGAATCCCTGGCATCGGTCCCCGTTATCTTAGAAAAGGGCGGTCAGTGGTTCTTGGAACAGGGACGGCCTAACAGTGGTGGTCCCAAGCTGTTCTCGGTGACGGGGCATGTCGATAAGCCCGCCAATTTCGAGGTCCCCCTGGGCACGCCCTTCAAGGACATGCTGGCGATGGCCGGCGGCGTCAAGGATGGCAAGCAGCTCAAGGCGGTCATTCCCGGCGGCTCCTCGGTGCCCGTGGTACCGGGAGAAATCATGCTGGAGACGAACATGGACTACGACTCCATCGCCAAGGCAGGTTCCATGCTCGGCTCCGGGGCCGTCATCGTGATGGCCGAGGGCACCTGCATGGTCAAGGTCCTGGCCAACCTGTCCCATTTCTATGCCAAGGAGTCCTGCGGCCAGTGTACCCCCTGTCGGGAAGGGACCGGCTGGCTGTCCCGGGTACTGCACCGCATCCTGCACGGACAAGGCCGACCCCAGGACCTGGATCTGCTCGACGGCGTGGCAGAACGCATCGGCGGGCGTACCATCTGTGCCTTAGGTGATGCCGCGGCCATGCCGGTCCAAAGCTTCATTAAGCACTACCGCCACGAATTCGAGTACATGATCGAGCATGGCAGGAGTCTGGTCGAGGTCGCCTGAGGTGGCCGAAGGTATGTTGAGCAATTCTTAGTGGTTCGTGCTTTCGTCTTAATGGTACAGGATTTCCAGGATTAACAAGATTTTTCATTAAAAGATAACCCTGTTAATCCCGTCCTATATTGCTTATGGAAGCGAATATGAGAACAACTCTTGACTTGTCTGAAGACCTGCTCAATGAGGCAATGAAGGTCACTCGTTCTGACACAAAAGCCGCGGTAATTACTAAGGCACTTCAAGAATTGATTCGAAAATCAACCATTTCTGAAATCAAGAAATACAAAGGAAAGGTAGACCTGGATATTGACTTAAATACAATACGAGATCGCCATTAATGAATCGAATTTTAGAAGTTCAGCTCTATCAACACAGAGGCTAACGAGCGCCTCCAGCCAACATGTGATATGAAGACATAGTGGCGCTTGGTCTGGAATCGCGGGTTCTTGGAGATGATCCTGAATCCGTGAGATAAAAGCGAGAAGAGGTGAAGTAGCCAATTTCTAATATCGTAAGTAAAGTCATATCCAGGATTTTATCTCACGGAGTCAGGATGGTTTTATAGCAGCATAAGCGCAATGATCATGGGTATCTAAATATAGGAACCTGAATGTAGGTTCCTATATTCAGGTATCTAGCATTGGGTACCGGCACCTACTTCTTCCGCAGGTAGCAGTAAACCCATTCGTTACCTGACAGTTACCGGGCTAGATCCTACCCTGATCATGATTTTAACAACAATGGCCTTATGGAGCTGTACCACGTACCAGTCTACAAGGTGTTCATCGAGGGAACAAATGAGCAAGGCAAGAAGGTGAAAAAGGAATGGCCCGCGTTGCGTTTTATGCCGTATTGGAATGACCCCAAGAAACCAGATCCGCACTATAGAACCAAAGGGTGGGTAAACGCTGGATTACACCAGCTTCCCAAGAAAAAGGTCACGCTCTACAAGCCCGGCTATGGAACCCGAAATAGGTATTCACCCTATTCCGGTGCCATTCAAATGCGGGATTCGTTTCTGATTCACGATGGACCAAGGAATCTGTCAGAAAAAGCGTGGGGATCAGCTGGATGCGTCGAGATTATCGGCAATTTCAATAACTTCAAGAAGGATATAGCGGACTTGTCAGGATCGATTAGCAAAGATGCCGGTGACGCAATCTCTGAGCTCGTGAAGGTAGGAAAGCTTTTTGTTCGGGTGGATTATGCAAGACCTCCAGATATAAAGAAGAACTTCGCTGGAGAGTTGCCATGACCATGAGAGCCTTAATGGCGTGCGCTCTCCCGTTTGTTATTTTCTCTTATATGTCAGCGACTGCGCAGACGAGTTCTGACAGCTTCGAGCTATTGGCAGATTGTGTCGTCAACTGAGGTGGACCCCAACCGTTGGACAGTTAGGAACCGAAAATAAGTTAAGAACAGAGAGCAGTTCTTGAGAATCTTATTTCAGGTAAATTTAATAGATGATTGCTTCGTCAGTCGAGTTATTTTCCAATAAGGATGGAAAAGAATACGGGTTCGCGTGTGGCGTGTGATACCGTAGTTGCGCCCTTTTCATTGAATGACAGCACGCGATAGCTTAGCTAACTCCATGCTCCTTACGAGCGTGAACCTGTGCTGGTGTAAGCCCCGCTAAGGCGCTGTGTGGGCGTTCGTGATTATAAAGTGCTTCAACCCGTGG
>Ga0209678_1000435_pt1 | contig 14090 bp, 11 predicted proteins | sample WorMetilvaeELBA1_FD_187404 | JGI IMG/M metagenome (GOLD analysis project Ga0209678, IMG submission 187404) | Marine gutless worms symbiont microbial communities from Max Planck institute for Marine Microbiology, Germany - Olavius ilvae ELBA.1... ...
ACTTGGGAAAAAGGAAAGTAAAAGCGACCAATCCTCTGACATATTTTTTACCTCCACCAGGTATTTTGATGGAAGCATATGTTAATATTAATAAAAAGTCAATAAAAATAACTTAGCGCTTATGGGGATAAACCCCGCCCCTACATCACCACAACTGGAATGCTGGAATAATGGAATGTTGGAGTGTTGGTTTTGGCAGATTGAGATCTACTTTAATGTAGGGCATTGATTTGAAATTTAATCCGCCTACGGCGGACCGCTTTTGAAACCCAGTATTGCATCTTTCCACCATTCCATTATTCCACTGACCGCCTAACGGCAAAAACAACCCCATCGGGGCGGACCAAATCCGGGCCAGAATGACCCGGATCCTAACTACTGCGCGTCCTTGGCATAAACATATTCATAATGCACCGGAATATGAACCGGGTCCACGAAGATCTCATCCGGACCCCCGAGACGGGCAGCCCGCATGGTGAAACGCTGTTCATTGAAAACCGGCGCCCAGGGTGCATCATCCATCAATTGCACGAAGATGGTACGCCACAATTCTTCGCGTTCGGCCTTGACGGCCGGATCGCTCATGGCATCGGCCTTGGCGGCCAGCGCGTCCAGAGTCTCGTTGCAGTACCAGGCCCAGTTCCAACCGCCTTTGACCGCTCCGCCGCAGCCCAGAATCGGTCCGTAGAAATTGGAGGGATCCGGAAAGTCGGCGATCCAGGCCATGCCGCCGGACCAGATCATCGGTGCCTGATCTTCCTCACCGCCGGCCGCAATCACGGTGGATTGGGCCAGGGTTTTAATTTCGGCCTTGATGCCGATTTCAGCCAGGTCTTGCTGAATGGCCTGGGCGATGCGCGGGTTGGGGTCGGTATTGTTGGCATACAGTTCCGTGGTAAAACCGTTGGCGAAACCCGCCTCCTTCATGAGCTTTTTGGCTGCGGCCGCATCGAAGGCATAGCCCTTGTATTCTTTGGCATAGCCGGGCATAGCCGGCGGCAGGGGTTGGTTGGCCGGTACGGCGCGGCCATTGATGATTTTACAAACCCGCTGTTTGTTGATCGCCATATTGACGGCCTGGCGAACTTTTTTGTTGTCAAACGGTTTAACGCGCACGTTCATGGATACATAACCGGTGTGCAGCTGGCCGCCTTCAATAATCAAACCGGCGTTTTTAGGATCATTTTTTACTTGCAGAAAACGGGCCGGCGGGATGCCGTCACCCAGGATGTCGACTTCACCGCGCTGCAGACGCAGCAGGGCCACGGTGGGCTCCTGGCCCACTTCAAAAGTAACCTCATCCAGGCGGGGCAGCCCGGCTTTGTAGTAATCGGGATTGCGGTCGTAAACGACCCGTTGGCCCAGCTTCCATTCTCTCATTTTAAAGGCGCCGGTGCCGACGGGGTGCTTGCCGAAATCCTGACCATATTTTTCAACTTCTTCTTTGGGTACGGCAAAGGCAAAGTTGATGGCCATGACATGCAAAAATGTGGCATCCGGGCTGGACAGCTCAATTTTAAGCATATAGGGATCGACGACGGTCATGCCGCTCAATTCGGTGGTCTTGCCGGCCACCATTTCGTCAAAGCCTTTGATGCTCCAGAAAAATCCCTGTCCGGGACTCTGGGTTTTGGGATTGATCGCTCTCTCGATGGAGTATTTTACGTCTTCGGCCGTCAATTTGCGGCCGTTGTGAAATTTTACGTCTTCTCTGAGCTTGAACGTGTAGACCTTGCCGTCCGGGGAAATGGTAAAACTTTGGGCCAGATCGGGCTCGAGGTTGTAGGTTCCCGCCTCGTAGTCCATCAGGCCGTTGAAGAGCGCCTTGATCATGGACCAGTTCTGCCAGTCGTAGCCGATGGCCGGATCCAGGGTGCTGACGTCATCCTTGTAAGTGACGATCATCGAACCGCCCTGTTTGATGTTCGCGGCACCGGCCGGGGCCAGGGTTCCCAGAGCCAAAGACAGACAGACAACCACTGTGAGCAATAAGATTTTTTTCATTTTACGCCTCCTTTTGTTAGGGTTCGCAATCCGGGCAGATGCAGATCATATTGATGACTTGCTCCCGAGACCGCAGAATTACAAAGTAGGGCGGGCCTCCACACCCGCCGGATTCGATCCAATATGACGTTTTGCTATACGGTCGGCACGGAGGCCGACTCTACTAGAAACCTTGCTGTCAATTTTGATGTTGTTCACCAGGCCTTTAAGGCACTTTTACTGACGACGTACTGCAGGAGCCTGAAGGTGTCAGTGTTCAGGTGCCAGATCAGTCATCGGCAAAAAAAGCCTGCCAAATCAAATAATAAACTAATGTACGTCGGACATCGAACATTGAACGTCCAACATCGAATGATGTATTCTGCCTATTTTATAAAGACTGAGCGACTTGTCGGGTCGTAGCCGAAGGCGAAGCCTGAAGCGATTCCACCCTTCGACACTTGTCCGCCGTAGGAGGATTCGATACTCAATGATCTGCGGTTCGCTTTTAAATTTTCATGAAGTTTCATAAAAACGCTGCCCCTGGCCGAAAAAACGGCCAGTCTGATCGGTTATAAAAACATTGTTCCAATGACAACGTAGGGTCGGCCACGACACGACTGAGCTCGTCGCAGGCCGTGCCGACCGGATTTGGCGGGCACGGTGGCCCGCCCTACGTTTCTGTAATTTGCTGCTTCAGATAAGACGTCCGATGGCTGGGAGTTAAGGCGTTATATCCTGACACCTGAACACCGACACCTGAAACCTTCAGATTCATAAGAGGATTTAGCACCTCGGTTCCCTGACACCTGACACCTGAACACCGACACCTGAAACCTTCAGATTCATAAGAGGATTTAGCACCTCGGTTCCCTGACACCTGACACCTGACACCTGAAACCTAAACCTTATACCTTACACCATATACCCTGTACCCTGCACCCTACACCCTACACCATACACCCTGCACCCTACACCATACACCCTACACCATACACCCTACACCCTACACCTAACATCTAATACCGAATACCCAATACCGCATACCCCTCCGTCCTACCTCAATTCCACCCGCGGGTCGATGAACGGAATTACCAGGTCGGCCAGCAGGTTGCCCAGCACGATGCCGAAAGCGGCCACCAGGGTGGCCCCCATGATGATCGGAATGTCCACCATTTGAATGGCCTGCCAGGCCATCTGTCCAATGCCGGGCCAGCCATAGACCGATTCCACCACCACCGCGCCGGCCATGAAAATTCCAATGTCCAGGCCGATCATGGCAATCACCGGCAGGATGGCGTTGCGCAGGGCATGAACCAGAACCACCGTCCGTTCGGAGAGGCCTTTGGAGCGTGCGGTGCGGATGAAATCCTGGCGCAGCACATCCACCATGCTCGAGCGCATCATGCGTGAATACCAGCCGCCGCCGGATATGCCCAGGGTCAGGGCCGGCAGAATCAGATGCTTGAGCGACCCATAGCCGCCCAAGGGGAAAATCGGTATGATGTGGGCAAACAAATAGAGCAGCAGCAGCCCCAGCACGAATTGGGGAATCGACACCCCGGCAAACGACAGGGCCATTATCCAGTTATCCGCCGGTTTTCCGCGGCGGGAGGCCGCTAAAATGCCGGCCGGCAAGCCGATCAACAGTTCGAAAAAAATGGTTCCGGCCATCAGCAGCAGGGTCGCCGGCAGGCGGCTCATAATCAATTCGCTGACCTGTGTTTTCTGCTTGTAGGAGCGGCCCAGATCGCCCTGCACCAGGCGGCTGACATATTTGAGATACTGAACGGGCAGCGGCTTGTCGAGACCCAGCTCCCGGCGTATGGATTCCACCGTGGCCTGGGTGGCACTGCGGCCGGCCAGCATTCGTACCGGGTCGGCCGGCATAAGAAATGACAGGCAAAAGGTTATCAACGTCACGCCGAAAAGGATCAGGATGGCCTGACTCAGTCTTTTGGCGAGAAAAATCAGCATCAGTCGCGTCCTCTCTGGGTGGGGTCCAGGGCATCCCGCAGCGCATCTCCCACCAGGTTGAATGACAGCGACAGCAGCATGATGGCCATGCCCGGGAAGAACACCAGCCAGGGCGCATCCAGAAAATAAGACTGGCTTTCATAGATGATGCCGCCCCAGGAGGGGGTCGGCGGCCTGACGCCGACACCGAGAAACGATAGGGTCGCCTCCAGCAACACAGTGGTGGCGATACCCAACGTGCCCCAAACCAGCAGCGTCGGCCACAGATGGGGAACGATGTGAATAAAGAGAATTCGCGGCCAGGCGGCTCCGATGGCGCCAGCGGCTTCAATATATTCCCGCTCGACCAGGGCAACGGTCTGGCTGTAAATGACCCTGGCAATCTGGACCCAGTTGACCAGGGCGATAACCAGGGCCACAATCCAAAGACTGGGGCGAAAAATGGCGGCCAGGGCGATGGCCAGCAACAGGGCCGGGAAAGCCATCATCAGATCCGTAAACCGCATAATGACCGTGCCCGGCAAACCTTTGACATATCCGGCGACGATCCCCAGAAAGGCGCCGATCAACACCGCGGCGCCATTGGCGGCGATCCCAATGATCAGCGAGGTGCGGGCTCCGTAGAGCAGTCTCGAAAACAGGCTGCGCCCCAGCAAGTCGGTGCCGAGCCAAAAGGTTGAATTGGGCGGCAGCGGCGCACCTTCCAGTGTCAACCCGTCGAAAAATTGCTGGTCGGGCGGATGCGGTGCAATGAGCGGTGCAAAAACGGCCGCAACGGAAAACAGCACGATCATCACCAGGCCGAAAAGGGCCAGTTTATTTTTTAACAGCTGTTGCAGCACGTATCGCATATCGATGTCTAAGTTCCGGCAGAAACCATGACCTGCGAAGCGGTTTTATAAACGCCGCTCTCAATAGCGATGGTTATAAAACCGCTTCGATCCAACTAATCCACTGAATTTTCGATCCAGTAAATTCCGAAATTGTTAAGGGGGCTATTTAACCCCCGGCACATCCTGAATTTCAGGGCGGATTGATTAGGGGTTGTTTAATAATAGTAATTCAAAGGTCTAAAATGGTTGCAATACGGTAAAATTCCTATTGCAGCGGTATGGTATAGATCTTTGAGGGGCAGCGAGCCGCGATTGAATCCTTTGAACATATAGTGAAAGGGTGATGGCCTGTCAAGGAGTAAATGTCCTGAAAAAACTCCTGTCATCACGCTTTTGAATGAAAGCCGTTGTCTATGGCCTGAACAGGTGCTTTTGCCGGTTTACTCTTCCCGGCCCAGGTTGACCAGCGGTTTGGCCTTTTCCAGTTCCTGGGCGAGGGGGGCACTGCCGGCGCCGAGCAGTATTTCGTCTTCAACCGGCGGTTGGCCGGTCGGCGTCGTCTGGTTAAACGCCCTGCACCCGCTAAGGGCCAGCAACGCGACCGGGATAAGGATAATTGTTTTACAGGCGTTCATCTTGACCTCCTTATTCGATTCTTTCGAGGGTATCGGGATTGACGACTTCCAGCTTGAGGGAGGGGCCATGCACATGAAAAAAAGCCACCGCGTGTTGAGGGCTGAAAAATTTCAGGTACTCGGTATCTTGCGGGTAGTTGCGGTTCCAGGGGGCCGCCTCCGTGGCATAGTACGGCGCGCCGGCCGAGCCTACCGTAATGTGCCATAAATTACGAGTAATGGTCAGGGGGGTGTCGGGCCGGTATCCCCCTTTTTTATAAACGGGCATGCCTGGTTTGATGAGCAGCCGGGAATAGTTGTGCTCATCGCCCACCAGGATGGCTTTGACTTTGGCGTGGGCCAAAAGCGTGCGAATGTATTCGTCGCGGCGGTCGAGGGAGCCTTTGCCGTCAGCGAGAAATTTGTGGGCTGGTGTTCCGTTGATAACGGGTGTCAGGTTTTCGCCTTTCATCCACATCGAGTTGTAGTGGTCCACGTGGCCGCCGTTGGGAAAGGCCGGGGTGTGGTGCGTCACGAAAATGTGGTCGATGTCGGAATCGGCCTGCAGGCTGGCCAGGGTGGATTTGAGCCATTGGAGCTGATTGTCCATGATATAGCCCCAGAGGTTGCCGCCGACCGTTTGATTGTGGGGCAGGGACGGGGAATAGAGGTATTGCGAATTCAGGACAATCATGGCCACATTGTCCCAGGTGTAGTAATAGACATTCTCTTTGTAGGGCGGAAAATCACCCTCTAGTGCGGGATTGGGATCGCAGAAACTGCCGTCTTCGCTGTGCGGACCATTTTCAGGATTTACGAACACGTCGGCAAAAACCGCTTCGGCGGAGTCGGTGGCAAATGGAAAACGGTCGCAAGTGAGGCCGTATTTGGTTTTGTCGTCCCAGACGAATTCGATGATTTCGTGGTTGCCCATGCCGGTGTAGATGGGAAGTCGGCTGGCCCAGGGCAGAATGGTGCGCTGAAAGGCGGTGTATTTTACGCGCTGCATGGGGACGTTGGCGTCGTACCCGCTCATGGTATCGCCGGTGAATTGCAGAAAGGCGGCGTTCTTGGCGGCGGCCAGGGCCATCACTTTGCGCATGATGTAGGCATTGACCCCGGCGAAAGCGCGTTCGCCGGACGCGATGGATTCCCGGCAGTCCGTCGTGTAGGCAAAGATGAACTTGCTGCGGGTGCCGGGCTCAGGTGCCGTGGTGAAGGCGTATTCTTCGACATGGTCACCGGCTTTGACTGTGTAGGCGATGCTTTGAGCGGATGGGAGGTTGGCAAGTTTGATTTCGTGGCGGGTGGTCGCGGCGGCGTCGGTCCGGGTCCGGCCGGCGGCGGTCACCCGGGCCTTGACCGGGCGGTTGGTTTCAAAGGCAATCACGGCGGAGTCGTGGGTGACGTTGGCCACCCAGGGGCCGGCCGTGATGCTGGTTCCCACTTTAAACGGTTTGGTGGTGAAGAAGAATTTGCCTTCGTAGACAATCGACCCTTTGTCGTCACTGACCCGGTAGTAGATTAGGCCCCGGCCCGCCGCTGCCCAGCCGCTGAGATCGTATCTTCCGGTCAGCTCGGCCATGGCTACGTGGGCCCTGCCGTGTTTGTCGATCGGGGTCGAGAAGCGGTAGTGGGGCATGGGGTAGCGACCGTCTGCAGGGTCCCACAGCGAGAAGAAGAGGGTGCCGCCGTTCAGGGAGTGCAAGGCCCGGGGATCTTTGAAGGTAAAGACAAAACCGGCCTTCGTGCCCCGTGGGTTTCCGGCCAGCATCTGCAGGGTGTAATCCGGTGTGGCCTGTTTCGAATCCAAATAGAGTTTTCCTGCCGGGCCGTTGACCACGGGTTGGCCGTTTTCGATGGTAATGTTTTTATAAATCGACGGAACATCGGCTTCGGTCAGGGCCCGGGCCGGTTGACACAAAAGGAAAATCGACAGGATTGTAAGGATAGCGGTGCGTTGCATGGTCACCTCCGCCGGTTGTTGGTTTTAATCCCGCATTTCCATGCTTGAACCATCAGCATGGCTGAGGATTAAGGCGTTGATTAAAACTCCTTGCTTCCAGTCTTGCAAGCCTGAATATCAAAAATAAGTCCGCGAACATGTTTGAGCTTGACGGGCTGACTGTTGCTCTCCGCTTCAGCTCCTTTGCGCAGCCGCTTCAAATAGCTTGGGCGATCTAATTTATAAGTGGAAATATAGATACTCAAAGGTGATTCCCGCTCGCGGTTGATTGTATTGAATGTATTGGCGATGCGATTGATACCGGCCGGATCGAACCAGATTCCGGTTATGCGTTTGCTTAGCTTTAGCTTTTGAGTCAGCTGGGCGTTGAGGTAGTTAATCTCCTTAGAACCAAAAATGTTGGCGAGATAGCCCAGCAGGCCGCGATTGGTGCCGGCGATAAAATTGTAGGCGTAGCCACTTTGATTGTTTTTAAGGGCAAATTCATGGGCATATTCCAGTGCATATGGGTTGAATGAAGCAAACCCGACTTGCCGCCTGACTGCGGTGCCCATCACGGCGGTATCGGTTGCGGATTCGATAGCTGTCTGCAATTCCCTGATTATCTGTTCGATATATCCTTTTTGTTCTTGACTCAGCGGAGAATGGTTCAAGTAAAATTTCTTCTTGGAAATTTTAAGTTCAATATAGAGGTACCTACCCGAGGGGCTTGTGGCTTGCGGCCTGAAATACTGTTGGCGAATGAAGTGCGTTAATACTTCCGTCAGGGTGTTGTTTATCAGGTATGATCTGGCCAATTCTGGCTGTTGGCCGGGCTTGATTTTGTCGTGCACGATATAGACGTTGGGATAGTGTTCGTTTGCCGGCACGGTTTGGGCATCGATTTCAACCCCGTCGGCGGCAAGTTCTTCAAAGCTCCGATCCATGAGGACGGCCACATCTTTGACCGAGGTGCACCCGGAGCCGTATTTGAATTTTGGGTCATTGACATTCTTGGCATATTCCTGGAAGCTTCCCGCCCGATGGAAGACAACTTTAAGGTGGCCGCCTTCTGTTTCTACCCATGGGCGGGTATCAGCGATATAGCTCTGGATTGCTGATTCGGTGTCCTGATCATATAGAATCGCTCCGGTTGAACCGCAGCCGTTCAATAGCAGTAAACAGGTTATCAGCAGGAAGTTTGTTGTTAATAACTTTAGCTTATCCATGATTGAAAATATACCTATAGGCCAGTGTAATTTTTTATATTAGGATGCGGCTCCAATCAAAGAGGCTGCCCGGATCGACTTTGGGATCCGATGGTCTTTGTCGCGGTCCGGCTTATTCGTCGTGCTTGATTGCATGACGGCGATCACGCACAATCGCTAGATGACGATGGTATATTTCAGCCAGCAATTTATCTACCGCGCTGTTTTGTATTTCAGTATAGCCGTTTAGGTTTAGGCCGAGCGCGAGTCGGTCGTATGCTGAACGGCTCAAACATTTGGGGACCATCCATTGCCAAATGACTCGTTTCTATGTTCCTACGGAACACTTTTGAAAATAAGTGTTGCCATATAGTCTAAAGTTGGTGCGCCGAGATTTCCTGAACGTAGGGTGGACTGTGCCCACCAAACACCGCTGATTTCACATGTCAAAGATGGGTATAGCCCGACCTAAGCAAATAATGCAGGTATCAAACAGGGTTAGTAAAGAGTTCTCAAATTCTGATGATAAATTGAGCAGCACCCCATACTCACAAATCAAGACGTTACCCCAATCTTCTCATATTAACTCATTAGCTGCCGACTCCCGACCAGCCGAGCCAGAGCTTTTCGAACTCATCGACGAACAGTTTCCAGAATTCACTGAACGACGCCGCAAACGTGATTAATCCGGCCAGCAATCCCAGGGCTGCCAGGGCCACTAGGGCTTTGATCAAAAGCCGCATCAGACCGGGAGTTGTCCGGTTGTGAATGACTACTTCCAGATAATGCTTAAACCACCAGACGAGCAACACCAGTCCCAGCAGCACGTAGCCCGGCTTGGCCAGCGACTGGAACGGCTTTAGCAGCGTGCCGGTCGCACTCAGCAAAACGGCAAACAGGAGCAGCAGCTTCAGCCAGTAGTTCACTATAAGCTCCTGCCAGCCTTTCGGCAGGGTCAAATCTACCATGCCCAGAAGCAGGCTGCCGGTTTTTTTTTGCAGGTTGGCGATTTTGCCATAGATGCCCTGGCCGGATTCGAGGCGATCGAACATCGAGGAAAAAATGCGCGAAGAGCGGCCCAGGCGTCTCAAGTTGGTAGCCGCCTCCAGCACGGTTTCCACCCGGTAAAGGTTGTTAAACCGGCCTTTCCAATTATCCTTCTCAAGTGAATCCCGCAATTCGCTGACCAGCTCAAACCGTTGGCGGGCCTTTTCCGAAGTATGTTTTTCTTTTTCAAGACCGGGCAGCCAACCGCTAAACGACTCTTTTAAAATGAGGCGGTGGGCCTTATCGATAAACGACTGCCGTTGGGCCTGCTGGTCGTCACCCGGCAGCAGGGCGCTGATAATGCGTTCGGCGCCGTCCAGGCGCCCCCACATGATATCATTTTGCCGCCATTGCCGGTCGAGAAACCCGCCGAAGGCGCCCAGGGCCACACCGGCCAGTTTGGTTTTCTCAGCCTGGGATTGACGGTCCCAGAGGCTGGCGGCGTCAATTGGGCTGATTCTGAAAATGCCGATGTCGCTGCCTTCGCCAAAATCGCCGCCGGCCAGCAGCGGAAACGTCAGTGAGTCGCGCAGATCATAGGCATGGCGATAGATAAATGAAAGCCTATCCGCAATGGCTGAGTTGTCAGAAGAAGCATCCGCCAGGGCGCTGCTGACATTGTCGGCGACCGCATCGGTTCCGGTCACAGTGCCATCCCGGCCGCAACGGATAACGTTGCTGATTTCCTCGGCGATTGCCTGAAACGTCTCAGCCTGCGACGCGTATAATTTCTTGGCTTTTTGCCGGGCCTGTCCATCCTCGGTTTCAGCCAGTATTTCCTGGAGATGCTGCTCGACATTGCCGGCTGCACCGGCAAAGGCCTGCACCGGTTCGGCCAGGGGATTTTCTTTGCCATAGCTGAGCAGGCAGTGCCGCAGGGTGTGAAGGCTGCGCAGCGAGTCCCGGAACACCCCGTGCAATCCGGTTAAATATGAGATTTCCTCTTGCGACAGGTCGCGGTTTTCAAGAAGAAGGGGCTCGGCCTTGCCGGATAGCAGCAGGTGTTCTACCAACTCGCGCATGTGGTTCAGGCGCCGGATACGGTAGCCTAGGTCGTATGTCACCAGGAACATGTTTTCGGTAGCCGCATGATTTTCCTCGGCCTTTTTCAGCTTAGAATAGTAGCGATCCTTGCGCCATGCCATCACCAGCCAGCGAACGGCGCGCAGAAGATCCGAACGTTCTTCCAACTCCGCTGCCCGGGTTACCATCAGGGCCAGCTCATCGGTGACGGCATACACCTTGGCGTAGTGATATGAAGCATACGCATCGCCATACACGGGCAGCAATTCTTCCAGTCCGATCCGGGTGTATTGAGTGCCGGTCTCCTCCAGTTCGGATTGGATTCCCTCCAATCGATCCTGAATGATGTCCTCCACGCTTTCCATCAGGATTTTTACCCGGCGGATCCAGCGGTTGCGCTGCTTCACTGCGGCAATATCACCCCGAATGGTCTCGTAGCGTGGCAGCGACATGGCGGCCAGGCTCAGGTTCTGTATAAATGATATTTCACCATCCGCCGTATCTCCCGGGCTGCCGGTCTCGGGAAACGGATCGATGAACATCAATTTGCGTTCCACGGGGCAGGTGGCACTGCGTTCATTGACGCAATGGATGGCATGTCCGAAAGGGCGATTGTCCAGGTAGCCGCCGTCGGCAAAAACGCGATTTTTCAGCCGGTCGTCCGCTTCGGCCTGAAATACTCGGAAAAAATGGTTTTTGTATTTGCTGAATTTTTCTACAAAATTTTCTTTTTCGTCCTTCTTCAGGTAGTCCCGGATGTCGTTCAGTTTCATGGGTTCGAAGGCCGTCGGAAAGGATGACGTGCAGCGGGAGGCAAAGGCCAGCATCGGGTCGTAAAACGACTCGAATAAATTGGTCTCCGTGCCCTTGCGATACTTAAAGTGAAATACATGTTTGTGGATGCGCTCTTCTACGCGTCCGTCGACCAGCCGGATGGGTACGTACAGTCCCCGCAGATCGGTGGCGGTCACATACAGATCGAGGTCCTGCACCAGCGATTCCCGGTTGCTTTGGGCTTCCATGTCATGGAAGGCGTCGAGCAGTTTGGCATACATGCGCTGGCTGTTGAGCAGCGATGTTTTGGGCTCAAGGGAAGGGAATTTGCGGGGCTCGGACTGCAGGTCATTGAGCAGCTTGTCGATATCGCCCTCCTCGAGCCAAATGTTTTCGAGGGAACTCAAGTTCGGGCAGCCCCGCACCAGGGCCTTGGACAAAAACACGGCATTGATCCCGCCGGCGGAAGTTCCCGACAGGATGTCGATCACGAATTTGACCGGGCCGCCGGCGCCGGCCAGTTCGTCGGCCAGTTCCCGATACACTGCACCGGTACTGCCTTCAGCGGGATCCAGATCATCGGAGGTGGACTGAACCAGGCTCAACAGCTCCTGGGAAATACCGTTCATGTAGATCGCCAGCGAAACGCCGCCGTACATCACCACGGCAAATCGAATTTCTTTCCGGAGTGATTCCATTTCGGCCTCCTGCAGAAAAAGTTTGAGATATTGTTGATTGAGCGATGTTGGTAGATATTAAAAGTTGAAAGACAAAGGTTGCGACAGCTGACCACACCCTGCCTCATATGAATCGGTTGTAAATTTTCTGATAATCAGCAAGTTTCTCCACATGTCCGAATCTGTCAACCTTCGCAAGGTGTTTGGAATCATTGGTAATGAATATGGCATCGTTTACGATTGCCACGGCATGATATAAAGAATCACTGAGTTCAGGATAGCCACTTTTCAGATTTCCTGTGCGAGCGATTTCAATGGCTTTCATTCTAGTTTCAAGATCTGGCACAATGATCAGCAAAGCTTTTTCTTTTACTAATCTTTCAAGGTAGAGAAGGTGCTGGCGGACTTTTTTCAGATCATCTAAATTCCCGCACAAAACTTCTGTTATTTCATCTAAAAGCAAACTTGGCGCTATCATTTGGATTTCATTAGTAATTGCATGAGATATCAATTGTCTGGCCGTCGTCTGCAAGGAGCGGCCATATATCATTTCTAGAAAAACATTCGCATCCGGCACAAGTATATTATTCATGGTTCTTTAGGGCCTGTATTCGTTTCTGTGATCGAATTTGACGCAACACTTCCGTCGGTTCTTCATCCATTGAAAGGGTAGGCAGGCTATGTAGTTGATCAAGCAAATGCTGCCTTTCGGAGCTTAGTAAAGCTTGGGTCTGGTGATGACTTTCTGTAGTTGCGGGAACCAGGCGGGCCAGCGGTTTTCCTTTTCTTTCAATAGTAATAACATCTCCCTTATAAAATACCTCATCGAGCAATGTGCCAAATTGCCGACGTGCAGTGGTAACATCTATTGTCCTTTGCATAGCGGAACTCCATTCTAATTGGATTGATTTTAAACCATACATGTCATACGAGTTATAATGGTTTAAAATTATAGAATTGTCAACCCTTAATTTGGGTGGCCGAGTAAGCTGAATTTGGAACATGGCATGACAACATAGGGATCAATTCGGTGAAGGGGGACAACGGGATGCCCTTAATTTTCAAATATGATTGAGGTTTACTATTGCTGCATCTTGTCCGGGCGAATTAGGGCTTGTCGGGGTCGGGAAATTTGCGGGGTATTATGATTAATTACCAGAGAGTACGGGCACCATATTTCGCAAACGTTTTATCTTTGGTAAGAACAGAAACGTTTTCTTTGAGGGCTTCAGCGATGATGATACGGTCAAACGGATCCCGGTGGACAAGGGGAAGAGTGGCTGCCGATATGGCGGAATCAAATCCAATGGGCAGCGGAATTACACTGAGCTTTTGCAGCGCCTCGGGGATGAACCGCTTGGGCTGATCCGGCAATTCCACACGTTTAAGATACCAAAGCAAAGCGATCTCCCAACCACTTGCCGCACTCAACAACAATCGGTTGTCCGACACCTGGACGATCCCAATAATTTTTTCAGAAAGCTTTGACGGTTCCGCCGCCATCCAGAGAAAAGTATGCGTGTCAAGCAGATAACGCATCTTCATCTTTCTCAAGCCAAAAGCCATTTATAATTTCTTTCGGCAGGGGCTCTAAAAGGTCGCCTTTGATTCGGACCTTGCCCGAAAAAAAACCAAGCGGTCTTTTCCCGCCCTGTTCCGCAACGGGAACCAGTTTCACGAGAGGACGACCAGCCTTGGTGATGATCACTTCCTCGCCTGCCAGCACGCTGGGGATGAGTTTGGATAGCTTGGTTTTGGCTTCATGTATTCCGACTTTCATGATTTTTTACACCCTTTTATTAGTTTAGCTATAAACTAAGCTAATAATTGACTTTTGTCAAGGAAAATGGTTTGCATACTGTTATTTAACCATTTAATATATTATGGTTATATAGAAAGCCCAAGTGATAAAAATAATTGATTCATCTGTGACCGTATCTGTCACAGGTCTACGGTACAATGGCCTCAAAAACATAGAGGAGGCCTATTATGACAACATTTTATATCAT
>Ga0209678_1000437_pt1 | contig 14013 bp, 9 predicted proteins | sample WorMetilvaeELBA1_FD_187404 | JGI IMG/M metagenome (GOLD analysis project Ga0209678, IMG submission 187404) | Marine gutless worms symbiont microbial communities from Max Planck institute for Marine Microbiology, Germany - Olavius ilvae ELBA.1... ...
CTGTATAATCACTACATCCCGCAGAAAAACCTGCGCCACAAAACACCCCTCCAGACGCTCCAACACTGGTACGCTCAGCAGCCTCAACTCTTCATAAAAATTCCTCGTAATCATCCGGGACCTGACAACTACATACTGATCATATTGTCCAAAGAAATCGTTTTCACGGAGCTGGAATATTCCAGGTTTTCCCGCGGGAATACCGGACAAAAGTCACGTGTCATAAACTCGTCCGTTCCGACGCTTGGATTCTACGGTAACCTGTTTGTCTTTTTGTTCATTCTGTTTTATCTGCGATTGCCGCATTGCTGCATGGGGAATTTAACGATGTTTGCGGAGCCGCTGGGAACCATCCTCAGGACTGCCGTCAGGGTACTCTCCCAAATCTTCGGCTGACCCGATTCATAGTCCCAATTCCCGCCAGCGCGCCTCGATCCGCTTGACGGAAACGGGGTAGGCGGTCCCGATTTGCTGGGCGAAGAGGGAGACCCGCAGCTCTTCCAGCATCCAGCGGATCTCCTCCAGGCGGGCGTCGTGTCGCCCCGCTGCATGGGCGGCGGTCGAACGTTCCTGCCATTTGCCCTGGATGGCAGCCAGCTCCCGGATGCGCTGCCGGTCCTTGGCGGCGGCGTGTGAGAGCTTTTCGGCCCGGGCGTCCAGGGCCTTCAGGTAACGGGGATAGTCCTCGAGGTGCCGGTAAGGGACCTGCTCCAGGAAGCCGCGAAACACCAGCCTATCCAAGTGTCCGCTCATATCCGCAACCGAGGCCATCCAGTGGGCCTGGGTGATGTCCACGAGCCGCCTGCGGATGGTCTGATAGCGGGTGAGTATCTGCCAGATCAGCGCCCGGACATCCCGTGCGACGGACGCCAACCGCGGGCGGTTCTGCTCCAGACGCGAGGCGAAGGTCTGCCGGTCCCGGATCGGCGGCCGGTCCTCCAGGAAGGTGAGATCCAGGATCAGCGCCATCAGCTCGTCGGCCAGATCCGGCGGCTGCCCCTGTAGCTGCGGCGCCTTGGCGTATTGGAGGCGCATGCGGTCCAGCTCCGGCAGGTCCCTGCGCAGCGCGCGCAGGTCCGGTCCCAGCTGGAGCATCAGCAGCCGGCGTAGCCCTCGGCGCATGGCCGATGCGGCACCTGCCTCCGAGTCCAGCACCCGGACGGCGACGCTGTCCCCCTGGTCGACCAAGGCGGGATAGCCGCGCACTCGCATGCCACCGCGCTCCAGATCCAGGCTTTCCGGCAGCGTATCGAAATCCCAGCGCCTGATCCCCGTCCGCTCCAGCTCGCGGGACGGAATCTCGGCGTGCCGCCCCTGGCCGCCGTAGCGACGCTTGAGCCGGGAGAAATCTTCTTCCAATGCAACCTGACGCCCCTGATCGTCCACCAGACGGTACTTCATGCGCAGATAGCCGGGTATGGCGGACGTGTCCCAGGCGTCTTCGGGGACCGCGACCCCGGTCATCGTCTGGAGCGTCTCGGAGACCGCCTGGGTCAGGGGCCGATCCGAGGGCAGTCGATCCGAGGGCATCAGGCGCTCGACCAACCGTCTTGCCGTCTCCGGAATGGGGACCAAGGCCCTGCGCAGCTGCTTGGGCAGGCCCCGCAGCAAGGCGACGAGCAGCTCCTCCAAGAGGCCGGGGACCAACCACTCGCACCGCTCGGACGAGACCTGATTGACCAGCGGCAAGGGGACGGTGAGGGTCACCCCGTCCGTGCCCGCCCCAGGGTCGAACCGGTACTCGAGGGGCAGCCTGGTGGCCCCCACCTGGAGGTCGTCGGGAAACGCCCGCTCGGTCACTTCTCCCGCGTCCCGTCGCATTACATCACTCATATGCATATGCAGGAGCTTGGGCTCCTTGCGCGTCGCCGTGCGCAGCCATCGCTCCAGCCGGGGCCGGGAGTAGATGCCGCTCGGGACCCGCTGGGCGTAGAAGACATAGATGGCCTCTTCGTCCACCAGGATGTCCCGCCGGCGGGATTTGGCCTCCAGATACCGGACGTACTCGATGAGCTCCCGATTGTGGCGCCAGAAATGGGTCCGGGTCTCGAAGTCCCCTTCCACCAGGGCGAAACGCAGGAAAATCTCCCTGGCTTCGCTCGGGTTGATGGGTCCATAGTTGACGCGGCGCCTGGGGATGATGGTCACCCCATAGAGGCTAACCTGCTCATAGGCCGCCACCTGACCGGATGCGGCTTGCCAGTGGGGCTCCGCGTAGCTGCGCTGCACCAGGTGGGCGCCGGCCCGCTCGATCCAGGCCGGCTGGACCTTGGCGACGATGCGCCCGTACTGCCGGGTGGTCTCGACCCGCTCTGCGGCGATGATCCACTTGGGCGCCGCCCGGAACAGCCCGGAGCCCGGATGGATGGCGAAGCGGCTGCTGCGGGCGCCCTGGTATTCCCGGTGCTCGTCCTTGCAACCGATGTTGCTCAGCAGGCCCGTGAGCAGGGCGCGGTGGATCTCCTCATAGCTCCCCGCGGTCTGATTCTTTCTAAAACCCATCTCCCGCAGCGTGAGACCGAGCTGGGCCTGGATGTCACGCCACTCCTGGACCCGGCTCCAGGACAGGAAATGCCGTTGGCAGAGCTTCCTGAACTTGTTCCGGGACAGCCGGGCGCGCTCCTGTTCCAGAAATCGCCACAGGTTCAGAAAGGTCAGAAAGTCCGAGTCCTCGTGTTGGAAGGTGGCATGGATCTGGTCCGCCGCCTGCTGCTGGGCCTGTTGCTGGTATGGGGGCCGCTCCCGCGGGTCCTGGACGCTCAGGGCCGCGGCGATAATCAGCAGCTCGGTCAGGCAATGGTGGTCCTTGGCGGCCAGCAGCATCCGCCCGAGGCGCGGGTCCACGGGCAGGCGGGCGAGCTGCTCCCCCAGGGGCGTCAATCGGCCCCCGGCGTCCAGGGTCGCCAGCTCCTCCAGGGTCCGGTAGCCGTCGGCGATCAGCCTGGCATCCGGCGCGTCGAGGAAGGGAAATTCCTCGATCGCCCCGAAGCCCAGCAGCTTCATCTGCAAAATAACCGCGGCCAGATTGGTGCGTTGGATCTCCGGTTCGGTGAAGGGGGCCCGGGCCGCGAAGTTGTCCTCCGAATAGAGCCGGATGCATAGACCCGCCGCCACCCGCCCGCAGCGGCCCTTGCGTTGGTCCGCCGCGGCCTGGGAGATACGTTCCACCGGCAGGCGCTGGACCTTGCCGCGCCGGCTGTAACGGCTGATGCGGGCGAACCCCGGATCGATCACAGCGTGGATGCCTGGTACCGTGAGCGAGGTCTCGGCCACGTTGGTAGCCAAGATCACGCGGCGGGTGCCGTGGGCCTGGAACACCCGCGCCTGTTCCTGGGGACTCTGGCGGGCGTACAGGGGCAGGATCTCGGTAGACGGGGGATGGTGCTGGCGCAGGGTCTCCGCGGTCTCGCGGATCTCGCGCTCGCCGGAGAGGAACACCAGCACATCGCCCGGACCTACCCGCGCCAGCTCGTCCAGGGCCTGGGCGATGGCAAGCTGCATGGCAGCGTCCCGCTCGCCCACCTGCTCGTCCTCCGGCGGCCGATAGCGCACCTCCACCGGATAGGTGCGCCCGGAGATCTCGATGACGGGCGCCGGACCCGAGGCGGCGCTCGCGAAATGCGCTGCGAAACGCCCAGGATCGATGGTGGCCGAGGTGACGATCAGCTTGAGGTCGGGCCGCCGGGGCAGCAGCCCCTTCAGATAGCCCAGCAGGAAGTCGATATTCAGGCTGCGCTCGTGGGCCTCGTCGATGATGAGAGTGTCATATTCATTGAGCAACCGATCCTGCCGAACCTCCGCCAGCAGGATGCCGTCGGTCATCAGCTTGATGGCGGTCTCGGGCCGGATCCGGTCGTGGAAGCGCACCTTGTAGCCCACCAGCGTCCCCGGTTCGGTCCCGAGCTCCTGGGACAGGCGGCTCGCAAGGCTGCGGGCGGCAATCCGCCGCGGCTGGGTGTGGCCGATGCGCCCGGCGATCCCCCGCCCCAGGCCGAGACAGAGCTTGGGCAACTGAGTGGATTTGCCGGAGCCGGTCTCGCCGCACAGCACTATCACCTGGTGGTCACGGATCAGCGCCGCCACCTCGTCGCGGCGCTCGCTGACGGGTAGCTCGGGGGGATACGAGATCTCGGGGACCAGGGATCCGCGCAGATCGAGAACGGCCTGAGAACGGCGGATGGAACGCCAAAGCTCGGTCAGGTCGTGCTCGCCTGCCTGCCCCCCCTGTGCGCGCCGGCTCAGACCGCGCAGTCGGCGCCGAAAACCATGCCGGTCGCGCAGTAGACAGGCATCGATGTCTAAATCGGTGGGAAACTGGGGTTGGTTCAAGAGCAACCGACACGCGCCGAATCCGGCACCTTTTCGTCCCTATTGACTTTGGGCCCCATCCTTCGCACCGGATTGCTCCCTAACGTTTTCCGTCGAATGGTCTTGTCCCTGGTTTCGGGTCACATCCGCTGCTTTGGATTGTCCCCCGGCGTCTTCTTTCGAGTGGTCCTGACTCCGACCCGTAGGTGGGGTCGTATGAGCCGGCGGTGCCTTGGGGAACTGCGGCGGTTCGGCGGCCAGCTTGCTTGAACGTCCCTCCGTTTGGGACAGCAGATTCGGGACAAACCTCTCTGAAAACCCGGCAATGAAGCAACCGATGAACAGCTTCGCAAAATCCCCATATTTTAAGACATCGGGGTTCTTCTCCGTTGAAAAATCCGGGAATGCATCGCCTTCAAGCAGTCCGGAACGGACGAAAAAAAACAAGACGAAGCCCGCTCCGATGCCGACCAACACGCGAGCACCGATCAATCCCCAGCAACGGTTCAGCTTGAGATCGTCAAATGTACTGTCAGCGAGGCGTTTTCTCAGGCCGGTCATCATGCTGAAGGCCGCGCCGAACGCCCCGGCGGATCCGGCGAATAGCAGCAGCAAAGGGCTGTCCACTTTCATCCAATTCTCGTTTCCCTCCCACACTCCCTGGGACAGTAGGAACACGGACGCGAACACGAACACGAACACGAACACGAACACGAACACGAACACGAACACGAACACGAACACGAACACGAACAGCAGGAACATGATCTCCGTACGCTTCGTAATATATTTCGTGTATGTACGTCGCGCCTTGTTTCTCATGTATCGCCACTGCAGGTCGTCGATCAGGCTGGATAGGAGCGCCGCCAAGTCTTTGGGATCCTGCAGCGCTTCGGCGCTCTTCCGATACCAATTCGCGACCGTTGCAGGCAGTAACCGTTCGGCATCCAGAAGCCGCCGTTCGATTTCGACGTGTAGGGTCGGCTCGTCGTAGAGCTGCACCAGCTGCTGCTCGATCTCATAGGCATCCTGCCAGGAGAGGTCCTTATCTTCCCGCTTTATTATTTCCCGGATTCGCTCCAGGGCCTTTGGAACCGGATTCGGCGCCGTTTCTTCGATCTTGGTGATATAGGCGCGCAGGGTGGTGTGGAACTGGCACGTCAGGTCCTTGACCTCATCTACCCCCGATCCTTTCCCACAGCCAGGGTTCAGGTTTTTGCAAAACAAGTCTTTTATCTTTGCCACAATCGTGCTCTCGTTCGTATTCAACGGCCAGACGGCTCAAAGCATAGCAAGGAGGCATCTTCCGAGCCACGGGAGATTTGGGATGACCGAGGTCGTTCGCAGTCGGTACCCATCACGCACCCGCCTTAACACGTTTAGAGGCCGTCTAAAAACTAACCCATTGATTTTAAATCGGTAGGCTGGGTCGAGGGACGAGACCCGGCACACCAGGCTGGCCCGTAAATGCCGGGTTTCGTTCCTCAACCCAGCCGACTCCCGACTCTGGCCTACGGCCCTTGTTTAGGCAGCCTCTCAGGCCTCCGCCGCGAAGAAGGCCTGCACGTCCCCCAGGTCCCGAGAGCGGCGCATGGGGGGGAGGCTGTCGAGGAAGGCATGGCCGTAGGAGCGGCCCAGCAATCGCGGGTCGCAAACCACCAGCACGCCGCGATCCCGCACATCCCGGATGAGGCGCCCTGCCCCTTGCTTGAGGGCGACGACCGCCTGGGGCAGCTGAAGGTCCCGAAAGGGATTGCCGCCTTGGCGTCGCAGGGCATCGATGCGGGCGGCGAGGACCGGGTCTCCGGGCGCGGCGAAGGGCAGCTTGTCGATGATGACGCAGGACAGGGCCTCGCCGCGCACATCGACGCCTTCCCATAAGCTCGCGGTCCCCAGCAGCACGGCGTTGCCCAAGCGCCGGAAGCGTTCCAGCAGCTCGGCACGGGGGGCGCTACCCTGCACCAGCAGCGGATAGGGGATGCGCGCTTCCAGCTCGGGCGCGGCCTCACGCAGGGCGCGGTGACTGGTGAAGAGCAGAAAGGCACGGCCGCGGCTGTATGTGAGGAGCTGGGCCGCCAATTCCACGACCGCGGCGCCGTAGGCCCCGGTGGCGGGGTCCGGCATCCCCCGAGGTACGAACCACAGGGCTTGGCGGCCATAGTCGAAGGGGCTCTCCCAGCGTTCCGTGCGGGCGTCGCCGATGCCGAGCTGGCGGGCGAAGTGGTCGCAGCGCTCGCCTACGGCCAGGGTAGCGGAGGTAAAGATCCAGGTCGCCCGGTAGCGTTCCCGCTGGGCCTGGAAGATGTCCGCCACCTGCAAGGGTGTCCGGTGGAGCCGGAACCCCTTGCCCTGGGTCTCGTACCAACGGATGTCCTCCGAGTCGTCGCCCTCCGCCAGGCGGGTAAGCCGGCGGCCGAACTCGGCGCTGCGGGCCAGGCAGCCGTCGAGCCCCTTGCCGCGTCCCCGCAGGGCCTCCAGGGCGGCGTGCAGGTCGCCCAGGCGGGTGCGCAGGGTATCCAGCGCCTGGAGCGAGCCCTGGTCCGCCGCCAGCTCGCTCCAGGGTCCCCGCCGCGCCGCTTCACCCAGGCTCAGGCGCAGGTCCAGGACCCCACGGCGCAGATCGTCGGCACGGTCGAGGAGCGCGGGGACATCGCCCGCCTCGCGTCGGTATTCGAGCTCCAGATCCCGGGTCAGATCCAGCAATTGGCGACCGCTGACTGCCAGGCCGAAGAAGCTGCTCGCCACGTCCGGCAGCTGATGGGCCTCATCGACGATAAAGCAGTCCGCGCCGGGGAGGATCTCACCGCATCCCTCGTCCCGCAGCGCGAGGTCGGCGCACAACAGATGGTGGTTGATGACCACCAGATCCGCCCCTTGGGCCCGGCGCCGGGCCTCCACCAGGTGGCAACGGCCCCAGTCCGGGCAGCTCTGGCCCAGGCAGTTGTCGGTGCTGGAGGTCACCGCCGGCCACACCAGGGCGTCCTCGGGCAGATCGAGCTCGGCCACGTCACCGCTGCGGGTCACCGCGGCCCAGTCGCGGACCTCGAGCAACTGACGGCGCAGCGCTACGAACCGGCGCCGGTGGTCCTGCAGGGCCGCATCCAGCCGGTAGCGACACAGGTAGTTCCCCCGCCCCTTGAGCATGGCAATGCGCACGGGGACCTTCAGGACCTCGCGCACCAAGGGCAGGTCGCGGTGGAAGAGCTGGTCCTGCAGATTGCGGGTCCCGGTGGAGGCCAGGACCTTACGCCCCGAGAGCAGGGCCGGGACCAGGTAGGCGAAGGTCTTGCCGGTGCCGGTGCCGGCCTCGCAGATGAGGGTCTGGCCGGTTTTCAGCGCGGCGGCTACCGCCTCCGCCATGGCCTGTTGCTGGGGACGGTGGCGATAGCCCGCCAGGCGCTCGGAGAGCAGTCCCGCGGGGCCGAGGATGTCTCGGATCTGATCCACGTGGTTGCTGGCCAGGTCTTTAAGAAGGGAAAACTACGAATCACGCGAATCGGCGCGAATAAGATCCCTCCTCCATCGGGACAAGGATTTCTCGCTGCGCTCGAAATGACAAATAACAAACGCTGCCGCTAAGATCCTTGACGGACCCACATCTTTACAAATAAGTCGAGTTTGTGCACGGCCCGGAAAATCCACGCCTCGTGGGCTTAAGGCGAAGTCTCGCTGGCTTGTAGGCTGGGTTCAGGGACGAACCCGGCACTCGGCAGCGCTGGGTTTCGTTCCTCAACCCAGCCTACAGGCTAACCAATAGTACAGGATTAACAGGATGTTCAGGATTAACAGGATTTTTTTGTTGTGAAGAGCGCTTGCTGGTTTGGTAAGGGCGTGATAAGGCGTAGGAAATTCAGGAACGACAAGCATCCTGTAAATCTTGTGTAATCCTGTAAATCCTGTCCTATTGGCGTTTCGCGACCAAGCTCGAGTTGGGTGCTCGTCGGTCTGAGGCGAAGTGAGTGTAGGGTGGGCTATGCCCACCATAAGCGCCCTATTGGTGGGCACAGCCCACCCTACGAATCACACGAATCGACGCGAACAAGATCCCTCCCTTCGGTTCGGGATGACAAGTTCGCGCGGATTCGCGTGATTCGTAGTTTTTCCTCTTGTTTGCCGACCGGTAACGCTTGAGTATTTAGAAGGGAAAACTACTTGGCCCCGGCCGTACCGCCGGCGGCCCGGCTGGCGGCGGCGATGATGTTCCGGTTGTCGCGCGTGAGGGCGCTCCGTTTCCCTCCGGTCAGGACGTTCGAGCGTGAGGCCAGATTGCGCGCCTGGACGTAGCGTCCCTGCTCCATGCGCACCCGCGCCAGGCGGTTCCAGACATAGGGCTCCAAGGGCTGGAGGCCCAGGGCACGCTCCAGGTTCGCCGCGGCGCCCACGTAATCCCCGGCCCGGCGCTGCCGCTCGGCCTGCTTGACCAGGGTACTCACCGCCGGCGACAGGCTCGGAGTCGGTGGCGGTGGAGGGGCAGAGGCCACGGTCCGCGGGGCAGGCAGCGCGGTTTTGGGCGGGACGCTTGCCGGCGGTGCCGGGGTTCTTTGCTTAGGCGTGGGTTTGGGCACCGGCTTGGACACGGGACCAGCCTTCGTCTGACGTGATTCCTGTGCCGGAACGGTACCCCGCGGCGCAGGGGCATCCGGTGCCGACGCGGGTGGTCGATAAGGGTAGACCTTGGCTACCGGCTTCTTGGGGGGCGGCGCAGGGGGTTTGGGCTTCGGATGTGGGGGCTTAGGCGCCGGCCGGCCGGCGCTTATGATCGGGGCCTGCGGGCCGACCCGTTGCGGGGGGGCACAGGCGGCAAGGCCGGTTGCCAACAGCACAATCAGGATAATTCTATTCATCACCATACGTCGCTCATATACTCGTCGAATGCACCTTCCGTTCCGGTCTTCTTCTCATGCTTGTCAGCGCGAGGGGTGGGGCGAGGGGCAGGCTTAGGTCTCCTCTCCACCGTCCTGGGGGCCGCGGCAGCGGCTGCTGTGCCACAGGTGGATCTCACCGTCGGCACGCCCCTCACGGCAAAGGGCACGCTTATCCCGCGTCTGCAACGGGCGTCTGCCAGCAGGCCGGTTACGGGATCGACCCGAACCTGGGTCACGCCCTGCGGCCGGAATTCGGGCAGCGGCCGGTTCTCGATGGGGGTCATAATATCACCCCAGATGCGCAAGGCCCCACTGGCCCCGGTCAGCTTGGTGGGTCCATTGTCGTCCCGCCCCACCCAGACCACCAGGACCTTGTCGCCGCTGAAGCCGGCGAACCAGCTGTCGCGCTGACCATTGGTGGTACCCGTCTTGCCGGCCACCGTCAGCCCCTGTGGCAGGCGTTTCTTCAGTGCCCTCGCCGTCCCCTGCCGGACGACCTGCCGCATGGCCCAGGTCGTGAGGTAGACAGCAGCGGCATCCGCTACCGGCTCGACGGCCAAGGGGTAGCGACTCAGCGGCTGGCCGGCGGCGTCCAACACCTCGCGGATGGCGCGCAGGGGGGCGTGGAAGCCGCCCGCGGCCAGGGTCTGGTAGAGCTGGCTGACCTCCAGCGGGGTCAGGGATACGGAACCCAGCAGCAGGGCCGGCACCGGGTCCACGGGCCGGCGCACGCCCAGGGTGCCCAGGGTCGCCACCACCTGGTCGAGACCCAGCGCCAGTCCGAGATTGACCGTCGCCAGGTTATAGGATTTGGCCAGCGCCTGGTAGAGGGGCACCCGCCCGTGGGTCCTGCGGTCGTAGTTCCGGGGCTCCCAAAGCTTGCCGTCGCGGGTGCGCAGGCTTACCGGGCGGTCCGAGAGCGGGCTGACCAGGCTATAGCGTTCCGGTTGCGCCAGGGCCGTGAGGTAGACCACCGGCTTGATGAGCGAGCCGATGGGTCGGACCGCATCGAGGGCGCGGTTGAAGCCCGCGTAACCGGGGTCGCGCCCGCCCACCAGGGCCAGGACCTCTCCCTGCGCGGCGGAGGTGACGACGGCGGCGGACTCCAAGGTCCCGGCCTTGAAGCCACGCGCCCGCTCCAGCTCCGGCACCCGCTTGCGCACGGCCGCCTCGGCAACCGCCTGGACCAGGGGATCCAGGGTAGTGAAAATGCGCAGCCCCTCGGAGCGCAGATCCTGCTCCCGATAATCCCGCTGCAATTGGTGCCGCACCAATTGGAGATACGCGGGGTAGGCCCCCGCCGGCCGGCCGCCCTTATCACTGATCCCCAAGGGTGCCCGCTTGGCCGCCGCCGCTTTCTCGGCGCTAATGACTTTCCGCTCCCCGAGTATGTCGATGACCAGGTTACGCCGCGCCAGGGCCCGCTCGGGATGCCGCCGCGGGTGATAGCGGGAAGGTCCCTTGACGAGGGCTACCAGCAGGGCCGTCTCGGCGATTCCCAACTCGTCGAGGGAGCGGTTGAAATAGAAGTGACTCGCCAGGCCGAAGCCGTGGATGGCCCGCTGACCATCCTGGCCGAGAGAGATCTCGTTGGCATAGGCCTCCAGGATCTCATCCTTGCTGTAATGCAGGTCGAGCAGAACGGCCATCACGGCCTCGGTGAGCTTGCGCGCCAGGGTGCGCTCGTCGGTCAAGTAGAAGTTCTTGACCAGTTGCTGGGTCAGGGTGCTGCCGCCCTCGACCACCCTGCCGGCCCGCAGATTGCGCCACATGGCGCGGACGATGGCCCGGGGATTCACCCCCCAGTGGCGGTAAAAGTCCCGATCCTCTACCGCCAGCAAGGCTTTGAGCATGAGCGGCGGCAGATCCGAACCCCGGATCAGGACCCGGTCCTCGTTGTGGGTGGGGTAAATGCTCGCGATCAGCACCGCGTCGAGGCGCACCAAGTCCGGATCGACGCCACCGGCGGCGTCTTTGAGCCGGGCCACCCGGCCGTCCTGGATCCGGATGTCCAGGATGCGTTCGGGCTCGGGGCCGTCCCAGAAACGGAAGGGCCGGGTGTGTATCAAGAAGAGGTCCTCCCGGCGGGAGTAGGACCCCAGATAGTTCGGGGTCTGCACCCGGCGATACCGCAGACGCTCCAGCTCGCCGGTCAGTGCCTCCACGCTCAGCGGCCGGCCCACATAGAGCTCGAGCGGCCGGGCTAACACCCGCGCGGGCAGCGCCCAGCGCTTGCCCTCGAATTTGGCACGGACGGTGCCGTCCAGATGCATGGCATAGAGTACACCGGCGAGGCCGGCGGCAAGGGTCAGCAGCAAGACCCAGCGACCGACAAAGAGCAGCAGACGCCAGCCCCCAATCCTATGCCCGTCGCGCTGCGCGTGGCCGTCGGTTTGGTTGCGGTCGGCCATGACGACTCAGCGGTAACCCCGAGCCTGGGCAGCACGAGGCCGGGATAGGCGGGATATGACAAAAGCGCTGTGCATAAAAGATGAAGGATGGACGCTCGACCTCGACGTGCCCGCTATGGTCCCACCTACGAGCGGCACGAACAAGGGCCTACCTGAGGCGAGTGCGTGTACCCAGGCGAGCAGGCGATGGCTGGTAGTGACGCTCAAAGGCGGCCTGCAGCCACTCCGTTTGCCGGTCGGCGTGGCAGATACCGTTGGCGCAGCTGCTCGGGACGCCGTGTCGGTCGGTATCCGAGGGCGGGATGATGCCTGGGTGGTGGGTGTGGAGGTTGAGCCCGCCGCCGTTCTTGGCGGTGAGGGGCATGTGACAGGCTACGCACCTGACCTCCGCTTGGTCGCCGCAGACCACATGGTCCGCGTTGCGCTCCGGGTGATGGTAGAAGGCACCTTGTTCGTGACAGTAGCTTGTAGGCTAGGTTCAGGGACGAACCCGGCGCTCGGCAGCACTGGGTTTCGTTCCTCAACCCAGCCTACGTGGGCTCATCGGTATGGCAGTAGGAACACCGTCTTTCTTTAACAGCTGAGGAACCGGAGCCTTTCTTCGCGATGATCCGTTCCTACCTCTTAACATTACGCGAACAGTCCGCTAATCTTTTCACATCCCTGGCCCTGACCTTCCAGGGCAGCCCGCCCATGCCTCGCCTTGGGCAATCGGGCGGCGCGTGCCCGAAGCCGGTCAGCGCGACTTGACCGAATCGCGGAAGTGGAAGACTTCGTGGATTTCCTGCGGGAGCGGGCAGTAACTCGGAAGACAGCCGCCGGCAAAGAACCGCTGGATTTTCCGGTGGATGACCTCGGTTCCTGGCCGGAAGGTTTGAGTTTGCGCAGAAAGGAGATGTACGGCGATGACAGGCGCTGAACCGCTTTTCATCGATACCAATGTCCTGATCTACGCCAATGTGGCGACGGCGCCATTGCATGAGCAGGCACTGAACCCCAACCTACGCGGACTAAGAGAGACAAAGACAATGACCCAAGTGAGCGTAGAACTACCGGAAGCAGTGTATTCCGTGCTGCATTGCAGTCCCAGTGAGCTGGATAAGGAACTGCGTTTGGCCGCTTCTGCTCACTGGTATCAGCAAGGGCGCATCTCTCAGGAGTGGGCAGCTCGGGTCGCGGGAATGGATCGGACGGATTTTCTGCTGGCGCTGGCCCGCATGGACAAGGATTCGTTCGTGGTGGACTTCGACGATCTGGATAACGAGCTTGCCCGTGGCTGACAAGGCAATCATCAATGCTTCTCCGCTGATCTTTCTTTCACGCAGCCATCATCCGGATTTGCTGAAGGAAGGTGGTAGATGAGGCATTACGGAGGGTTGGGGAATAGGACCGTAGTCCGCCGCCCAATGCGGGGGATACAGTCCCGCTTTTACATATCGGTGAAAGCTCGAATACGGCCAATCGATGAGGCGCGACACATGCAATGCCATGAAGTTAAGCGTTACCGGTCAGCAAAAAGAGGAAAAACTACGAATCACGCGAATCGGCGCGAATCCGTTCGCGAGGATTTGCGTGATTCGTCGTTTTCTCTTACCAAATCGGTTGTCGGGCGAGGGCGTGTCCGGACTGGTTTGGACCTCTCGACGCCGGGGCATGCGCCTGACCTACCACGACAAGTGGCTGCCGCAAATCGTCTTCATCGCGAATCCTGTGCTCCCGGAAGCGCCGTTGCCAAATCCCCCGTTCCCCGTTCCGCGCGCGACGCCTTGAAAGCCGCTCGTCGTTCGGAATCCGTGCCGAGAACCGTGCCTTGATGTCGTGCCAACGGGTGGAGAAATCGCCATCTCCCGAAGGCAGGGTCCACACCGAGTGAAGGTGATCGGGTAAGACAACGCTAGTACCCCATTTCACCTGATTTTACGATCTCAGAGTCCCCCAAACGCGCCCAGGCAAGGCACCGCGCGCAGGGAATAGCGGTCTCTATTGCCAAGCGCTATCTCGATGCTGTCACCAATATTCCAGCAGCTCGACTACGCGCTCGTCCGACGGGCGCAGCGGAAATACAGGCGGTTCAAAGGTAGCCGGAGCAAGGCAAGGGCATACTGAGGCGGCCCGCCCGTCGGCAACCCCACCGATTCGCACACCGGTCCATCACCTTGGCTGCGGCCGGACGATAGGAGCGGTATGAAGCGAGAGGTTCACGTACCCTTGCGTGAGGGCGTGGGGGTGAGAGTCTCCCGCGCTACTCGACCAGCTATACTACTCTTATATGATTTTTTCATTGAAGAAGCCCGTGTAAGCGTGTGAAAATTCTGTATCATGGGCGTCATGCTTGACTGTACGCTGTCAACCGAACAACTCGCCGAACTGCGTGTGGGGCACCGTTGCACGCGGGACAAACGCGAGGCTGATCGCATCAAGGCCGTCGT
>Ga0209678_1000439_pt1 | contig 13946 bp, 12 predicted proteins | sample WorMetilvaeELBA1_FD_187404 | JGI IMG/M metagenome (GOLD analysis project Ga0209678, IMG submission 187404) | Marine gutless worms symbiont microbial communities from Max Planck institute for Marine Microbiology, Germany - Olavius ilvae ELBA.1... ...
TTTAGAGAAAACGCTGCTAAATATTGATTTGCTATTGTTCGCCATCGTTTTGAACGGCAGTAATTTAATGAGTGATAATTAGCGGCCGGGCTAACTGGAAAAACGGCCACTTTTCGTTCAGGCACTAGATAACCATGTTTTGAAGATGAAGCCTTATGAAGGAGGCAATAAGTCTAGGTTCATCAAAAAAAGAAATGTTTTGTTCGATGAATTAGGTAATGGGCGCAAGGTATGTGAATTTTTAGATGATTGGGATTCTGTATTGGGCGCTGCCTGGTGGAATAAAGCTTATAAGGCAGAACCAAGCCCTGGTCAACATCTTGCGAATCGCTCAATGGCTTTAACAACAACTTTAATCGATCAGTTAATTCTGGGTGATAAAAAAGTGGCTGCTGTAGTTCCGGGCACTGTGAGGTTTTCGAATAAGCTTGATATGAATGCTCGATCACGCATGGAGGAAGTTGCTACTTACTGTTTTATGCTTAGCCATTTTGTGGCGGACTCTTGCCAGCCCTGCCACTGTGATGCACGAATACTCTCAGGTTACAGTAACGGTTTGCATAAAGAGATGGAAGCAAAATGGTCCAAGATTGTTGGAACGTATTTCGATAAAAAAAGGTATCTTAACAACACTGAAACCTCGAACAAGGTATTAAAGGAATCGCGAGCAGTTGATGCTAAGTTTGATATTCAGTTTTCTAATACCGTACCAGCCCTGCAGGCTAAAGATCCGTGGCTGGAGATTATTAATATCTGCAGAGCTTCATTTGCCGTTGCCTCAGTTCTAGTTCCGCCAAGTTCTATCTCCTATGAGTCAAGAAAAAAAACAAGTTATAAAAATGTATTTGAAAGTGATGTTAGCGACCCTGATTTGTTGATCGATCTTAATCGTATGGTAATGCACGACGCGGTGTTAAATATTGCTATTCTTTGGAAGAGTCTTTGGAGCAATTTCACTTAAGTAAATTGACTATAGTGTGTATATTGGGGTCGTATTAATCTTTTTATATTATTAGCACATGAAGTGACTAAAAAATAAATTATTCTTAATAACATTAAGCTCCATCAATTTAATAGATTGAAAGAGCGTAATTTAAACGCAAAAATTTCATAGAAATCTTGTTTTGTAGTTTTTGGAAATTACTTATAAATAGATGGTCGCCCCAGATCAAAACCGCTGCCCGACTTTACGATTTTTGCGATTTCCTGGTTTCGGCCTCCTTTGAAGGTGGCGTCAGGATTCTCATTTCTCGCTTCTATTTGTGGCCAAACCACTGTTTTTCATCGCCTAGATACTGCATAAGCTCCAATACTGAGCCGTCCTCATACTCATAAAACCCCGCCCTCACAAAACCGCCGACTTCGAAAGGCTCGATCAGAACTTTAAGGCCCTTAGCGGCTAGTTCCAGATTTTCAACCCGATAGGCCACATGCGGTTTTTCCCGCACTGGTCCGGTTACAGGGCTGTCCGGCTCAAAGCGCAGCCATTCCACCTTAAACGGGTGTTGCTTGGGATTGGTAACCCATACGCGGGTCGCTTCAACCCAGTCTTCCAGGTCTTTTTTTTCATCGGTGATCAGGCCGATGTGTTCAAATTCCATAGTATCCTCCGTTCTATAAGCGGTTGCTGACGGACACGGCGATGATGATGATCAGGCCAACGACCGTATCTCTCAGATGCGGATTGACATTCATGATCACCATGGCATTGCTCAACAGACCGATAAGCATTACGCCCAGGAAAATGTTCAGGGCCGTGCCTTTGCCGCCGGTCAGCAGGACCCCGCCGACAATGACGGCTGCCAATGAATCCAGGGCGTAGGGAGCACCGGTATCGACCAGGGCTGAACCCACCCGTGAGATGAGAATCAATGAGGCCAGTGCGTTCAGGATACCCACAACCATGTAGGCCGTTATGATGGTCCGGTTGGTGTTGATGCCCGAAACATAGGCCGCCTGGCGGTTGCCGCCGATGGCATACAGGAAGCGTCCATATTTGGAATATTTCAAAATGATATGGGTTATGATCACGACACCGATGAAAAAAAAGATCGCCACCGGAATTAAGTTGAAAACCTTGCCGCGGCCCATCAGTTCGAACTTGCCGAACAGCATATAGGAGGAAGCCCCGCTGACCCACAGGGCCAGGCCGTGGTAAACCGAAAGAAAACCGAGCGTTATAATAAACGAGGTAACCCTGGATTTCACCACCACCAGGCCGTTGACAAACCCGAGGATAGCTCCCACCACAAACGGTGCGGTGACGGCCAGAGGCATCTTGTACGGAATCAGCCAGCCCAAATTGCCGGCCGGGTCAAGCCCGCCGACCTTATCGATGATCATGGCCAGGATAATTCCCATCAAGGAAACCTGGTACCCCACAGAAATATCGATTTCGCCGGCGATCAGCAGCATTCCGATGCCGCAGGCAATGATGCCCAGAACTGAAATCTGTTGAAAAACGTTGATGATATTGCGAAGACTTACGAACCGGGGGTTGACCATGGTAGCGACAGCACAAAGCACAAAAATGAGAATGATGAGCATCACCGATTGGTTAAGGTTCTTTTTGTTACCGACTATCGCGAGCAGGCCAGTTTTCATTTTTTCTCATTCCTTTTCAGCGACGCCCAGGGAGAATTTTAAAATGTTTTCTTCGCTTATCTGATCGCCTGCCAGAATGGTGACCAGTTTTCCGAATCGCATGATACCCACCCGGTCGCATACGGAAACCAGTTCCGGGTTGTCCGATGATATCATTATGATAATCTTGCCTTGCTGCGCCAGTTCGATCATTAATTTGTAGATGTCGCTTTTGCTGCCGACATCGATGCCGACCGTCGGCTCATCAAAAATTAAGATTTGCGACGCGGCATAGAGCCATTTGGCAACCACGACCTTTTGCTGATTGCCCCCGCTCAAATTGATGACCGCCTGGGACAGGGTAGGGGTTTTTACCGCGAGCTGTTGCGACATGCTGCCCGTTTGATCTTTTTCAGCCGCCAGATTTAAGAAAGTGCTCTTGCTTTTCGAAAGTTCAACGACGCTGATGTTCTCGAATATGGGCCGCATGATTATGAGTCCGTCCAGTTTGCGGTCTTCGGTCAGATAGCCGATTCCCTTGCGAATGGCATCGCTAGGATCGGTCGGGGTAATATCCTGTCCGCGATGGATCAATTGTCCCGCATCCTTTTTCTGCATGCCGAAAATCAGGCGCGCCAACTCTGAACGGCCGGCCCCGATCAGCCCTCCCAGGCCAAAGATTTCTCCCGTTTTTATCTGAAAAGAAACATGCTTGACGACGCCTTCCTGATGGTAGTCCACCACTTCGAGCACCTCGTTGGCCGGGCTGTCCGTCACCCCGGCTACACGTTTGGTCAGGGTGGTCTTCGACTTGCCGATCATCTCGCGTACAATGGTCGTCATGTTGGTATCCTTGACGGGATTGGTGCTGATCTTGCGGCCGTCTTTGAAAATCGTGACGCGGTCGCATATTTCGAATATTTCCCCGAGGTGGTGCGAGATATAAATGACACTCAACCCCTTTTGGGTGTATTTTTTGATAATGTCGAACAATATGGTTTTGCCGGTTTTATCCAGCGATGCGGTCGGCTCATCCAGGATCAGGATGTTGGCCTGGCGTGAAAATGCCTTGGCGATACTGATCAGTTTTTTTTCGACAAACGTCAGCTCTATCAACTTGAGGCGAGAGTCGATATCGATGCCAAGCTCCTGCAGCAATTTATCGGCGGCCTGGATGCAGGTGGAAAGGCTGGCAAATCCGAAACGATTGGCGGGCAGATTGTAAAGATAAATATTTTCCGCCACCGTCAATTCTTCCACCAGCTGGTTTTCCTGGTGGACGGTTTGAATTCCCAATTCGATGGACAGGGCCGGATCCAGATGGCTGAGTTGCCGGCCGCCCAACAAAATTCGGCCTGAATCCGGCCTGATCGATCCGGCAATTATTTCGATGAAGGTCGATTTTCCGGCGCCATTTTGCCCGATCAGGGCCTGGACTTCCCCGAATTTCAGGTCGAACTCGACCTCATCCAGGGCCAGCACCCCCGGGTAACGCTTGCTTACTTTCAATGCCTCGAGGACGTTACCTGTCTGCAAACTCAACGCTCCTACTTGAAAAGGATTTTGGATTTTAGATCGTGGAGTGCGGATTTGTTGTATCGCTCGCGCAACGCAGGCGCCGCGTGTTGCTCTATCGTTTTTATAAAAAATTGATCCGCCGCTCGCGGACCTTAAATCTAAAATCCCAAATCCCAAATTTATAAGTTAAGGGGGCTCTCGTAAATTCGATCGCCCCCCATAAATTCGGCCGGGTGGCGCGATTACTTTTTCAGCGCCGGATTGAAGTTTCCGGTTGCCAGGTATTCATCGACTACCGGCAGCCAGCTGGCATCCACATCCCAGGGAATCAGGTTTTTTTCCCAGTTCTGCTGGCTGACCCAGCTGATGGGCATCATGACCTTCTTGGCATACGGTTTGCCCTGCAAATACTTCGCGATATTTCTGGCGCAGGCCAGGCCTTCGACACCGGGCGAATGGCTGAGAATATAGTCAATGTTGCCTTTTTTAATGTTGGCAATGTCCATGGGCCCGCCATTGACCGAGACAATCGTGACGTCAGACAGGCTGACGCCCTCCTCTTTTAGTCCCTGGATAATGCCCTCGGTAATCTCCTGGCAGGCGCCGATCGCGACATTAAACTTGACGCCTGACTGCACCAGACCCTTGGTGATCGTCAGTGACGGCGCCGTGGCATACTTGCCTTCCTGAATGTCGGTGGCAAGCTTGATCCCTTTGAGATCTTTGAGAGCCATCTGAAAGCCATCGATGCCCATGATAACCGGCGGTGTTCCTAAAAATCCTTGAATCCAAACGACCTCGAGATCCCCTTTTACTTCTTTTCTGAGACTGCGGGCCACCGTACCGTACAGATCGATCCAATCAAAATCGATATTGGCAAAGGGCTTGCCCTGGGCTTCCAGAATGCCGCTGTCCGAAACCTGAATCGGAATCCCGGCTTCATTGGCCAGGCGGCAGGAATACTCGGCACTGGCCGGCGAAACCGACACAACATGGATAGCATCGACCCCCATGGTGATCAGGTCTTCGATGGCCTTGTTTTCCTTAGCGGCGTTGTATTCGTGATGCAACTGGATCGTCTTGTAGCCCTCAGCCTTGGCGACTGACTCGAATGAATTTACAAAGCTGGAGAAATAGCCGACCTTGTAAGGGACGACATACCCGATGGTGCCCTTGGCGGCCACGGCGGGCGAAACACAAAGCGCCAGGATCCCGATTGAGATTAATAGTGCTGAAAAACATTTTTTCATGATTTATCCTCCTTTGGTTTGGTGTCCGCTTCCGATTGGAAGCGGTTGAATTATAATTTGGGATTTTATATTGCGGATCATTATTCTGCTGCTAAAGGCAGCTTCACCGGTTGGCCGGTGCGGTACGATTCATATGCCGCGAACACGATTTCATGGGTCTTGGCGGCATCCTCCAAATTGCAATGGGATTCCCGATCGTTGAGGATGCAGTCGATAAAATGATCGATCTCACCCTGAAACGGATGATGGGAGACGTCGGAGCTATCGGGACAAATGGTCGGCAGCTCGATCCAGTCTTTTTGCCCCGGGTATTTGTGGGACCAGACGCGGTTGTCTTTTACGGTACCCTTGTCGCCAAAAATTTCGATGGGTAAAGCATAGGGCTGTATGCATTCAAAATTGGTGGAGACTTTACCAAGGACGCCGTTTGAAAATTTTACCAGCGCCATTTCCAGTCCCGGGTATTCAAGGGGTTCGCCTTCATGCCAGTCATTGGTAAACGGATTGTACTGGCGAGTCGACTGCCCGCGTTTGCCTCCCTGATAAGCAAACACTTCGATCGGATCTGCTGCGCTGAATTCATCCTGGGCGGCAAACCAGCGCAGCGCATCGATGGCGTGACAGCCCGCAGTCAAAAAAGGGCTTCCACCCATGGCGACGGTACGCCCCTGGGGATATCCGCCCCACCAATCCCCGCAGTAGCTTTGATAATCGGCCTCGACGCTATATATTTCACCAAAGGCATCATCGTGGGTCATGCGTTTGAGCATCTGAAAAAGCGGGTTCCAGCGCAACACGAAACTGACGATGGTTTTGACCCGGGCTTTATTGACCGCGGCCTGCATGCGCCTGATTTCCTCCAGGGTCTGGCCGGCCGGCTTTTCGATGACAATGTTTTTCTGAGCCTGGGCGGCGGGAATCACATGGTCGGCGTGAAGCTGCTGAGGCGTGCACACCGATACGATGTCCACGCCGGGTACGGCGAGGGCCTTTTCGTAATTATCAAAAACAGGAACATCCAGGCCGAAGCCTTCGGCACGGGCCTGGGCACCTTCCAGCGTTCGACTGGAAATAGCGACAATCTCGGTGGCGGGATTGTTTAAGTACGCCGCGATATGTTGCGTCGACACCCAACCGGCACCCTGTATCAAGACTCCCAATTTCGATTTATCCATATCCTCCTCCGTTTTTCATGGTTTCAGTTCCTGCCAAACACTGCGGGCGCTGTCACCCAGGGCCAATAAATTTTGAGTTTGGGTCTCCGGGGTGATTTCGCACCCGGCCGATACAATACAACGGCCATTCGACACCCGGCAGGCGTTGCGTACACTTTCGATGATGCTTTTTTGACTGCCGCTTTGAATGACGCTGACCGGGTCGCTATTGCCGCTCAATACCTGGTGCTGCGACAGCAACGGCGCAAAGCGATCCATTGCGGTTACAGCATGATCGACATCGATGATATCCGCACCGGTTTCGATCATCATCGGTAAAATCGCGGTTGTGTCTCCACAGATATGGAGCTTGGCCAATACACCGCGGGAATGAATAAAATCAACGATTTCTTTTTCCCCCGGGAAACCGTAGCGCGCATAGAGTTCAGGACCGATTTGCGAACAGACGGCATCGCCGATTCCGATACAATGGGCACCGGCTGCGATTTGCCGGTCAATGAAATCAATAGCGGCCCGCCGGAACAGCTCAACGGCCCGGGCGACCGCGGCAGGATGTTCGAACAGATCCAGACAGGCCATCTGAAACCCGCGCAGATTGGCGTAGCAGGCCAGCGGACCTTCGGCCCAGCCCACAATAAAATATGTGTTCCCCACGAGCTGCTTAAAGTGCTCAATTTCCTTGACCCGGTTTAAAAGCCGTGGGCTTTGCGCGACTTCGGGGAGCATCAAATCGGCGACATCCCCAGGCTCTGAAATGGGCAGCTCGCGGGGTACCGGCAAATTGTCGGCGGGGTAGTCGACCCGCATTCCGAACGCTTCCGCTTCGGCATAGGGATCCGACATCACCGTGACCCAGTCGATTCCGAAGTCCCGGGCACATTGGAGCATGGCTCCGCATTTGGAGCGGTAATCGAGACAAAAATCGCGATACGGCACACCGGCATGCCGGGCGGCGAAACGCATAATGATGGGATGAAACGGCAGCCGGTCTACCGGCTTTTGCCGGATAAAATTCAGCGTTCGCTCATATGCGTTCATTTCAGGCACCAGCTATTTTCAAACATATCCATGACCAGGTTTTCGTAATCCCTGATATCACATAATCGCAGGAAGGTATGGCCATGGGGCAGCGATGTCTGGACCAGGCCGCCAGCTGACTTTTGATTTGCTATCTTCCGGGCGAATTTTTTCCAATCCACCGTTTGAAGCCCATCGGTAGTGTCCGGATTCGGTGGCCGATAGGAATCGAAGCGTTGCCAATCCGCCAGGGGGTGTTCTGTTACCGTGCCGGTAATCCCGTTTTGCCGTGTCGTCCAGACACAACCCCATGGATCCGTAAAGGGATGGTCGCGGCGTTGCACCGCTGAAAGCTCCGGCACAACTTCATCCGTCGGAGTGTAGTCCGGGAACAGAAGGGGATGTTCCGCCATCAAGGTTTGGAGCGCTTCATGGGGATAGTGAAACCAACAGGCCGGGTTAATATGAAAGATGACCGGTATCCAGTCGGGTTTTTCGAACCGCACCGCACGTCGAATATTTTCACTTATGTCCATTGATCATCACAATTGAAGCACCCGTTTGCACCAGCAACACCCATCGGAATATCCCATAGGGATTTGGTTGTCAAGATGGCTTTTTTACTTCCGATACACTTGGCCGAAAACAAAATGATACGGGCTTTACTGAGACAACCGGACATGCTATTTATGGGATCGCGATCGGGCAGGCACAGAGACCGGTTTAATTCAGGACTCACAATCACCGTCTGTGCCAAGAGACAACCCTGCAGGAGGCTTGTAGCAGAATGGTTGTGACAGAAGCCTGCAAGGGCTTTAATTTTAGTAGGAGAAACATCCGGAGGTGCAGCAGCGATGGCGGTTTTTATCACCGGCGGCCACGGACACATCGGGTCGTGGGCCGCGTATTTTATGGCTAAAGACGGGGAGCAGATTATTTTATATGACACAAATCCCATGGTCCCGGATCACCTGGCCGAGGTCGCTCGAAACATCACTTTTATCCAGGGCGATGTGCTGGATTTCCCGCGGTTAACCGATTTATTTCATAAGCACAAAGGTGAGATCGACGGCATCTTGCACACCGTCGGAATCATGGGAGAATTGGTGCTGGAAAACCCCTACGGCAATGTGGGTCTGAACATCGGCGGGACCCACAACATGCTGGAGATCGCCCGGCAGTTTGAAATTCCCAAGGTTGTTTACACCAGCACCGGCGCCGTCTACGGTGCTGTTTCGGGAACGGTGGCCGAAGATCAGTACCCGCCGAACCCGTGCGATCTGTATGGCTCCACCAAGGCTTCCTGCGAATTTTTAGGACAGCAATACGCCAATACCTTTGGTTTTGAGTTTCGAATCAGCCGGGTCTACTTTTGCTATGGCCAGGGCAAATGGCCCTCCCGCTTTATCAGGCTATACCGGCTGGCGTTCGGCGCGCTTGAAGGCTTGGCGGATTTAACCCTGGACAAGGGCGCCGATCAAAAGCTGGATTTTACCTATATCGAAGATGCCGCCCGGGGAACCGCCATGCTGTATCAGGCCAAGGCGCCCAAATACGGGATATATAATATTGCCACCGGCGCGCCCACCAGCGTGGGAAGGGTGGCCGAGCTTTGCCAGAAATACTCAGCGCTTCCGGTCGAGGTCCAACTGGGACCCGGTGAACTCATGCAGCGCTGCGAAGCCCTGGACATCAGCCGGGCCAGAGAAGATCTGGGGTTTGAACCGCAATACAGTGTTGAGGAAGGGATACAGAAGTATGCCGCTTGGATGAATAAAGTAATGGAGTAAAGGGGCGATTTAGGGATTCAGGGATTCAGGGATTGAGGAATTTTGGTATTCAGGGACTTTGGATTGCCGGTATCGCTGCGCTCTGTTATTTAATTTATATGGATAGAATACCTTAAATCCAAAATCCGCACTCCCAAATCCAAAATTATTAGATGTTTCCACATCAATGCAAAATTATGTCGCAATTGAAGTTTATTTATGATGACCAACATAAGGAGTAGAGAACTTATGCCATTGGATCCTCAGGTAGTAAAATTATTGGAAGAGGCTGAAACCCTCGGATTGCCGGATTATCAGGATCTTTCACCGACAGAGGCCCGAAAGCAAATGCGGGATCAGGCGCCGCCGGTTCAACCGAATCTATCCGTCGAAAAAGTGGTGGATCGCAGTATACCCGGCCCGGAGGGTGATATTCCGATTCGACTCTACTATCCGGCAAGTGATGGGCCGTTGCCCACCCTCGTTTATTTTCACGGCGGCGGCTGGGTGATCGGCGATCTTGATACGCATCACGCCTTTTGTCACGCTCTCGCTAAATCAAGCGGCTGCCTGGTCGTGGCGGTCGATTATCGCCTGGCGCCCGAACATCGCTACCCGGCTGCCGTCGAAGATGCCTATGCGGCCACCAAATGGGTGGCCGAGAATTCGGAGGCTATTCACGCTGACCCTGATCGTTTCGCCGTCTGCGGCGACAGTGCCGGGGGGCATCTGGCAGCCGTCGTTTCAATGATGGCCCGCGACCGTAAGGGTCCTGGCATCGATCTGCAGATTCTCATATACCCGATTAAAGACTGCCGTTTTGATACGCCTTCCTACGAAGAAAACAAGGAAGGCTATATGCTCACACGTGATTTGATGAAATGGTTTTGGAACTACTTTATCAATGATGAAAGTGAAGCGGATGAACCTTATGTTTCCCCTCTGCGGGCTGAAAATCTCAGCGACCTGCCAGCGGCCTTGATCATTACGGCCGGATATGACCCCTTGCGCGATGAAGGTGAAGCCTATGGCCGGCGGCTGCAGGAAGTCGGTGTGAACCTAACCCTGTCCCGTTATCCAGGTATGATTCATGCGTTTATTCGAATGACCGCCGTTTTGGACAAAGCCAACGAGGCGTTGGCGGAAGTTGCCGGCACATTGAGGGAGGCTTTGAAGATCCGGTAAGGCATAACCCGGAAACATAAATTGAAAATTGAAGATTGTATTTATAAACCACGAACAACACGAAAGACACGAAAATGTGAAATAAACTATCTTTTTTTGGCTTTTGTCTGTTTAGTGTATTTCGTGGTTTGCATTATCGGAGGTAACGAACAATGATAACGAGAGAACAATACAACGCAGCTCAGCAACAGGCCGCCGAAATGATCTGGCAGGCCGGAGTAACGATTACGGATGAAGAAGCTGACAGCATTGAAGTGGTCGATTTTGGTTTGAGCGATCTGGCCAAAGAAGGGGTACAGGTGTTGACGCTGGTGCAGACCGAAAGGATCAGCGTCAAGGTTCTGGCCATGCTGCCCAATCAGACCGAACCTGAACACTGGCATCCGCCGGTCGACGACGATCCCGGCAAGGAGGAAACGATCCGGATTATCGCCGGCACGGTTTATTTCTATGTAGACGGCGAGGATTCATTTAAAGAGGGCTTTATCGTTGAAGGCAAAGACGACTGCTACACCATGCGCAAGGAAATCGTCATGCAGCCCGGTGATCAACTAACCCTGGCGCCGGGCGAAAAACACTGGTTCCAGGCTCGCGATGGCGGCGCCGTGATGTACAGTTTTTCGACTATCGCCCGGGATGCCCTGGATCAGTTTACGGATCCGGATATCGTCAGGATTACCCAGGTTGTGGACGAGTAAGGGCATGGGGCATGGGGCATGGGGCATGGGGCATGGGGCATGGGGCATGGGGCATGGGGCATAGGGCATAGGGCATGGGGCATGGGGCATAGGGCATAGGGCATGGGGCATGGGGCATAGGGCATAGGGCATGGGGCATGGGGCATGGGGCATGGGGCATGGGGCATGGGGCATGGGGCATGGGGCATGGGGCATAGGGCATGGGGCAAAGCGCATGGCTCATGGCGTATGGCGAAGGTGTAGGGTATAAAGCAAAAGGGCCTTCGGTTTTCGGTATTCGGCATTCGGCAAAGGTACGGGGACTGAGGGCAGAGGGCTGAGGACTGAGGGCTGAGGACTGAGGGCTGAGGGCAGATAACAGAAATCAGAGGGCAGAAGACAGAGAACAGATGACAGAGGGCATAGCGCATAGGGCACAGGGCATGGCGCAGAGCGTAACAATATGAATATAGAAGCCTTATGACAAATGACAAGTTTCAGGTGTCGGGTTTCAGGTGTCAGGGGCGATTGAAGACCGAATTCGGAAAGTAAATAAGGGGGGCATAGCGTTTTGGATCAAAATGTGGGAACTCCGTGGTGGCCGGGAATCGACTGATCGACACTCCGAAATACAAATATCATTTCATGGTATAGAATAAATGGTGATCCTGCGCCAGACCCACTCTGCGCCATGCGCCATGCGCTCTGCCCCTGGCCCTAAACCCTAAACCTTGAATCCTGAACCTCAATCACAGAAAGCAAAATAATGAATACCCATAAAAATAGAAAAATCATCGTGGCTGTGGCGCCGGTGGGCAAGGATATTGAAGCCCCGTCGATCAACCCGCTGACGCCGGAAGCAGTTGCGCGGGAGGTAATTGACTGCACTCAGGCCGGTGCCAGCTTTGTTCATTTGCATGTGCGTGATGACCAAGGTGAGCAGACTGAAGATCTGACCCAGTTTTCCCGTACCCTTGATTTGATCCGGGCCTCATCGGACATCATTATCCAGGGATCTACCGGCGGCTTGTCGGAGCTCTCACTGGAAGAGCGGTGCGTGGCCCTGAATGATCCCCGGGTTGAAGTGGCTTCTCTCAACATGGGATCGGTCAACTTCAGCGAGGATGTCTACATCAATCGGCTGCCTGATATCCGCTACTGGGCCCGCCGGATGGCGGAAACAAATGTCATCCCCGAGCTGGAAATATTTGAAGCCGGCATGCTGACGGCGGTCGCCAGACTGGTGGAAGAAAAAGTTATGAAGCCGCCGTTTACCTATGGATTTCCTCTGGGGTTTCACTACGCCCTGCCGGCCAATCCGCACAGCCTGTTCTTCCTGACCTCGAGCCTGCCGGTACCGGCTCCCTGGGGCGTTGTTCATGAAAGCATGATCGATTTTTCAGTTTTGGCCGCTGCCATTGCCATGGGAGCAGCCGCCATCCGCGTCGGGTTCGAAGACAGCGTCTATTATGCACCGGGCAGGGTGGTAAAAAACAACGCCGAGCTTGTGGAGAAAATAGTATCTCTTATCCACCAGATCGGATATGAAGTTGCGACCCCTGCGGAAGCAAGAGATTTGTTAGGATTAAAGCAGCTTTGAAGTACGAATCCAATACAGGCTCACTGCAAGCATCGAACGTCCTACCGGCAAAAGGCGGGCCGGTTCATGTCCGCGGATTAGACATCGGTAAAAAAAATCTTTTATACTCATGGTATGACCCGGCCGCCTGAATAGAATCATGTGTCATTAGAAAACCTTACAAATGCAAAAAATTGCCTGCACATTATAGGCAAAATCCTTATTGTGAGGGAGGTATGGTTGGGGGTCTGAGATATTGATCTTTTCCCAGACCCTTTTCTCTTCCAGCGATGCTATAATATCGCCAAATCGGCGATCGTCAAATAGATCAGTTCTTTGCGAAAATACAATATATCCTCCTGGCCTGACAACCCGACAGAATTCTTTGAACAGAGACCGGCTATTTTCGATATATGTCAAAACACCGATACATATGAGTGCATCAAAATTGTTTTCGGTGAATGGCAAAGGTTGCTGGATGTCATGAACCAACAGACTATTATAGATATTTAATTGCTCAGCTATTTTCAGGGATGTGCTGGAAAGGTCGATGCCGGAAATATTATCATACCCCGCCCTTTTCAAAGCCTTTCCGGTCAAGCCCGTACCGCATCCGGCATCAAGGATCGTGTGGCTTTGAGAAACATATTGTCGCAGTAACTCAGCCGCATAGGTAGGCGCTCTGTAATCCCACCCTTTAAGATCTTCGTCATACTTTGTTGCCCACCTATCATAGTAGTCTGCAACTTCCCTGCTATCAGTGATTCCTTCCGTTAGCCAGGAAGATTCTTCTTTCTCGTCTGCCTCTGTTTCAGGACTCTCTGTTTTGTTGTGCTTGGATTTGTCAGTCATATTTTTCTGGTAGTAATGATTTACATCGTTGATGAGGCGTATTAACAAGTAATTATACGGATCTGTATATCATCGAATTTGTAATGCTATCTAGTCTAAACCCGGAGTGTGTCGCAATACAGATATATTCAGAATACATGCATAATCGCTAAAATACAGATACGTAGATGATACAACAACTTTGCAATCTTGAAGCTTTCGGAAAATTATTATATCTGGTTATATAGAAAGCCCAAGTGAATTAATTTCGTAGAAGTAAATCAGCCTGGATTCCATTTTTAATTTGTCTACAGGTTATTTTAGCTGATGAAGCGACTTGTTCTACAATTCGCATGAATTTT